>ERZ1292640.2036-Hain-H43-02um-R1-2036-length-16502-cov-6_pt1 | contig 16502 bp, 17 predicted proteins | sample MGYA00564404_ERZ1292640 | MGnify/ENA primary metagenome ERZ1292640 (study PRJEB36523, sample SAMEA6512636) | groundwater metagenome | collected 2019-01-08 | study: AquaDiva: Metagenomics assemblies of 32 groundwater samples
GCAGTGACTCCGATTTGCCTTTAATTCAGGAAACAACCGGTGTTTTAGATGAGCTTGGAATACCTTATGAAGTGACTATTGGTTCTGCGCATAGAACGCCTGAAAGAGTAACGGAATATGTGTCCAGCGCCAGTGATAGAGGTATAAAGGTCATCATTGCGGCGGCTGGTGGATCGGCACATTTGCCCGGAGTCGTTGCATCAAAAACCATTTTACCCGTGATTGGCGTTCCAGTAGATAATGGTCCGTTAAATGGATTGGATGCTTTATATTCAATCGTGCAGATGCCGGCGGGAATTCCAGTAGCATCAATGGCTATCGGAAAAGCGGGTGCAAGAAATGCGGGCATATTCGCAGCGCAGATATTAGCGATTGCAGATGAGAGTATCGCCCAAAGACTTGTGGATTTTCGCAAAAAGATGGCTGAATCAGTTATAAGCAAAGCAAATAAGCTAACAGAATTGGGTATATCAGGATATATAAACAAGAAAATCTAATAATTTTGGTTCTTTGGGATTGGACGGAGAAACAACCGTAAGGGCGAAGCATTTGCATATAAGGGATGTTCTATTTTAAGCGTCTAACAATGCAAATGCTTCGCCCCTACAATTCATTTCCTACACATTACCAAAGAGCCATAATTTTGGGGCTTGATGTTGGAAGGTGCAAAATATGGAAAAGACAATTAAAGCCAGATTTTCTGATGGTGTGATAAAGCCATTGGAGGAACTTAAACTTGAGAAAGGCGAGGAAATTACTGTTACTATATCTAAATACCCATCAAAATTATCAATAACTTTGGAGGCGTTAGATAAGAGTTTTGGGGGGTGGAAAGGATTAATTGATTCTGAGGAACTAAAAAAGAATATTTATAATGATAGGCTTGGTATAGAAATTAAGAAAAAGAATTTTAATCACGAATTTCACTAATTAACGAATTTCACGAATTTTTTTATTTATATTCGTGAAATTCGTCTATTTGTGCAATTCGTGATTATTCCGTATTAAAAAACATTATCTGAATGTCTATAGCGCAGGCTGGAATCCAGAAAACCCCCAATGTAATATATGAAGACAATCATTCTGAAAGTTGATGCTATCAAGCCAAACCCAGAAGATATAAAAAAAGCTGTTGAGGTGCTGAAAAAAGGCGGAATTGTGGCTTTTCCTACTGATACTGTCTATGGCATCGGTGCGGATATTTTTAATAAAGATGCTGTCGAACGCATATTTTCCGCAAAAGGACGGAATTCGAGGAAACCGCTTCAGGTGTTAATCGCAGATAAAACTGATTTAAACCTTATAACAGAAAGCTATTTTGATATTCTACATCGTTTAGTGGATAAATTTATGCCCGGCGCTTTGACGATTGTTATGCCGGCGAAAAGTGATTTTCCAAAATGGGTGACTTGTGGGCTTGATACTGTGGGCGTTCGAATGCCCGCAAATACTTTGGCGATTGAGATGATAAAAGCCTTTGGCAGACCTATCACCGCTACTAGCGCCAATATATCAGGGATGCCCGATCCAAAAGACGCTCAACAGGTGCTTGAATACCTCGACGGCAAGATTGATCTGATACTTGATGGCGGACCTACTACTGATAACATTCCTTCAACTGTGATTGATATATCCGTTAATCCGCCAAGAATATTAAGGCATGGGGTAATATCAGAAGAAGAATTGAGAAAGGAAATAGAAAAATGGCTCTGAAAATAGCAATTGGAAGCGATCACGCAGGATACGAGCTTAAAGAGGAAGTAAAGAAAATCCTTAAAGAAAAAGGTTATGAATATACCGATCTCGGTGCGGAATCTATTGATCCCAAAGATGATTATCCCAAATATGGCAAGAAAGTTGCCGAAGCTGTCGCATCTGGAAAGTATGATAGAGGTATCGCTATATGCGGAACAGGCATCGGCATATCAATTGCCGCAAACAAAGTTTCCGGCATACGTGCCGCCGTAGGCTATAATACTGAAATGGCGAAAGTATCACGTCTTCATAATGACGCAAATGTTCTGGCGCTTGGCGGTAGAGTAAAGACCGATGAGCCTGTATCCGATATTTTAAGCGTCTGGCTAGAAACGCAATTTTCAGGAGACGAAAGGCACGAAAGAAGGATAAACCAGATTAGGGAAATTGAAGATTCAAGATTGAAGACTAAAGATTGAACTAAACAACCCCCTAACCCGTTTGTTAAGGGGGAATAAATCAAGTCGTTATAGCATTCCCCCTTAACAAAGGGGGATAAAGGGGGTTGTATAAAATGCTTAATTACTATGTCAAAATGGCATTTTTCAATGATTATTAGCAAATTGGGAGAAAATTGATGGAAGAGCGTTTGTCGTGGGATGATTATTTTATGGAGATAACGAAATTAGTTGCAAACCGCTCAACTTGTCTTCGCAGGCATGTTGGGGCGGTTATTGTCAGAGATAAACGGATACTTGCAACTGGATATAACGGCGCACCAAAAGGGTTAAGGCATTGTTCAGAAACTGGTTGTTTGAGAGAAAAAATGGGCGTGCCTTCTGGCAGGATGCAGGAGTTATGCAGGGGACTTCATGCAGAGCAAAACGCAATAATCCAATCAGCGCTATTCGGCGTTAGTATTGAAAATTCGCAGATGTATACAGTCAATCAACCATGTGTGGTTTGTGCGAAAATGATTATTAATTCAGGTATCAAGCGCATCGTTTACAGCGAACCATATCCTGATCCTTTGGCTGAGGAAATGATTAAAGAGGCAGGAATTGAGTTAGTAAATCTCAAAGAAGGTGTAAAAAATGACTTATAAAGTCAATGTAGTAATTGAAAAAGACGAATATGGATATTACGCATACTGCCCGGAACTTCCGGGTTGCCAAACACAAGGCGATAATTTGGATGAGATATTGGGCAATATAAGAGAAGCGATTGAACTTTATATAGAGACATTGCCGAAAGATGATATATCAGCCTTTTTAAGTAAGGAAATTCTTACTACATCGCTAGAGGTGAACATTGACTAAACTGCCAAGATTAACATCACAAGAAGCAGAAAGATTATTATTAAGTGCTGGGTTTGAGTTAGTTAGAAGCAAAGGCAGTCATAGAATATATATGAAAGAACAGGAAAGAATCGTAATTCCTTACCATCGTAGTAAGATATTGCATCCAAAGGTTATAAAACAGGTGCTTGAAAGTATAGAGTATAATATTCAATAGACTGCCATAGATTTGGCAATTACTTATAATCAAGAAAAGGGGCGAGAGATGAAAGAGATTGAAGGTGGAATTACATCCGTGCCGGGGTTTCGTTCTGCGGGTGTTGCGGGTGGCATTAAATCAACAGGTGATAAAGATTTGGCTCTTATAGTCTGCGATGATGTCGCGGTATCCGCAGGCACGTTTACCTCAAACAAAGTTAAATCTGCGCCGGTGTTGGTATCAATGGAGCGCATAAAAAGTGGAAAAGCACAGGCAATAGTCGCAAATAGCGGCAATGCCAACGCTTGCACAGGTGAGCAAGGCTTAAGCGATGCTAGGCGTATGACTGAGTTAGTCGCAAGCGGATTAAATATCAGTCCAGAGCTAGTGCTAGTCGCATCAACAGGCAAAATCGGTCGGAAGATGCCGATGGATAAAATAGAGAATGGCATAAAACTTGCCCTGTCTAATCTAAGTTATACAGGCGGACACGATTCCGCAGAAGCCATTATGACAACAGATACATTCTGCAAAGAAGTTGCGGTTGAGTTTGATATTAAGAAAATAAAGGCACATATCGGCGGAATGGTTAAGGGCGCAGGCATGATCAATCCCAATATGGCAACAATGCTGTGTTTTATAACTACCGATGTTTGCATTGAGCAAAGCCTTTTGCAGAAAGCGCTCAAGACTGCTGTTAATAGTTCCTTTAATATGATTAGCGTTGACGGAGACACAAGCACAAACGATACAGTAATAATCTTAGCTAACGGAAAAGCGGAGAATAACCCGATAAATCAGCTTGACAGCGCCTATGAGGTATTCCTTAAATCGCTAACTTATGTAACAACCTCTTTGGCAAAGATGATAGCTAAAGATGGCGAAGGCGCAACCAAATTTATAGAATTGACGATCAGAGGCACAAAAACCGAGCAAGACGCAAGAAAAGCCTGTCATGCAATAGCACAATCGCCTTTGCTTAAATGCGCATTATTCGGCGAAGACCCAAATTGGGGCAGGATAATGTCTTCAATGGGATCTTCTGGCATTGACATGGATCAAAACACTGTGGATATTTGGTTTGACGATCTAAAGATTGTTCAAAACGGCAGGACAACTGGTTTCAGCGAAGAATCAGCAAAAGAGGTATTGAAAAAGAAGGAATATAATATTACAATTGACTTGAAGGTTGGCAATGCTAAGGCTACGCTCTGGACTTGTGATTTGTCTTACGATTACGTCAAGATCAACGTTGTATAAACGGAATCTTTAAGGAAAAAACACAAAGACGCAAATTCGTAAAGCGTAATGCGGGAAGCGGGAAGCGTGAAAAGTGCTGTTATTTCTCGTCACGCATTACGCATTACGCATCACGATTTTTCTTTGAGTCTTTGTGCCTTCGTGACTTGGTGTTTAAATTTTTGATAAGGCTTCTTAGGGAGGATTAGATTTGGAAATTTCGCTGGATTTACAGGAAAGCATTTTTAAGGCTGATGTGCTTATAGAGGCACTGAAATATATAAAGCAATTTTATGGTAAAACTATCGTTATAAAATATGGCGGTCATGCTATGATAGATGAAGCACTTAAAGAAAAGGTTATCCTAGACATTGTGCTGATGAAATATGTCGGAATGAATCCTGTTGTCGTTCACGGAGGCGGACCTGAGATAACCCAAATGATGGATAGAATGGGCAAAAAATCAGAATTTGTCAAAGGTCTGAGAGTTACCGATGCTGATGCGATGGAAATTGTTGAGATGGTGCTTGGCAGAATTAATAAAGGACTTGTCGCTCTTATAGGTGAGCATGGCGCAAAGGCTGTCGGTTTAAGTGGGAAAGACGGCGGACTTATCACGGCTGAAAAATGCAAGTCTGATGTTGATCTTGGTTTTGTTGGCGATGTATCTGAGATCGATCCTGAGATAATCAACGTCCTTGATAAAGAGGGCTTTATTCCTGTGATCAGTTCCATCGGAACATGCGAAGGAGATACATATAATATCAACGCTGACCTTGTCGCTGGCGAGATAGCCGCTTCGTTGAAGGCAGAGAAATTAATCATGCTTACGGATGTTAAGGGGATTCTGCGCGATCCAAAAGACGAAAAGACACTAATATCCACAATCAAGGTATCTGAAATAGACAGGTTAGAGCAAGACAAGATTATTAGCGGAGGAATGTTGCCAAAAGTAGAAGCCTGTGAGATAGCTTTGCGCGGCGGAGTGAAAAAGACCCATATAATTGACGGTAGGATCAGCCATTCCATATTGCTTGAAATCTTTACAGACAGCGGAATCGGAACGCAGATAATCGCATAAAGGAGGTGTAATATCATGTCGGAAAATTCAGAAGAGAAAAAAGAAATCAAACTAAAAGGTGTTATACCTGCTAAGGTAACAACTCCTGAGGAATTTTATAGAGCAATCGATGATTTTAGAGAATATAGAAGAAGATCATCTGAAAATTTGGAAGATATATTAGAGAAAAATCAATCATTTTTGGATGAAATCAAGAGGGATAAAAGACGGATACAGGTATTTCTTACAAGTATTGTAGATTATTTGGAAAAACATCCATCCATTTTAGAGGAGATAATGAGGGAAAGTGAGCAAAAATTTTCCAGAGAAAAAACCAATTCTGATTTCTGAAACAAATTTTGTTCTTGATATAGCTTTTGAGCAATCTGATGAGTGCAGTCGTTTACTAGATTTTATTGATACGAATAATAAAAGACTCAACCCTTATTCCTCTTACACCAGAATCAATGATAAAAGCAGAATTGAGAGGTTTAAAGAGAACTCCTCCCTACAAACAAGCGGACAGGATGATATATGAATCAATACTTGAATTTGCAGGACTAAATCAGCAATCAGGCATTAAAATGCTTTTCCTTACAAGGGATAGAAGCGATTTTGACTTTCTTCACATTAAAGAGGAACTTAGCTCATTCAACATAGAGATTTTCTTTTCAGCAGGAGAGTGTATTAAGAGAATTGTGGAATTGACTGATACGGAATAGGAGGTAAAATTAATTGACTAATTCTGAAATCAAAGAACTAGCAGGCAAATATCTAATCAATAATTACGGTGAAAGGCAGATCGCCTTAGTGCGTGGAGAGGGCGTTTACGTTTGGGATGCTGACGGCAAAAAATACCTTGATTTTGTGGCTGGAATATCAACCAACAATTTGGGACATAGCCATCCCAAAATTGTGGAAGCCATTATAGAGCAAGCAAAAAAACTTATCCATGTGTCAAATTTATATTATATTGAGCCGCAGGTTAGACTAGCGCAACGTATAGTTGAGCTATCATTCGCTGATAAATGCTTCTTCTGCAACAGTGGAGCCGAAGCAAATGAGGCGGCTATAAAAGTATCAAGAAAATATTCAAAGGAAAAATTCAGCGAAGAAAAATATGAAATAATCACAATGAAAAAGTCCTTTCACGGCAGAACAATCACCACACTAACCGCCACAGGACAAGAAAAATATCAAAAAGGATTTGAACCGCTTTCGCCGGGATTTAAATATGTTCCATTCAACGATATAAAGGCGATTGAGGATGCTGTCACAAAAAACACCTGCGCCATCATGGTTGAGCCTATACAGGTTGAGGGTGGGATCAATGTTCCGTCTGATGATTATTTGCCGAAATTGCGCAAGTTCTGCGATGACAATAATATTTTGCTAATCTACGACGAAGTTCAGACAGCTATGGGAAGGACAGGAAAGCTATTTGGATATGAAATTTTTGGGGCTGAACCAGATATAATCACTATGGCGAAGGCTTTGGGTGCAGGCGTTCCGATAGGTTGCATGGCTACAAGGGCGCATATCGCTGAAAGCCTGACTCCGGGATCTCATGCGTCAACGTTTGGCGGTAATCCTTTGGTGTGTTCTGCGGCACTTGCATCTATCAACACGATAGTTGATGAGAATTTGCCGAAAAATGCAGAAAAGATGGGAAAATATCTGACACAAAAACTTTTATCAATAAAAGAAAAATTCCCTGTGATAAAGGAAGTAAGGGGACGAGGATTGATTATTGGCGCAGAGCTTGATATAGAAGGCAAAGAGCTTGTTAATCAAGCGCTAAAACATGGTTTAATATTAAACTGCATTGGGACAAATGTTATAAGGTTTGTTCCGCCATTGATAATCAATGAAGAGCAAATTGACGAAGGCATTGGCATATTTGAAAAAGCAATGTCCGAAGTAACCAAAAGGAAGTTAAAAGTTGAAGGTTAAAGGTTGAAGGTTCAAAAATACAGGTTCTAATATTAAACCTTTAACATTTAACTTTTTAACATTTAGCCTTTAACGAATATGGATGCATTAAGAAAAGAATTTGAAGATATTGCATTACCCTATATGGACGAAATACACAGAGCCGCTTTAAGGATGACGAAAAACAAATCGGAAGCTGATGATCTCGTTCAAGATACTTTTCTGCGCGCATTTCGCTTCTTTAAAGGATTTGAAAAAGGAACGAGTATCAAGGCATGGTTGCATAAAATACTCAGGAACACATTTATAAACAGATTTAATGAGCAAGCAAAAAAACCAGAGATTGTGGAATTCGGGCAGATCAAATTCTTTGAAGATGAACCTGTGAGCGGCAACGATCCCGAACAGGATATTATATATAAAGTGTTTGACGATGAACTCAGACAAGCTATAAACGCACTCCCCAATGAGTTTAAGATAGTCATAATGCTTTCAGATATAGAGGGTTTTTCCTATAAAGAAATAGCGGATATTACTCAATGCCCTATTGGGACGGTTATGTCGAGGCTTCACAGAGGAAGGAAGTTACTCAGAAGCAGTCTTAGGAAACATGCTGATGATATGGGATTGGTGCATGAGATATAGAGTGATCAGTGATTAGTAATCAGTGATCGTTAATGAGTGATGAGGATATTATACCATTTTCCAATTGAAACACTACATAATAATGTCATTCTGAACGAAGTGAAGAATCTTCTTTTTGCGGTAGTTACGAGATTCTTCGCTGCGCTCAGAATGACATATTTGAATTGGAAAATGGTATTAGATGCTAGATGTTGATTAGATTAACTGATTACTAACAATTAGGAGGTATCAAGATGACATGGGATGGTAAAATTCCTGTTTTGGTGGTTGGCGGAGGGATGATTAGCGAAGAAGTCGTTCTTCCAACAGTATTTCAAGAGCAAAAGCGAGGTAGGGTTGGAAATATCAGCATAGCAAGCAGGCGTGCAAAGACGATTAATCACTTAACGGATTACTTTAAGGGGTGCGAATTTAGAGGTTATCCCGATCCACAAAAAGAAACCGATCTTGAGCGTGATCATTCGGATATATATAAACAGGCAATTGCCGATCTTGAGGAGCATGGCGTTGTTATCGTGGCGACTCCTGACCATCTACACACTCCTGTTATATTATCTGCTGTTTCCGCAGGACATCATGTCGTAGTCCAAAAACCACTTTGCCTAAAGGTAGCAGACGCACATCAGATACTTAACTTAGCGATGGATAAAGGCGTTTATGTCCTTACAGATTACCATAAGCGCCATGATAGAGCGGTAAGGGCGGTAAAATTTAAGTATAGTCAGGGCGATCTAGGTGAAATGCTTCATGGACACGCTTGGATTGAAGAAAAACGTGAGATGTCGCTTGAGGTTTTTGCCAGATGGTGCGAACAAAGCTCTCCGTTTGAGTATATAGGGATACACTATGCAGATGCTTACTATTATATAACCGGTCTTAAACCGAGGAAATTGACTGCATTTGGACAAAAAAAATTCCTGCCCAAGCATGGCAAAGACGCTTTTGATGCAATTCAAGCGACTATTGAGTGGGAAGACGGATCAGTATTCTTCATCCAAACATCATGGGTTTGCTCTGAATATAACAGCGCATTGACAAATCAGGGATTGCAGTTAAGCGGAACAGAAGGCGAATATTGGGCGGATCATAAGGATAGGCATCTGCATTTTGTCACACAGAAAAAGCGTTATGAGGATTTCAATCCCAATTTTTTCAAAGGTTATAATGATTGGGATAATCCTGATATAATAGAATGGGTTGGCTATGGTTACGAAAGCATAAAGCAAGGACTTGATGACGCAAGGAATATTGATATGGAAGTCATGTCATTACCAAAAGATCAGGTCGTGCCTGCAAAACGCAAGCTTCTTGAAAAATTAGGAAAAACTCGTGCTTTGCCCAATCAAGCACTCATCGGCACTGCGATAAATGAGGCTGTTAGATTAAGCATAGCTAATGATAATCGCTTTGTCGGCTTTGACGAAAAAATGTTCCCGATCCTGCTTTAATTAGCAATAAATTCCTTAAACGCCGCATATCCAGAAAGGAAAAGCGCAAACCATCGGGCAATATGAAGTTTCACCAGAATTAGCTAAATATATGAGATAAAATCTATCCCCTAGCTATATGAAGAACCTTTCCGTTGTCTTTGGAAGCCTCATCTTCGGGATATATCGTTTCAGATTGCATTTGATCCATAAATAACATTTGATCGTTTTCTGAATTTGATAGAATGGCATTTGGGAGTTGATCCTTTTGCAATCGCGCCGCCCTTCGCATTTGGAGAGCACGCTCCGTTATTCCCAATTTTCCTGCTGCTCGTTTCAAGTTTCCTGCTTCATCTAATGCAATACGGATTGCGACATCTTCAGCAGAACGTCCTATTTCTTTGAGCCTGATACCCAATGACAATGCACAGCGAATACTATCCTCAAAGTGTTTATTTCGCCACTCAATTTCCGATAATTCCATTGAAGGACGCTCCTCTTTTGGAATATCACCTACTGTTATAGGTGTTGTTCCCACATGGAAATAACTAATACGAGAGATTAATTGTTCTAAATCTCTTACATTGCCGGGATAATTCCTTTTAATGAGGTAATCTTTCACAGACTCGTCTAGATCGGGAGGGTCGCCATTTTGCCAATACTTGCTTATAAAATGCTGAACAAGTGGTATAATATCCTCAGGGCGACTACGAAGTGGAGGCAATTCACAGTTCCAGCCCGCGATACGGTAATAAAGATCACGTCGAAATCTTCCTTCTTCGACCTCGTTCGGCAAATTTCTGTTGGTAGCACATATTAAACGAAAATCAGTATTTTGCCATGTATTGCCTCCTACTCGTTTGTATGTCCTTTCCTGTATAACACGAAGTAATTGAGCCTGAAGTGATAGAGGTAATTCACCGACCTCATCCAAAAATAGAGTTCCTTTGTCAGCCAATGCGAATGCTCCATCGCGTGAGTTTATTGCGCTTGTAAATGCCCCTTTTTCATGCCCAAAGAACTCACTCCCTGATAATTCTGGCACTATGGTTGTGCAGTCTAAAATAACCAACTTACCTTTATTCTCTCTTGAGTCCAAAGTGTGAATCAAACGAGCCACAAGTTCCTTTCCTGTTCCACTTTCACCAGTTATTAAAACAGAAGCGTTAATGAAACTTGCGATCTCAACAATATTGCGCAATGTTGATTTCCAAATGGAACTTTGTCCTACGAGATTGTTTCTTACAAGCGAAGACTCTATGATCCTATCTACCTCGTTCCAGCGCTCGAATTTTGCCATGATCTCGGGCAACTTCAAAGAACCATTCATGACTACAACATCAGAAGCCCCTGCATGTAAAAGATGCCAAATGCATCTGCTATCCAATACTGATGAGTCTATGGCTATCAACAGTATTCTTTCTATACCGTTATGACTTATATCACGAAGAAGATCATAAAGTCTTTTGTCGAATTTACAGAAAAAAATTATGCCGGGACCAGATAATTTGTTTGAATTAAGTTCATGAGTTCCAAGCACTTTTTTTATTTCTGTTCTTTTTTCAATATCAACGCAGTTATCAAAGAAATAATGCCAAATCCTCATCCGCCTGCCCTCCTAATCCTCATCGCCAAATTTTGGCTACAAAAGAGATTCATTCACTAAATCAATATTTATTTTTATGCAATTCATTAATGATAGTTTCATATCATATTATTTCCATTTTTTGTAGTATACAATGGATCATAAGCAAATTCAATATCAGAAATAGAAAGCATATTTAAGTTAAATAATGACGCAGGAAATTGGCATTTCAGAAGTTGCCCAATTTTGCTCTCGTTCTGGCAACCAACCTAAGAAAATTTTCACCAAGTATAAGATTTTCATCTGACTTTTGTAGTTGAATGGCGCGTATTTTCATTAACTCCAAGCCCGGATGCAACCATGGACCATCGGTTCCAAAGAGTATTTTTTCTGCTCCGGCTTTTTGCACTGCCTCTAGCAAAAGATTAAAATGACGAACTCCTGATGTGTCTGTATAGATATTCGGGTATTGCATTAAACGAGGAATTATCTCTGTTTGAGCTTTCATGTTATCAAGAAAGCTTCCAAGATGAGGAATGATAAATGAAATGTCGGGGTATTCAACTGCAAGAAAATCTATCACTGAGACTTCGTTGTCTATATCATATAATACAGTTAGTGAGAAATCTCTGGCAACATCACATACTTCACGAGTAATTCTACTATCATGACGATGTGCTTTTATTCCGCAAAAGCCATATTTGACGACAGCTTCCTCAATTAATTTGCCTATACGTCCTCGATCACTCGATGAATTAACAAAGGCAAAGCCATAGAACCGACCTGGATTATTCGCTATGATACTGGCAACTTGACGATTCGCCACTGCGTAATCCTGATGAAACATGGCGAAAAGCACGGTTCGACTGATTCCAGCCATAGCGGAACGTTTCAGGTATTTCCCCAGATATGTTTCCATATTCCAGGGATTAGTCATTTCGTCACCTTTAATAGCGTGGCAATGGCAGTCAATAATCATTATAAGCACCTCTCAACTTAAATACCCAATTGTTGAGCATGCTGGTAAGCATTTTGAAGATCCCCGCTATACTTTGCAACCTTACCCGGACCATTATAATATCTAGCAAAATCAGCCCATCTATGCGCGCGTAGGTGTGTTATCAAATCACCCTTATTAGGAGCATTGCGTTGTCCGCAATAATCAAAAAAGCCGAGAACATGGGAGCGTTCACTAGCCTGAAAAGCATCATACATCTCTCGTGGCGAGGAATATCCAATCAATCTATAATTGGATATAAGTATCTGAGGTCCACCAATACTGATTGATGAAAGCGCCAATGCTTCCCCGGCAAATTGTGTTGCAAGCATTAAAACACGGTATTCTAGACTTTGGTTCCCATGAAAAGCTTGGAAAGGCTGATCAAGTCTTTCTCGAAACTGATGATTTTCCCATGACCTTCCCGGATGCCCGTTGTGTCCCCCATGACGAAAATGCTGATTATAGGTGCTTTCATTATGCTTGCCCCATTGTTTATAGAGTAAATGGTTTTCAAATCTGATAATCGCCCTTCCAACTGTATGAGAACGTCCAGCGCTCTCAACATACCAAACTGCAAGGATCGCAGGCACATCAACGCTTGTTATGTTAGCAAGTGCTTGCAATAGTCCACCAAGTCGGTTGTAGGTTCCGGCTATTGCTTTTTTGATAGATGCCCATGCTGGATTGATGGCGATCAATGAAGTTGGTGCTAATGGAACGTTCCTCAAATGTGGAAGGTCTTTATAGTAATTTGTTGGGGATACAACAGCAGGCGCAGCAGAACCAAGAGCAGATTGCATCCGCATCCACGTGCCAGGTCCGACAATGCCATCAGCCCCTATACTTTGATTCTGCTGCCATTCAGCGACTGCCTGAGCAAAGGTATTCTCATCGGGAGTGTAATTGGTAAATCCCAATAAATTCACGATCTGATCAAATCTTGCACTCCATCCTAATGTTTTTGCATAATGACGATTAAGCTGGACTGCACGTTCAAGCCAATTACTATCTATCTGATTCAAATAGTATTCCAAATCACTTCCATAACGTGACATATCATCGACTCCTATTGTTTCTTTGACTACAATAACCATGTTCCCATACTACAGAAAACCCATTTTTTATAATTCACCACCGATTTGGGCTAAAAACCAGATAATCGTTTCGATACCATTGAAAAAATTTGGCAGATAGAATCTTTCGTTGGGAGCGTGCTTTTGATCATCTGGTAATGCAAAACCCATCAAAACAGTCGGAATACTGAGTATATCCTGCAAAAAGCTGACTATTGGAATGGTGCCTCCTGACCTCAAAAACACAGGTTTTGCGCCAAAACTTTTATTATAAGCAATTACTGCAGAACGCAACATTGGATGACGTCGGTTTATAACCACAGGGCGAGAGCCTGATATTGAGAACACTTTAGTTCGCACAGTATGTGGGGTAATCTGAGCTATATATTGGCGAAAAATATGCTCTATCTCACTTGGAGTTTGGTCTGGAACAAGCCGAAAGCTAATTTTAGCTAATGCACGGGAGGCGATGACCCCTTCACTACCCGGACCTAGATGGTTGCCAACAACACTATTAACTGTCAAAGCAGGACGGATAGTTGTCCGTTCGTATAATGTGTAACCACTCTCTCCCCAACTACTCTCCGACTGGGCATCTCTGAGTATTTGCTCATTTGATGGACCAACTCTCGCCATGTAATTTCGCTCGTTTTTATCCAAAATCCGAACCCGATCGTAAAATCCGGGAATTGCCACTCGCCCATTAGTATCGTGAAGGCTCGCCATGATTTCACAGATCGCTTGAAGCGGATTGTGAATTGCTCCACTAAAACTGCCGGAGTGCAAAACTTGCTTAGGACCACATACTTCCAGTTCCAAGCTAAGCATCCCTCGAAGAGCGTAAGTAATCGCTGGACGATTTGGTGCGATTATGTGAGTATCAGATATGAGAACAACGTCAGCGGAAAGTGCTTGTTTATACTGTAACAAAAATGAAAATAAGTTTGGGCTTCCGATCTCTTCTTCACCCTCAAATAGGCACTTCACATTGACAGGCAGTCTTCCATTAGTCCTTAAATAAGACTCTAAAGCCTTGATATGGGCAAACAGTTGCCCTTTGTCATCAGATGAACCCCTACCATAAATATAATCGCCATACACTTTAGGCTTAAATGGAGGTATCTGCCATTTATCCAAAGGTTCAGCAGGTTGCACATCGTAATGACCATATATCAGCACTGTGGGACGTCCGGGCGCATGTTGCCACTCAGCGTAAACAAGTGGATGACGCTTTGTTGGCAACACCCTAACCCCTTCTAAACCAATTAGGCGAAGATGGTCTGCCAGCCACACTGCGCACATCTCTAGGTCTCTGCTATGCTTGGGTTGAATACTGACAGAAGGAAAACGAATGAAATCTTTTAATTCTGTCACAAACTGCTGACGATGGCTTTTAACGTAATCTATGGGGTGAATAGACATATATACCTTCACCAAACCAAGTCAAAGCGGCATGTTTATTTTCATTTTCACATGCCACTTAGCTCTGTTATCTTCTTCCTTGAGCCGCTAATCGTTTTTGGAGGTGGACAGAAGGCATTGTGCTGTCTACCTTCCTTGATGTTTCATATTCCGAAGCAAGATCCACACCTGTAGCAGCACGATAGTTATGTATATATCCCTGAATTTCTTCACGCCAGTAGCGCGCCCAATTAGCGGCGTGGTTACGGCTGTTTATCGTGATCCAGTTGCCATATCTGATAGAAAGCAGAATTCGCTCACCAAATACAGCGAGATCATGGAAATGTGATATTGACACATCCGTCCAGCCCTGTAAAGTCTTTACATGGTCAACACGATCCATCCATCCTTCCTGATATGGCACCATAATACGTCCACCAAGAAATTCACGCATCTCCGGCCTTGCCAGTAGCCATTGTTCCATAAGCATTTCCATTCTAGCTGTCCACGGCAGATCGCCATACTGGTTATGCGCCCCTTGAGCAAGCAATAGATGAACTTCTTTAAGTGAATTTAGTATTGGGAATCCATCCGCGATTATTGTGGTATCATCATCTTCTTTAAAGAAGACAGAGCAAAGGTAAAGAAGATTATGAAAGCCCTCCAAAAACTTTGTGCGAGAGTCTATTGACTGCACATTCGGCACGGTCTTTCCATAAAGGCGTAAACCATAATGATGATCATATTCATAAACACGTCTTGGAATATTTAATCTATGCTGTTCATCCTGAACATAACCCCAGATCAGGTTACTTAGAGGTCTCAGCGGATCAATATCAAGTCGCATCATTGGATTCATGCCAGCAACCTGCCTGTTCTGGAATCGTAAGTTGATGGCATTCATCGTTTGAACAAGCATACCCTCTTCATGCCAGTATGACCATATCAACTCAAGCAGACATGGATTAGTAAGTTTCTCTCTAAGAATACCATAACAAATCGTGGCTTCAGGGCTTTTAATGGGAACTTCAGACAGTTTAGTGTCAACGATTTGTTGAAGATACGGAAGTGTAAGGACTTCCAAATCGGGTGTATTAATAGAAACCCTTAACCTGTTTCCCTGTCTTCTGACTTTATATATATTTTGCGTATCATTTATTTGCCAGGTATTATCAACAATATTACCCTTATCGTCAACAACAGGAGAAATACTGGCTCCGTTATTAACTGGGAATCTTTGTCGATCCCATTTATTAATCCCTAATAGTGGTCCTACAACTTTTCCTGTGATGGTATTGTTCCATTGGGTTTCCTCTGATGGGGTTAATAACTCTATATCAAATCCCATCAGCGGTCTATATATATGTGCGCGGTATGCATCCCAGCTAGACATAAGATTAGAAGCTGTCTCTCCTCTACCTAATCGACTATTCTCATCAAGAAAATACGAAACCTCAAAATCATCAAAATATTCTTGATCAATTTCATCAATTTTCACACCACATCCATTCATTAGAAATACTTCAGTGGCGGCTTTGAGTAGATTATAGGAATCGACACCGGGAAACGGGAGTCTGCTCTCAAAATCCTTTGGTCCAACTTTCCGTTTTAATGGCTCCTTACAGCACATGATATCATCAACAAACTTTTTATATTTATTAAACGATATCATCTCTGTGCTTCTGCGTATCACCGTCCAAAGTATTTGATCAGAAGTTTCGCCGGTTACTGCATGAGTCATACTTACCTGCGCCTGAACAGGTCTGTCAATACTTATATCAAGAGGATTTTGCTTATCTGTTTCTATTTTAACTGGGTCTGCCAATTTTACGACAGGTGTTTCGTTGTAAAAGACAAAATCTCCTCCATCTTTTCTGATACAGTATTGATCATTAGTTTGGCTATCTCCTATATGCAGTTCACCTGCAGAAACATGTCTTATCTCAGG
>ERZ1292640.2037-Hain-H43-02um-R1-2037-length-16501-cov-4_pt1 | contig 16501 bp, 12 predicted proteins | sample MGYA00564404_ERZ1292640 | MGnify/ENA primary metagenome ERZ1292640 (study PRJEB36523, sample SAMEA6512636) | groundwater metagenome | collected 2019-01-08 | study: AquaDiva: Metagenomics assemblies of 32 groundwater samples
CGAATCTGCCGGATGCCCGCCTCACCAGCCCCACCACTCCAACGCTCGGCGGCGCCATTTCACGCGCCCCACCCTCGTACACTAAACTCCGGGACGATCGGTGTCTCACTCATATTGGCAGAGAGGGGCTTTGCAACAGCGACCGGGCATTGTTCGGCGGCTCCGCACGGCGTTCGGACAGCCCGGCGCGTGCACACCGCCGCTGAGGCCGTGCTCGCCGCCATCGAGGCCCTGCCGGCGGCGCTGCTGCGGGAGGCGTTCGCGAGCACCGCGTAAATTTGTACCCGACTTGCGTTTGCCTCTCTCCATGGTATTTTCGTTTCATGTGTTTCTCGCTAATATCTCGGTCGCTTATTATCGCCGACGCTAATAAGGCCCTGCGGTGACCGCTCCCGGCCGGTGGGTACGAGCCGCCGGAGGCTACTCGGCTTTCATCCCCGATCCGCTTCCGCCCAGCCTCGCGTGGGAGCCGGGACTCGCGCTCGTGCTCTCCGAGGCGGACCGGGCGATTGGACGCCTGGCCGGCGAGGGGGGCCAGCTGGCGAACCCGCACCTCCTCATCCGGCCATTCGTGCGCCGCGAGGCGGTGCTGTCGAGCAAGATCGAAGGGACGCGGGCGACGCTGGGCGAGCTGCTGGCCGCCGAAGCGGGCGCCGCCGTCGAGTGCAGCCCTGCCGACCTGCGTGAGGTGGGCAACTACGTCCTCGCGATGGAGCACGGCATCAAGCGGCTGAACAGCCTGCCGCTCTCGCTGCGACTGGTGTGCGAGCTGCATGAGAAGCTGATGCGCGGCGTGCGCGGCGACCGGGCGAGCCCAGGCGAGTTCCGGCGGTCGCAGAACTGGATCGGCGGGCCAGGCAGCACGCCCGCCACCGCCTCATACGTGCCGCCGCCGCCGGACGCGCTCCTGCACTGCATGGGGGCGTTGGAGCGGTTCCTTCACAACTCGGCGCTGCCGCCGCTGGTGCAGATCGCGCTGGCGCACTACCAGTTCGAGGCGATCCATCCGTTCCTGGACGGGAACGGCCGCGTCGGCCGGCTGCTCATCACGCTGTTCCTGATCGAGCGGAAGGTACTCCCGGCGCCGTTGCTCTACCTGTCGGCGTTCTTCGAAGCGACCAGGCCGCGGTACTACGCCGGGCTTCGTGGCGTGACCGAGGACGGTGACTGGATCGGGTGGTTGACGTACTTCATCACCGGTGTGGCCCGCCAGTCGGAAGACGCTCTCGATCGGGCGTCGCGGATCAACCGGTTGCTGGCCACCTGGCGCCGCAAGCTCGCGGGTGTTCCGTCACGGCAGGTGTCGCTGCTGCTCGACCTGCTGGCCCAGAACCCGTTCTGCATCACGAAGGGCGTGGTCCAGAAGCTGGATGTCGCCTTCACCACGGCGCAGCGTGCGATCGGCCACCTTGAACGTGCCGGAGTCCTGCGGCAGGTCGGCGGGGGCAAGCGCGACCGCGTATACTGTGCGCGCGCTCTGCTGCGCATTCTCGAGGAGCCTCCCAAGCTCGAACCATCGGAGGTCGGCTGATGGCAAGTCGGGCCGCCGGCAGCGGGCGGAAGCTGGCCTCGCCCCAGTCCGTCAATGCCGTGGTGAAGTCCATCTGCGACATCATGCGGCGCTCCAACTGCGCCGGCGCCCTCCAGTACGTCCCCGAGCTGACCTGGATCCTGTTCCTCCGCATCCTCGATGAGCGCGAAGCGACGGAGGCCGAGCAGGCCAGGGCGGTCGGACACGACTTCACGCCGACGCTCGAGGCACCGTACCGCTGGTGCGATTGGGCCGACCCGGCGGGGGCGAAACGCAAGCAGCTCGCCGCCAGGGCCCTTGGCGGGCTGATGGCATTCGTGAACGACGACCTGATCCCCCGCCTGCGGGGTTTGGAAGAGCGCTCCGACGCTCCGCCCCGCCAGAAGGTGATCTGCGAGATAATGTCGGGCGTCGAGCGCACCCGCATTGATACCGAGCGCAACCTGCTCGACATCCTCGACAAGGTGCACGAGATCAGCGCCGAGGCGGTGGACCCAACCCACGTGTTCACCCTCTCCCAGGTGTACGAGGGGCTGCTCCTCAAGATGGGGGAGAAGAACAACGAAGACGGCCAGTTCTTCACGCCCCGTGAGGTCATCCGCGCCATGGTGCGGGTGGTGGACCCCCGGATCGGCGAATCGGTGTACGACCCGGGCTGCGGCACCGGCGGGTTCCTGGCCCAGAGCTTCGAGCACATGCTGCCGCAAGCGAAGACCCCGGACGCTCTCGAGACGCTCAAGCGCGACACCTTCTTCGGCCGGGAGAAAGACAACGCGGTCTATCCCATCGCGCTGGCCAACCTGGTGCTGCACGGGATTGACGAGCCGCGCATCTGGCACGGCAACACGCTCACCCGCAGCGAGACGTACGGCGGGCTGTTTTCCGGCGCGCCGGACCTGTTCGACGTGGTGCTGATGAACCCGCCCTTCGGTGGCAAAGAGGGCAAGGAGGCGCAGACCCGTTTGGCGTACAAGACCGGCGCGACGCAGGTGCTGTTCCTCCAGGAGGTGATCGAGAGCCTCAAGCCGGACGGGCGGTGCGGGATCGTGCTGGACGAGGGCGTGCTGTTTCGCACCAACGAAACGGCGTTCGTTTAGACCAAGCGCAAACTGCTCGACGACTGCAACCTGTGGTGCCTCGTGTCCCTGCCGCCGGGTGCGTTCGTGAACGCGGGCGCAGGCGTGAAGACCAATCTGCTGTTTTTCACGCGGGGCGGGCCAACCGAGAAGATATGGTACTACGACCTGTCGCAGGTGAAGGTCGGGAAGAAGACGCCGCTCACCTTGGCGCACTTCGAGGAGTTCTTCCGGCTGCTGCCCGATCGCGCGGACAGCGAGCGCAGTTGGACGGTGACGCGGGCGGAGATCGAGGCGCGCGGGTTCGACCTCAAGGCGGTCAACCCGCACGCCAAGTCCGACGAGGACACGCGCACGCCCGCCAAGCTGCTGGACGTGATCGAAGCCAAAGGCCGCGAGGTCGCCGACGCGGTGGCTGAGCTGCGAAGGCTCACCGCCCTGCCGTAAGGCTCAGCTCAGCTTCGTCGCTTTCTTCACGCCGTAGCTGATCCCCGCCACCAGGCTTCCCAGCAGGCTCAGCACCAGCGGCGCGTAGCCCAGCAGCCACCAGATGTTGCGCCGCCACAGCCCCACGAACCGCGCCAGGTGCACCGCGCCCACCTGGATACCGCGCGGCATGACCCCTGAGAACAGGCGTGCCAGGCCGACCTCGATGCGCGGCCACGCCGCCCACAAGGTGACCAGCACCGCGGCCCCGCCCAGCGCCACCCAGCCGCTCCACCGGTTGTCCACCATCAGGGTGTAGCCGCCGAACAGCAGGGGCCAGCGGATGAACCGGCCCACCGCCTGGCGCAGTTCCACCAGCGCGCCATGGACCGGGAAGCCCACGAACCACACCAGCGCCGCGAGACCCGCGGCCGCCACCACGCCGAGACCGAGGGACACCAGCGGGCGCGCGGGGAGGAACCGGAGGAACCGCCAGCTGCCAGCCTGGAGCGTGCGCCGCAGCGACTTGAGCGCCGGCTCCGTCGTCGGCAGGCGGATCGGCCGGTCCTTCGCCGGCGACAGATCGAGCGCGTACGGCTTGCTCAGGTAGCGACGCACGAACCGGTCGGACAGCTGGTAGCCCTGGTAGACGAGCGCGTCCACTTCGTCCTTGTGGAAGCCGTCGAGGTCGGTCCGGATCGCGGCGATGTCCTCGGCGAACGGATGCGGCGGGTGCCCGTCTGGCGCGCCGTCGTTGGGGTTGCTCGTCATGTGGAAGAAGACCACCGACTCCAGCCGGTAGCGCGCGCGGATGTCCATCATGCGCGGGCCCTTGGCGAACGTCGCCTCGGCCGCGGCCTCGGTCATGCGTCGCCGCTCCCGAAGATCGTCGAGCTGCTGATCGCGCACCTCGGCCATCAGCATGTCGAGAATGCGGGTGCTCATCGCCAGCCGGCCGCCGGCCGGCCGGCCCTGGGTTTCGAGAAGCCGCCCCGCGTCGCTGACGATGAGATGGGTGCAGCCCTCGTCCAACAGCGTCATCAAGCCGGTATTGTCGTGTACGCCCCCGTCCGTCAGCCCCAGCCGCCACACCGCGCCGGGATCGTACAGGCCGATCACCTCGAAGGGCGCGAACACCGGCGGGAAGTTGGCCGACGCCGCGACCGCCTGGGCCAGCGTGAGGCGCTGGATGGCGTGCTTGGCGGTCCACGCGAAGGCCACCGCGCTCCGGAGGAAGAACAGGTCGAGCGCCAGCTCGGCGACCGGCGTCAGGCCGTCTTCGCCGGCGGGGACGGCCTTCTTCAGGCGTTCGACCAGCGGACCGTCCACGTCCTCGATGGCGGTCCACAGGCGCTCGGTGTGCTGGATCGCCGTGGCGCCGCCGGTGACGGGCGGGTCCTTCCGCGCCCCGTCGCGCAGGTACCAGGCCGCCAGCTTGGCGCGGCGCAGCGTGTCGAACTCGGCCGTCACCAGGCGCCGGGTGACGTCCCAGTCGCCCTCGAGCGCGGCCTGGAGCCAGGTGGCCTCGCGCGCGATCTCGTTCTTGAGCGCGGCCAGCTTCTCGCGATAGGCGGTCTCCCCCGCCTTGGGGTCCGCCGGCTTGGCGCGCTCGGCTTTGAGGCCGGCCTGGGCGGCGAGCCACCAGGCCAGGTGCCACGAGGTCCGCTCCCGGAAGTCGCTCTTCTTCTCCTTGTCGAGCTCGCGGTCGCGGAGGGTGTTGAGCGTCCGCGTGGTGCCGCGCCTGGTCCAGGTGCCGAGCAGCAGGGCCTTGTAGCGCAGCACCGTGTCCACTTCGTCGAAGCGCAGCGAGCCCAGCACCGGGTCGCCCAGCTCGGAGGGGCTGAGCCGGAACGGGCGGCCGGTGTTGAGGCAGGTCGCGTTGACCACCCACTTGGGGACGCGATCGTCGGCGGCGTTGTAGGTCTCGATCTCGGCGTCCAGCACTTTGCCGCCGGGCTCGACCCGGAACCGCTCCAAGGGCACCTCCCTGATCCACTCGGCACGGACCTGGCTCGCCGCGTTGCGATACAGGTGTTTGTGGTAAAGCCGCGCCATTCTGCGGCTCATGCCGAAGGTGGTGCAGAACATCCGGAGGTTCTGGAGCGGATCCACCAGCAGGCGGGTGCGCAGGTCGCGCGAAGTGCCGGCGCGGAACTCCTTCTCCACGTCGCCGATCAGCGCCACGTAGTCGTCGCGGCTCAGCTTGGCGCTCTTCTTGAGGCGCTTGGCGAGGTGGAGCATATAGGCGGCGCCGATGACCGAGCCACCCGACACCGTCGAGAGCACGCTCACGTGGCGCAGCAAGTCGAGCTCGGCCAAGCGGCGCAGCGCGCCGAGGTGGAAGAAGGAAGCGCGGAACCCGCCGCCGGAGAGCGCGAGTCCCAGGCGCGGACGATCGGGCATCGCGACGCCTTGTTGGGGGCGCGGCAATTGTGCCCCCGGGCGGGCGGGCGCGCAAGTCGCGTGGCGCTTCGCACCCGGGCGGGGCGTGGCGATATTCCGGCGTGGTCTTCTCAGGAGGAAACCCGTGACCACGACACCGAAATCGCCGCTCGCGGCGGCGCTCGCGCTCGCCGCGCTCACTGCATGCTCCGGTGGCGGTGCGTCGGACCGCGCCGCCGCGAGCTCCACGCCGAACGGCGCCGCGACACAGCCCGCAGGAACGGTATCCGCCGCTGCAGCAGCGACCGCGACCGTCGCCGCCAGCGCGACCACGAACGCCGCCACCCAGGACGGCCGCGCCGTCTTCCGGCGCACCTGCGCGACCTGCCACCAGCAGAATGGGCAGGGGATACGGGGCGCGTTCCCACCGCTCGTGGGCTCGCCGTTCGTGACCGGCGACAAGGGCCGTCTCGTCCGGCTGGTGCTGCACGGGCTCACCGGCCAGCTTGTCGTCGGTGGCGTGCGCTACAACAACGTGATGCCGCCGTGGAAGACGCTCTCGGACGCCGAGCTGGCGGCGGTGCTCACCTACGTGCGCTCCAACTTCGGCAACACCGCCGGCCCGGTGACGCCGCAGGACGTGGCACAGCAGCGCGCCGCGACGGCCTCGCGCGCCACGATGTGGACGGTGGCCGAGATCGAGCGGCCTTAGCTCCTCCGTGCCCCTCGAAGCGCTGATCCTGGCGGGCATCGCCGCGTTCGTCGTCCTGGTCGCGGCGGTGCCGGTCATCGTTCACCATCGCCGCCGCGACCGCTTCATCCGCGAGAAGCTGGAGCGCGCGAAGCGCCTCGGCACCAGCGAGACGCTCTCGCTGCACCCGGTCGTGGACGAGGGCAAGTGCATCGGGTGCGAGGAGTGCGTGCGCGGCTGCCCCGAGCAGGACGTGCTCGCGCTCTACCGCCACAAGGCCGTCGTGATCGACGCGGTCGAGTGCGTGGGGCACGGCATCTGCGAGCGCGTCTGCCCGGTGGATGCGATCGCGCTCGTGGTCGGCACGGAAACGCGCGGCCTCGAGATCCCCAAGCTCACCGAGAACTTCGAGACCAACGTTCCCGGGCTGTACGTGGTCGGAGAGCTCGGCGGCATGGGGCTCATCCGGAACGCGATCTGGCAGGCGGCGCAGGCGGTGGAGCACATCCGCCGCAGGCCGCGCCCCGCGCCCTCGGGCGGCGTCGAAGTGCTGGTGGTCGGCGCGGGCCCGGCCGGCCTCGCCGCGGCGCTCGCCGCTCGCGAATCGCGGCTCAGCTGCCGCATCATCGACCAGGAGACGCTGGGCGGCTCGATGCTGCACTATCCGCGCCGCAAACTGGTCATGACGCACCCGGGATCGCTCCCCGGCGTAGGCGAGTTCCCGTTCCGCGAGATCGAGAAAGAGCCGCTGCTGGCGTTCTGGCGAACCACCGCTGAGCGCGCCGAGATCGCCGTCGAGGAGGGCGTCGTGCTGCAGCACGTCGAGCGCGCCGATGGTCTGCTCGTGGCGCGAACGTCGGCCGGCTCCATCCGCGCCGGGCGCGTCATCCTCGCCCTCGGCCGGCGTGGCACGCCGCGCAAGCTCGAGGTGCCGGGCGAGGAGAGCGCGAAGGTGATGTACCGGCTCATCGAGGCGCACCGCTTGGACGGCCAGCGCGCGCTGGTGGCGGGTGGCGGGAGCGCGGCGATCGAGACGGCGCTGGCGCTCGCGGAACGGCCCGGGGCCGTGGTGACGCTCTGCCACCGGCGGGACACGTTCTCCGGACGCGCGGCCTTGATCGAGAAGCTCCTGGGTGCGGAGCGCGCCGGCCGCCTCGAGGTCCTGCGAAACGCGCGGGTGATGGCGATCGAGCCGGATCGCGTGACGCTCGATGTCGCGGGCGCGTCGGCGGAGCGGCCGAACGACGCCGTGTTCGTGATGATCGGCGGCGTGCCGCCCTACCAGATCCTCCGCGACTCGGGCGTGAACCTCGAGACGAAGTTCGGCACCCCCCTCATTCGCCGCTGACTACGGCCGCCGCCTCTGCGGCGCGCCGACCCGGAACCCCGCCGCTCACGGCTTCCGGCCCTGCGGATGGCAGCGCAGGCACGCCGCGGCGTCGGGCGTGTAGCCTGCGATCCCCCTGTGATGGTTGTCCATCTCCGTCTGCTGGTGGCAGCCGCTGCCGGTACAGGTGAAGACGCTGCGGCTCGAAGGATCGGTGTGACACGTGGCGCAGCTGGACCAGCGGTTGCGGTGCGGCCCGGAGTAGATCGGGAACACCGCGTCGTGCTGCGCGAAGGTGCCGCCCCGGCCGTCGGGATGGCAGCTGTAGCACTGCGTCGCCGTGTAGGCGTAGCCGGGGATACTCTGGTGCGACGGGTCGGTGGTGGCCTGCGGATGGCAGCCTCCGGTCATGCACGAGAACACCTGCCGACTCGACGGATCGGTGTGGCAGTCCGCGCAGGCCTGCCACTGGCTGGCGTGGGTGCCGCTGAAGATCGGGAAGCGTGCGTCGTGGAACGAGAGGTCGCCGCCGGTTCCGCGCGGGTGGCAGCCGAGGCAAGCAGTGGACTCCCAGACGTAACCCGGAATCCCGTTGTGCGAGCGATCGGTCGGCGCCTGCGTGTGGCAGGCCGTGCAGGTATAGGTCCGGTAGTCGCTCGCGTTCGTGTGGCAGGTCGAGCAGTCGCGCCACACGCCGGCGTGGCTGCCGCTGTAAATGCCGAAGATGGCGTCGTGTTCGGCGAACAGCGCGAACTCCCACGTGGCAAACTGGTGGCAGGTCTCGCACCGGGTCGCGAAGCCCAGGGTGCGGTGCTGCGGGTTGGTCGTGGCGTCGTAGGTGCGCTGGTGGCACGCGATGCACGGGGCGACCGCACCGGTGAACTGCTGGGCGCCGGTCTGGCGGTGGCAGTCCTCGCAGCGGAGCGCCGCGTGCACGCCGAGGTCGGGGAGCCGGGTGCGCGCGTGCGCCTCGAGCGCGCCGACCTGGCGCCAGCCGGTCTCCGAGTGGCAGCGCTCGCAGTCCAGGCCGGCGTCGCCGCGGTGCGGATCGGCGTGGCAGCAGCCGCACGCGCGCACCGCGCCCTGGAAATTGCGGACGTCGTGGCAGCCGGCGCACGGCACGGTCTGGTGCTGGCCGAGGAGCTGAAAGCTCGTGCGGCGGTGGTCGAAGCTCACGTCCCGCCAGTGGGTGGTGCGGTGGCAGTCCGTGCACTCCATGGCGCCGAGGTTCTGGTGTGGAGAGGCGCGGCCCTGCGCCGCGGCCCCCCGTGGAGCGAGCAGCGCGGCGAGCAGCACTGCGCCGAGCGCGACACGGTGGCGGTCGTTCCTCATGGCCGTCTCCTCCGGTCAGTTCCGGTCCCGTGGCAGTCCTCGCAACGGTGCGGCAGCGGGCGGAAGCGCGCGACGGGCGGCGTCCCCTCGGGCCGGTGACACGCGGCACAGGGGACATTCTGGTGCGCGCCGTCGAGCGGGTAGTCGCTGTCCCGCTGATGATCGAACTGCGCGGGACGCCACATCGCCTCGGAGTGGCAGGTGATGCACGCGCCGCCGCGGCCGCGGTCGGCGAACTGGCCACCGTGCGGATCGCCGTGACACTCGGCCGCCTCACACGAGGTGGGCAGGCCGCGGAAGCGCACGGCGCCGCGCGGGTCGTCGGCCGGGCGCGTGTGGCAGCGGCTGCACGCCAGGCGGACGTGCGGGCCGCGCAGCGGATAGCGGGTGCGGTCGTGATCGAACGTCACACGGTTCCACGCCGCGGTGGCGTGGCAGGTCTCGCACGGCTCCGGGGCGAACTGCCCGGCGTGCGGGTCGCGATGGCACGCGGCGCACCGGGTGTCGGCCCAGCGGAAGCGCAAAGCGCCGGAATGCGCGGCGGCCCCGGGCAGGGCCGGATGACAGGCGCTGCACGGCGTGGCCGCGTGCGCACCGGTGAGCGCGAACGCGGAGCTGTCGTGCATCGCCTGAGTGAAATGCGTGGGAGCGAACGCCGTCTCGTCGTGGCAGGCGTCGCAGTCGCGCCGCGGCGCGAGCTCGCCCTGGTGCACGTCCGCGTGGCACTGGCCGCAGCGGGCGAAGCCGATCTTCTGGCGCGCGAACGGGCGCTGGAAGTTGGCGCGCATCAGCTGGACGCCGCGCGGGAGCGGCGCGGCCGCCGAGGAGAGGTGGCAGCTCTCGCAGCGCGCGCGGGCGTGCGCGCCGCGCAGCGGGAATCCGAGCGGCGCGTGGTCAAAATGCCGCATGGAGTCGGGCAGGACGAACCACCCCTCGACGGTGTGGCAGCGCTCGCAGCGGCCGACGCGGCTCGTCTCGCGATGCGGCGACGTGTGGCATCCCGCACACCCGGCGCTCGCGGAGCGGCCGGCGCCGAAGTCCACGTACGAGGTGTCGCGCGTGCCGCCCGGTCCCGTGGCGTCGGCGCGCCGCTCTTGGTGGCACCCGGAGCACGGGACGTCGCGGTGGCGGCCGGTGAGCTCGAAGCGCGTCCGCGCGTGGTCGAACCGCGGGGCGGGCTTCCACTCGGTCGTGGTGTGGCAGTCCTCACAGGTGCGGCTGACGCGGCCCCGGTGCTCGTCGAGATGGCATGCCACGCACTGGCTGCCCAGTCCGAGATACGTCCTCTGCGTCGAGAGCGACTGGTCGCCGCGCACCGCCGCGTCCGCGATCAGTTCGGCGCGGTGGCAGGACTCGCAGCGCGCGCGCGTGTGGGCGCCCTCGAGGTTCCACCGGGCGTCGCGGTGGTTGAACTGCTCCTTCGGCGCGTTGCTCGGCCAGCGGACGAGCCGGTACGGGCGGCCGTTGTGCTCGCTGTGGCACGAGGCGCAGGCGAGCTGGGTGCCGCCGCGCGTGGCGCCGGCGTGGTAGCCGAGGCCGGCGCGGATCCGCCGGGCGAGCGAGACGTGGCAGTCGAGGCACTTGCGGCCCGAGAGCTGGCGGCCGGCCTCGTGGCACAAGAGGCACCTGGTGATGTCGTCGAGCCGCGCGTGCGGAGCGGCGAGCGGCCCCGGCGAGGCGAGGCCTTGGGCGCGCACCGGGGCCGCCGCGCCCGCCACGAGCGCGGCCAGGGCGAGCGCGATCCCGGTGGAGGCGTTCACGTCCCCGCCATCGCCGCGCCGAAGAGCACCCCAGAGCCCACGTGCAGAACGAGCAGCACCAACATGGCGACGAAGAAAATCAGGTGCATCACGTGCCAGTACAGGAACAGCCGCCGGAACAGACCGAGGAACGCGAGCCGGCGCGCGATCGTGATCTGCTCGTGCACGAGCGTGATGACGGCCCGCACCTCGGCGCGGGGCAGGCGGCCCAGACGGCGCACGCGCCGGCGCAGGGCCGCAAGGCGGAACGGCCTCGCGACGTCGTCGAGGAAGAGCCACGGAAGCGTGAGCAGCCCGTGCGCGGCCCTGAGGCGCGCCACGCTGCGTTCCGCGAAGGCGTCGGCGGCCGCAAGCGCCGCCGGGGCGTGCGTGTGTGCGCGCTCGAGCAGCTCCCGGACGAACGCCTGCTCCTCGCGGATCTCCGCGAGGGACATCTCCTTGCCCCTGATCGTCCGCGGGAACTGCTGGTAGAGCCACCGCCCCAGGATCCCGCTCCCCGCGACGATCATCATCGACCAATACGAGTAGACGCCAAAGCCGTGCAACTTGAGAGCGGTGTGGAACGAGACGAGCAGCGGGCCGGTCAGGCAGAGGTAGATGTGGACGTTAAGCCAGGTCCGCATCGGCCCGCGGCCCTGGAGCGCGCGGACGCGTTTGCGGCTCGAGTACATGATGACGCCGCCGACGATCAGCGACGCTCCTACGATGCCCAGCGTGTGCCCGATCGAGCCCGAGGGCTTGAGCGCGCGGTGCAGCGGCGCGTCGGGGCGCTCCCACAGCGGCAGCAGGTAGTATTCGCCGACGCGGCCGAGGAACGCGATCGCGGCCGCCGCGGTCAGGATGCCGACGAGCAGCACGGCGCGGTCGATCCACGCCGCCACCCCGCCCTCGCGGGCGCCCGGCATCGCGACTGCCGCGCCGCTAGCGGAAGCGATACGACGCCCCCGCGTGGAGCCAGGTGCTCGAGCGGCCCGCGTACCGACCGATGTCGCCGCCGAAGGTAATGAGCAGGCCGCGGCCGATGGTCCGCGAGATCTCGGGCCGCAGACTGTAGCGCCACAACGTCATCTGGCCGTTCGCGGTGCGGGTGGCGCTCGCGCTCCCTCCGAGCGACGCACTGAAGGGCAGGGCGCGCTGGGCGAAGAAGAGGCGCGCCGTCACGTTGCCGTAATCGAACAGGTCACCGTGCTGGCCGGTCCCCATCAGGAAGAACGGTCCCCTCGCCGCGCTGAACGTGGCGCGCAGCGTTGCTGTCGGGTCGCCGGTGCGCTTGAGGTACCCGCCCGCGGCCTCGAGCGCGACGCCCCCGACGTCGTGGCCGAGCGAGGCCGTGAGCCCGTTCAGGCGTCCCGGCAGGGGCGTCGCGTCGAGCGCGACGGAGGTGTCCCAGATCCGGACCGCGCGGTGGGACTCGACGCCGAGGCTGCCGCGGAAGCCGAGCGGTAGCCGCGCGCGCGCGGCTGCGTAGACCGTCGTGATCTGCGCCTTGTCGGCGGGGCGCCACGTGACGGCGAGATCGGCGGCGCCGTAGAGGGAGAGCGACAGGCCCGGTGTGGGGCGCCAGAAGGAGCGCGCCGAGAGCTCGGTGCGGCGGTGCGCTCCGGCGGCCCAGTCGGCGGCCGCGGCAACCGCGCCGTCGAAGACGTCGCCGGCGGCGAACGCCCAGTACGCCGCTGCGCGTGTGGTGGTGGTCGAGGGCCGCAGCTGCTCGACGCGCGGCACGAATCCGGCCACAACGCCGAGGCGCTGCGACGGCGCGGGCCGCGCCTCGAGCTGCACGCCGTCGAGGTAGCCGAGGCCGGGCGCGGCGTCCGGGGCGAAGCGTCCCAGCGACGCGCTCCATCGGCCCTCGGGCGGCGCGATGCGTACCTGGAGAAGGTAGATGAGCGCGGTGACGCCCTCGAGGCCGGTGGTCGTGGCGGAGGCGCCGCTGCGCCAGCGGCTGGTGGTCCGCACCCTGAGCTGGAGCGCGCTCGCGAGCGGCGCGACGAGATCGAGCCCGAGGGCGGTCTGGCGCGTGGTCAGGCTCGGCGCGCCGCCGGCCGACGAGGCGATCTGCTCGAGCTGGAGTCCGCCCCGCCAACGCGTGTCCGCCCGCGACCGCTGGGGAAGCTCTGACGGCACGTACGTGGATTCGGCGGGCGGCGGCGCGGCGCCGGCTGTGTCCGCGGGCGCCGCGGCGATCTCCTGGGGCGGGTGGCGGGGGAACCGCACCGTCGCGCCAATCGCGACGGGCGCATCGGGCGTGAGGAGCCGGGCGCTGGCGCTCCGGCGGCCCGTGCTCACCACGACGGCGAGCGCGAGCGTCGCGCCGTCGCTCTGGAGCACCGCGACGGTATCGCCCACGACGACGCCGTCGTCGCGTCCCGCCGCGAAGAACACGATCTCGCGGGTGCGGTATGTGACGCGCGCTGTGTCGCCTTGCGCGAGCGCGGGTGCCGGAAATGCGACGAGGAGCGTCCCGATGACGGCTGCCAGCGTTGTGACCCAAGTCACGGGACGCCGCATGGCACTCATCCGGGCATCATACCTCATCCCGGCGCCGGCGCGCCGGGTCGAAGGTCACATTCCGCCGCCCGGGGCCAGGACGGCCGCGCCGCGCACCGCGCCGCGGCGCAGCCGGTCGAGCGCCTCGTTGGCGCGCGTCAGCGCGTACGGCTCAACCTCGGTGCGTACGCCCGCGCGCGGCGCGAGGCTGAGAAACTCCTCGCCGTCCCTGCGCGTGAGGTTCGCCACCGAGCGCACGACGCGCTCGCCCCACAGCACCTCGTAGGGAAACGCGGGGACGTCGCTCATGTGGATCCCCGCGCACACCACGGTGCCGCCGCGGCGCACGGCGCGCAGCGCGGCGGGGACGAGCGCACCCACGGGAGCGTAGATGATCGCGGCGTCGAGGGGTTCGGGGGCGGGAGCGTCCGAATCGCCGACCCACGCGGCGCCCAGCTCGCGCGCGAACCGCTGTGCGGCTTGGTCGCCGGGACGCGTGAAGGCGAACACGCGCCGGCCCTGGTGGCGCGCCACCTGCGCCACGATGTGGGCGGCGGCGCCGAAGCCGTAGAGACCGACGGACGCGGCATCGCCGGCGGCGACGAGGGAACGCCAGCCGATGAGGCCCGCGCACAGGAGCGGCGCAGCCTCCAGGTCGGAGAACCCCTCGGGAATGGCGAAGCAGAAGCGCTCGTCCGCCACGGTGTACTCGGCGTAGCCGCCGTCGAGCTGGTAGCCCGTGAAGCGGGCGCGCTCGCAGAGGTTCTCGCGCCCCGCGCGGCAATCGGCGCAGTGACCGCACGTCCAGCCGAGCCACGGGACGCCCACGCGCGCGCCGCGGCGGAAGCGCGTGGCGCCGGCGCCGAGCTCGGCGACGACGCCGACGATCTCGTGACCCAGGACGAGGGGCAGCTTGGGATGTGGGAGCTCACCATCGGCGACGTGGAGGTCGGTGCGGCACACGCCGCACGCGCGAACCTCGAGAAGAACTTGCCCCGCCCCCGGCTCGGGTCGCGGCAGCTCCGCGTCCAGGAGCGGACGGCCGGGGGCTTCGAGGAGCATTACGCGCATGAACCCGTCCCGCCGCGCACCGTCGGCGCTCAGGCGTGACGGGTGGTCGGCGCCGGCGTCAAGCCGGCACGTGGCGGCACGTCAGTTCGTCGCCGCCACCTTTGCGCGGAGGCCGCCCTTCACGCACCACTTGCCGCACTCGATCGGCCCCTCCCCCCACCGCTCGCAGCGGCGCAGGTCGGCGTACGGTGTCGGCAGGTCCGTGCGGGTGAAGGCGGCCGGGATGCCGTTCACGCGATACGTCGTGCGCACCACCGGGCACCACACCGCACCCCGCACGCCGCGCCGGTCGCGCAGCATGTGGTACGTAGAGTACCCGAGCACGAAGACGATCGACGCGAGCACGACGAACGCGAGTCCCGCCCAGATCGCCAGGATCGGCCACAGCGCCAGACCGAGCATGGGGCCTCCTTCCCACCGTGGATCCCCATGTCAAACGTCACGCATATTCCGCGCCGCCGCAATGCGCGGCGTCACGCATTTACGAGCGAATCTATCGGCCCCTTGCTACAGGCGGAAGAAGTAGCTGACCTTGCCGAAGAAGCCGTCGCTGGTGCGGCGCAGGTCGCGGCGGCTGAAGCTGAAGGCGTCCGGCTCCGTGAGCGAGGCGCCGTAGCCGAGGTAGATCAGCGTGCCCGGGCTCGGCCGGTAGGAGAACAGCCAGTCGGCGCGGAGGTCGTTCGTGACGCCTCGGGTGGCCAGCTCGTCGATGCCGGTGCGCCGGTTGCGGATCAGGACGAGCCGCCCGCTGCCCGGCTCGCGGAGCGCAACGCGGTCGGCCGCGTCGTACTGTCCGACGAACCGCACGAAGATGGCGCGGGTGGCCTGGTACTCGACCTTGAGCCGGGGAATCCCCTCGGTCGAGAACCGCCCCCCGCCGGCGCGGCCGATCATCACGCGCGTGTACTGGAAGGCCACGCGCATCTGCGTCGTGGGGCGCCAGTCCACCGTGCCGCCGAAGCGCCACTGCCGGCCTTCGGACGCCTCGTCGAAGATGGCGACGGCGCCGTAGCCGGCGTTGGCGGAAGCGGTGAACTGCCGGTACGTCGGGGTTGTCGCGTTGAGCGACGCGCTGAACAAGTTCGAGATCGGGCCCGGCACCGTGAAGGGGACGGTGTCGAGGCCGGGGCCAGCGGCCGTTTCCACCGAATAGGCCGCAAAGCGGGCGGGGTCGAAGCTGAAGAAGTCGCGCTCGATGTTCCCGCCGACCAACCAGCCGCCGCGCAGCGTGGCGGACCAGTTGGCGCCCTCGCTCCCCTCGATCGCGCTGTCCGCGCGGAACCCGTCGTAGTCCCAGGTGCGGTGGAACTGGAGGAAGGTGCTCGCCGTCTCGATGAGCGCGCCGCGCCGGCCGTAGGCGGTGAGCCGGTTGAAGATGCTCGCCTGGACGATCCCGGCGCGGTTCACGAACCCGGCGGCCGCCCGGAAGTCCGGCGCGACGGCGGTGATGGAGTAGTTGAACCCCCAGTTACGGCCGGTGCGGTCCCACATCACCTGATACAGCGGCCCGTGCGCGCGGGTCGTGTCCGCGCGCGTCCATGACTGGACGGCCTGGAGCTGCACGAAGTAGAGCCGCGAGTGCACGAGCCGCAGGTCGAGGCCCGCGAGCCGCGAATAGTCGGCGCCGTCCTCGCGCAGCGTCCCCACGAAGCCGAGCGTCGAGTTGCGGCCGAGGTCCCCACGCAGGCGGGTGACGCCGAACAGCGGGTGGTGTCCCGTGGCCGACTGCGCGATCTCGTCCACAGCGAGCAGTGTGGCCACGTTCATCGCGCCCACCTTGCCCGCGAGCTTGACCCCCGCGTCGGGGTTCACGATCTGGCGCGTGTAGATCAGCCGGCTGGGGGAGTCGAACAGCTCGAGCCCCTCGAGGAAGAACGGCCGCTTCTCGGGGAAGAACAGCGCGAACCGCTCGTTGATCGTGACCTGGCCGACGTCGGCCTCGACCTGCGAGAAGTCGGGGTTGACCGTCGCGTCGAGGCTGAGGTTCTGGGTCACGCCCCAGCGCGCGCTGAGTCCGAGCTCGGAGCGGCCGCGGTAGTCGAGGCCGCTGGAGTCGGGCGTGCCGTCGTAGCGCGTGGTGCCGGTGGGCGTCAGCTCGATCACCATGCCCCGGTTGAGGTCGTGCAGCTCCTCCAGCGCGCCCGACTGGCCGAGGAAGCTGGCGCTGGCGCGCACCACCGGCGCCCAGGAGTCCTGGTAGCCGGAGTGCTTCACCCGACGCAGGACGTTGATCCCCCAGGTCTGCCGTGCGCCGCTCTGGTAGCGCAGGCTCTTGAACGGGATCCGGATCTCGACCTCGTAGCCGCCCGGCACCAGCCGCCCGCGCGACTCGAAAACGTAGTCGGGGTTGAGATCGACGCTTCCTTCGAGCGGGTTGATGTTGCCCACGCCACCGCCGCCCCGGAACTCGCCGCCCGC
>ERZ1292640.2038-Hain-H43-02um-R1-2038-length-16496-cov-4_pt1 | contig 16496 bp, 14 predicted proteins | sample MGYA00564404_ERZ1292640 | MGnify/ENA primary metagenome ERZ1292640 (study PRJEB36523, sample SAMEA6512636) | groundwater metagenome | collected 2019-01-08 | study: AquaDiva: Metagenomics assemblies of 32 groundwater samples
GATTTCGAAAATGGGGTCCACCCGGGGGTCGAAATAGACCGCGGCCGTGGCGTGGGCGACGATCTCGTTGATGACGCCGTCCGTGAGGGCGTGCAGCCCCGCGATCTGCCGGCCCGACCCGCACACCCCCAGGCCCGCGATACGGATGGCCTCCGGGTTCACCTGCCGCCGCACCTGCTCGATGATCGCGCGGTAGCACTGGCGCGATGCGCCCACCGGGTCGCCGTTCGTGCGCAGGTACACGGAGGCCAGCAGGGCGTGGTCGGATCGCCGCAGCAGCACCGACTTGGTGGTGGTGGAGCCCACGTCGAGGCCCAGGATGCAGATGTCTCCCGGCCGGAGGGTGCCGCGTTCGATGGTTTTGAACTCCACCATGCCGGAGAAATCATCGAGCGGCGCCAGGCTGGCGAAGACGTGGGCCCCGTCGGCAAAAAGCGCGTCGACCCCGGTGAAGGGAGCGGTCTCGTGGGACAGGGCCCACAGGGCGGCCCCCAGCGCCTCCAGGTAGGGCGCCTGCGCGGGCACGACCAGCCCCGGGATCTTCTCACGCAGGTATTCGATCATCATGCGGTTTTGGGCCGTGCCGCCGACCACCATGATGTCGCGGCGCTCCACCTTCTTGAGCAGCTCGAGAACCTTGTTGGCCATCATCTTGCACAGGCCGGCGGTGACCTGGGCCTTGGGGATGCCCTTGTTCGTGGCGTGGGTGCAGTCGGACTTGCAGAACACCGAGCAGCGCCCCGCCACGTGGTAAGGGGTTTCCACCGCCGCCCACTGGGTGGCCTCTTCCATGCTGACGTTCATGCGCCGCAGCTGCTGCAGAAAAAACTCGCCGGTGCCGGAGGCGCACTTGTTGCCGGTGACGACGTTGCTGATGCGCCCCGTCCGGTCCAGCACGTAGACCATGAAGGTCTCGCCGCCGGCGGACACCACGGCCGGGCAGTCGATCCCGGGGGGTTTGACGAAGGGGTAGGCGGTTTCGACCGCCTCGGGCTCCGAGACGGAGGTCAGGTTGACAAACCGGCGGAACTTGCGGCCGGTGGCGGCGATCCGGTCGAACGCGCGCATGTCCAGCCCGGCCAGCGCCCGGACCAGGGTGCGCTTGGGATCACCCTCGTGCGTGTGAAGGGAATGGTGGATGATGCGCGGCGAAGGCATCCCGGGGGCGTCCAGATCCTGTTCCACCTGGACCAGGGAAACGGTGGAAGCGCCCATACAGAGCCCCAGCGCTTTCAGTGTCTTGGCCATGTATGCCTTCGGCGAAGCGAAATAGCGTAATTCCGGGGTGTGAAAAATCGACTGGAAAGACGCCCCTGCCTCCGTGCGCGACGCGGCAATAGGGCCTGTTTGGGGCGCGTCGCCCCGGAGGGTCATTCAACCACTGCGGCGCAGTTCAAACGGAACTTCCTTCGTACCGGTCTGAGTATCTGGGCGGGGCGTCGGCGCGTCAAGGACGTAGCGGCTCGGTGGGCGGGGGCGGGACTGGTACCTGATCGGGTTCTGATTCCCCTGCGGGAAGTCGTCCCCGACGTACCGTCCCACGTAGCGCCTGCGCAGCGGCTCCGGCGCGATGGTGCCCACGAATTCCCATCGGGGGCTCCGCCGCCTGGCCCGACCGTCCCACCGGCTGTTGAACGTCGAGACCGCCCGAAGCCACTTCGCCACGCGGTACACCTCTCGAACGACACCCTCGAACACCGCGAACGCATACAGGCGCGGGCAGCGGGGCGCGAGCGCGAGGGACTCGAGCGGCAGGTGGTGGCGGCCCGGCTCCGACTCACTCGAGAGCTGGGGCGCTTTCTGCTGTGTGTCGCGCCGGACGCGGCGGACCTGAACCAGGTGTTCCACACCCAGCTGACGCGGGACATCGCGTCGGCCGTGCGCCTTCGTCATGCGCACGAGCACGTCGGCTACCCCGAATGGGATCCGGGCTTGGTCGCTGAGTTGCGGGCTCAGGTGCGAAAGCTGACTGCCGGGCAGCGGGCGTCGATGCTGCTCGGCAATCCGTTGGATGCGGCGCTAGATGATCCGCGGCGGGTGGCGGAGGGGACGCTTCCAGGACTGCTGCAGATACGCTGAGCGTCAATCCGAGGCCGGCCTCGCTGAGCCAGCCACTTCGACAATGACGTCGAGAACTCTCGAAACCTCGCCAGAGATCTCCGATCGCTGGACGAGATGTGCGAGGACGTGGTAGTCGCTCTTGTTCATGAGGTTTGGCAGGCCGAGCCCTTGGAAGTATGCTCCGAAGACCGGGGCCAGGAAGTCGTCGCTCGCTTTGAGGTCCGCAGAGAACGGCGCAGGCTTTTCAAGCGTGCGGAGCGCCCGGGAAACCTCTCCGATTGCCTTCTCCATGGCCGCCCGTCGGCGAGCCCGAGCTGCTTCCTCGAACAGTGGTCCCTCCGCGTCACCAGGAGCCGGGTTTTCCGCGAACCTCAGGAGAACCTCTCGAGAGCAGAGGTAGTTCTCTATCTCGCGCTGCGTCCACATGATCTCTCTCAGCGGGGGATTCGTCCTGAGAGTATCGCCCACTCGGTCAAACAACGCGACACCGACGAAGTCCGTCTTGGCCTCCTGGATTCCATAGAAGTGTTCTCTGGCCCTTGCGACCTTGTTGCCGACGTAGTGGGCAAAAGGGCGTGCGAGAAGCCGAGACGCTTCGTGGTCTAGAATCTTCGCGAAGGACTGAAGGATGGCGAGATCTGTTGAGCCCTCCAAGTACAGAACCCATCCGGTTTCTTCTGCCTGATAGTAGTGCTCGAAGCCGATGTCTTTCAGGGCCTTCAGCACCTGACTGCCGCGTCCGTCAATCCGATGCGGTCGACCCACGAATGCAATAACGATGTCTCTGTCTGCAGCTTCGTTGAGGATGACCTCTGAGTGACTGGCCGCGATGACCTGCGAACCGCGTTCCGTTGCCACCTCCGTCAGGAGCTGGTAGGTCTGCCGTTGGCGCAGGATTTCGAGGTGTGCATCCGGTTCGTCCAGTAGCAGGACGGTCCCAGGATTCGCGTACAGATGCGTGAGTAGGAGGAGCGTCTGCTGAAGACCGCGGCCAGACGATGAGATGTCGAGCCGCGTGCCGGACGCCTCCCGATAGGTCATCGTCACTTCACCGCGCTCGGCGACGTAGACAGGTCGATCCAGCTCTACCCCGAAGAGCGCCTTGACCCGATCGTGCAGTGAATCCCAGAGTGCCGTGTCCGACGATGAGGCAATCTGGTAGCAGAGGTTGCGCAGCACATCGGCGGTGCGACCCTCGCCAATTCGCACGTTGATCGCACCAACGTCAAGGCGGACCTCGTTCGCCGCGAGGCCGGACATCGGCGGCAGAAACGCGATCCGAACACCGCCGGCCGCCTCCGGCACGACCATCCGCTCAGGAGATCGCGAGTCCGACATCCTCAGCGGTCGACAGTAGATGGACTCCTCGTTGGCGTAGTCGAACTCGAGACCGCATTCCCAGGCCTCTCCGGCCGTCACGCCGGAGACAACGACATCGATTCGCACATTGGACGTCTGCGGCTTACCGCCAACGTCGTAGGTGTTCCGCACGTGCAGGTCACGCCACAGTAGGTTGGCTTGCGGCACGGGGAGAGCGATGAGGTCGCGTCGGTTGATGGTCACACCCGGCCGCTTCCCCGGTGTCTCCTTTCCGGAGCGCTTCTCGTTCCACTTTCGTAGGCCGATGTCCCACAGGGCCAGTGCTTGCAGGGCGGTGGTCTTGCCGGAGTTGTTCGGCCCGATCAGGACGACATTTCGGCCGAGCTCGATGTCGGCGTCCGCGAGTCGCTTGAAGTTCCTCACCACAACTCGTGTAAGCATCGACCGACCCCGCACAGGTCAATGTGGAGCGCCTGTGACTCTTGCCTCGACCTCGACGCGTGAGCAGCGCAGCACGCTCGACAGCTAGGCTGCTACCGGGCCATGTAGTGAGAGAGAAGGTAGGCTGCGATACGGAGAATCGCTATTCCCCCGTGACTGCGACTGGCTCGGGTGCGGGGTGACTTCCGGGATTGGCCGACCGACGTGACGGTCGCCCAGGTTGTGTACGATCGTCTGCCTGTCGTCGTTCACAGTCGGCGGCGCGACGAACGCCAGTGAGCGAGCGCCATGCTCAGGGTGTCACCCGGGACAGCGATTCCCAGGCCCAGGCGCAGATGAGCCTTCAGCGACTCCAGGTACTGGTCCTCGTCGTCTGGGCTGAGCTGTCGGTTCTCACCACCTATGGACCTTGTCGTGAGGAGTTTCTCACGACCTTTCCCCCCTTGCCGGCCGCGTGAGCTGAGGGGCGGATGCCCTATCGCGAGGTCACGATGTTGGAGATCAAGGAAGTGCTGCGGCTGTGGCTGGCTGGGCTCGGCAAGAAGCCGATCGCCCGGCAGCTCGGGCTCGACCCGAAGACCGTCCGCCGCTGATAGCGCCCCAGCACGCCCCCCACCAAGCCTTGCCGACGCGTCCGCGGGGCAGCCCGGTGGGTGTAGGGATGCCGCGGCCGCGCGTACAACTCCTCCGTCGGCCCCCCCCGCGAGCGCCCGTGCGATCCCGTTCCGCTCCCCCTCGCGGCGCGCTGTTGTCGAAACAGTGCTAATTGCGCACAGTGCGCAATGATATGCTTCTTGACAACGCTCTGCATCGCTGCCATCTTGCTCGCCGTGGCACATGGTGCGCGACGAGGGATGCATGGACAACGACTTGATTGCACGAGGCTTGGAAGTGCTGCGCGGCCGCCTGCCGAACGGATGGCGCGCCGATGCCGAAGCGGCACCACCCTCGGCCGCCGCGTGGCGGCCCGACGGGATGCTCCGGATCGTCGCCCGGGACCGCCGGCGCGGGCGCATCGGTATCGAGGCGAAGCGGCGGGTGGAGCCCCGCGGCGCGCTGGCCCTGGCGGCGGCGTCCGCTGCCTTCCGCAGACGCGAGCCGCTGGTCGTCATCGCGCCATTCCTGAGTAGGGCGACCCGCGAGCGCCTCCGCGAGGCCGGCCTGGGCTGGGTTGATCTCACCGCGAACATCCGCCTCGCGCTCAGCGAACCTGGGCTGTTCATCGAGACGACCGGCGCGGAGAAGCGGCCGAGCAACGCCGGCCGGCCGGCCCGGTCGCTGAAGGGGCTGGTCGCCGGCCGGGTGGTGCAGGCTCTCCTCGGCGCCCCTCTGCCGGTCGGCGTTCGCGACCTCGCCGAACGCGCCGGCACCGACGCAGGCTACGTCTCCCGCCTCCTCGACCTGCTCGACGAGGCCGCGCTGGTCGAGCGCGGCGCACGGAGCCGTGTCGAACGCGTCGAGCGCGTCCGTCTCGTACGGCGCTGGGCGGAAGACGCGCCGCTTGCCTCGCGCGGTGAGGTCGGGATGTTTCTCGAGCCGCGCGGCCTCCCATCCCTCATCAAGCGCTTGAAGGAGGCCGGCATCGGGTACGCGGTCTCCGGCTCGCTGGCGTCCCAGCGCTGGGCGCCCATCGCCCCGCCGCGCCTCGCGCAGGTCTACGTGGACCGTGACGTCTCCGCGGCCGCCGCGGCGCTTGGCCTCCGGCCAGCCGAGAGCGGGGCGAATGTCCAGCTGGTCCAGCCGAGGGATAGGGCCGTGTTCCAGTCCGCAGCGGTGGCGGACGACGGCGTGAGCTATGCGTCCCCCGCACAGGTGGCCGCCGACCTCCTGACGAGTCCGGGTCGCGGACCGTCTGAAGGCGAGGAGCTGCTCCGCTGGATGGCCGAACGCGAGGAGGTGTGGCGTGTCTGAGCACGAGCTCTACGTCAGCGCTCGTCGCGTCCTGCTGGATGGGCTCGAGGCGCTGAGGCCGCGTGTCGCGGGGCCGGCCGCGCTCACCGGTCGGACGGCACGCACGGCGCCCGGCTGCGCGCCCGCGCCCCGGCGCGCAACGATACGATGACTCCCGGCAGAGAACGGATGACGCCCTACGGACCGTCAGGCCCTATTCTCGATCCGTGTCGGTGTCTCGCACCACGCGCCTTCCTTCGCGTCCGCCGCGATCGCCCATCCTACGCGGTGACCCGGTTGGCCCGGGTGGATACAAAACGCTAGACTTATGTCACAACTATAGCGTATATTATCCGCGATGCCGACATCGCCCGTGACCCGCGCCATCGCCGCCTTCGGGCGCGCCGGGGGGCTTCTCCGGACCGCCGATGCCCTGCGGCTCGGCATCCACTCCCGCACGCTGTACGCGCTCCGAGAGCGGGGCACCATCCTCGCCGTCGCGCGCGGCGCCTTCCTGCTCGCGGACCACCGGCAGTCGGAACATCTCGACCTCGCCGTCGTCGCCGCGCGCCACCACCGTGGTGTGGTGTGCCTGGTCTCGGCGCTGGCCTGGCACGACCTCACCGACCAGATCCCGCACGAGGTCCATCTGGCGCTTGCCCCCGGCGCGTGGACGCCGCGGGGGACGTACCCGCCGCTGCGCACGTATCGCTTCTCCGGCCCCTCGCTCACGGCAGGCGTCGAGCGGCATGAGGTGCTCGGCGTGGGCGTGAAGGTGTACGGCGCGGCCAAGTCGGTCGCGGACTGCTTCAAGTTCCGGAACAGGATCGGGGCGGACGTGGCCATCGAGGCCCTTCAGCGCTACCGCCGGTCGCGAGGCTTTCGCGCGGACCGGCTTCAGCACTTCGCCGGCATCTGTCGCGTCGAACGCGTGATGCGGCCGTACCTCCAGGCGCTGCTATGACGCGCCGCGTGCTCGTCAACGTCGCCCATTCCGTGCATCGGCGGCTCCTCAACCGGGCGCAGGCGCTCGGCCGCCCGTTCAACGAGATCCTCCAGCACTACGTCGTCGAACGCTTCCTGGCGCGGCTCGCTCGATCCGCGCACCGCGAGGACTTCGCGCTCAAGGGAGCCACGTTGCTGCGCCTCTGGAACGCCCCCCTCCGGCGCCCGACGCGCGACCTCGACCTGCTCGCTCTCGCGGCATCATCCGAAGAGCACATCGCGACCGCCGTGCGCTCCTGCCTGGGCCTCGACGATCCGGACGACGGGCTGCGCTTCGAGCCGGCCAGCCTCCGCATCGAGTCGGTCCGCCACGAAGGGGGCTATGAGACCGTGCGGCTCCACGCCACGGCGTCGCTGGGCCGGGCGCAGCTCACGCTGCACCTCGATGTCGGGCGAGGGGACGCCGTGTACCCGGCGCTCGAGCTGCTCGCCTTCCCCACGTTCCTCGGCGGCGAGCCGCCGCTCGTGCTGGCCTATCGCCCGCGAGACGTCCATCGCCGAGAAGCTCCACGCGATGGTCGTGCTCGGGCGCGCCAACACCAGACTGCGGGACCTCTTAGATGTGTGGGGTCTCGCGCAGGGGTTCGCGTTCGATGGCGCGACCCTGGCGGGCGCGATTGGGGCTACGTTCGAGCGCCGCCGCACGGAGTTGCCGGACACCCTGCCGGAGTGCCTGACATCGGCATTCCTCAGCAATCCAGAGCGCGTCCTCCAGTGGGCGGCGCTGATACGGCGTGTTGAGTACGACCCGGCGCCGGAACTGGCGGCCGTCGGAGGCGGTCTCTCGGAGTTCCTGCTTCCGCCCGTGGAGGCGTTGCGTGCGCGCCGGGGCTTTCATGGGGTGTGGCCGCCCGGCGGGCCGTGGAGCTTCAGCTAGACTTGTGGCACGCCGCCCTCAACCCCGGCACGCGCTCTTCCAGTTCCGGCCTCACCGTCCGGCACGCCTCGTCCTTCCCCGGATGCTGGCACCGCGGATGGAACGGGCACCCCGGCGGCGGGTTCACGGGTGAGGGCGGGTCGCCCGGCAGCACGATGCGCGGGCGCTTCGTGAGGGGGTCCGGCACCGGCACCGCCGAGAGGAGCGCCTGGGTGTAGGGGTGCCGCGGCCGAGCGTACAATTCCTCCGCCGGTCCCTCCTCCACGATGCGGCCCAGGTACATCACCGCCACCCGCGGCGCGACGTGGTGCACCACCGCGAGGTCGTGCGAGATGAAGAGGTAGGAGAGGCCCCGTCGCGCCTGCAGGTCCATCAGCAGGTTCAGCACCTGCGCCTGCACCGAGACGTCGAGCGCCGACACCGGCTCGTCACACACCAGCAGCTCCGGCTCCACCGCCAGCGCCCGCGCGATCCCCGCGCGCTGCCGTTGCCCCCCGGAGAACTCGTGCGGGTAGTTGTCCGCCGCGTCGGTCGAGAGCCCCACCTCCTCGAGCAGCTCCCGCACGCGCCGGTCCGCCGCGGCCCCCTCGGCGAGCTTGTGGATGGTCAGCCCCTCGCGGATCGCACGGCCGATCGTCATCCGCGGGTTCAGCGACGCGTACGGGTCCTGGAAGACGATCTGGAGCCGCCGCCGCATCCGCCGCATCTCGGCCGGCGCCAGCGCGTGGAGGTCCTGCCCGTCGAACCGCACCGTCCCCGACGTCGTCTCCACCAGCCGCAGCACCGCTCGCGCCAGCGTCGTCTTCCCGCACCCCGACTCGCCCACGAGGCCGAGGGTCTCACGCCGCCCGATCGCCAGCGACACGCCGTTCACCGCCTGCACGACCTCGCGGTGCGATCCGAGGAACCCGACGTGGCGGGTGAAGTGGACGACGAGGTCCGCAACGTCGAGGAGCGCGCTCACGGCCGCCCCTCCTCCACCAGCCAGCACCGCGCCCTCCGGCCCTCACCGCACTCCAGGAGCGGCGGCGCCTCCGCCCGGCACTTCTCCCACGCGAACGGACAACGCGGGTGAAACCGACATCCCGCCGGCCACGCCGTCGCGGGCGGCACCTGGCCGGGGATCGCGGCCAACCGCTCGCGCGGCTGATCCAGCCGCGGCACCGCCGCCATCAGCCCCTGCGTGTACGGGTGCGCCGGTGCGGCGAAGAGCGCCTCCGTGCTCGCCTCCTCGACGATCTGCCCCGCGTACATCACATAGACGCGCCGCGTCCGCTCGGCGACCAGGCCGAGGTTGTGGGTGATGAGCAGGACCGCCATCCCCATCTGCCGCTGGAGCCCGTCGAGCAGCTCGAGGATCTCCGCCTGGATGGTGACGTCGAGCGCCGTCGTGGGCTCGTCGGCGATGAGGAGGTGCGGACGGCACGCGAGCGCGATCGCGATGAGCACGCGCTGGCGCATCCCGCCCGAGAGCTGGTGCGCGTAGGAGCCGTAGCGCGTCTCCGCGTCGGGGATGCCGACGGCCTGCAGCATCAGGGCGGCCTTCGCCCGTGCCTCGGCGCGGGTGACCTGCTGATGCGCGCGGATGACCTCCGCGATCTGCGAGCCGACGGTGAGTACCGGGTTCAAGGCGCTCGCCGGCTCCTGGAAGATCAGCGCGAGGTGATTGCCGCGGACGGCGCGGATGTCCCGCTCGGCGAGCGCGAGAAGGTCCCGCCCCTCGAACCGCACCCGGCTCCCGGGCGCGATGAGGCCGGGGTGCTCGATGAGCCGCAACACCGCCAGCGCGGTCACGCTCTTGCCGCACCCCGACTCGCCGACCAAGCCCACCGTCTCGCCGGCATGCACGGCGAGGTCCACGCCGTCCACCGCCCGCGCCGACCCCTCGGCGGTGGCGAAGGTGACGCGCAGGTCGGCGATCTCGAGGAGCGGGCCGCCCGGCGCCGCGGCCAACAGAGCGGGCGCACTCGCCGGCGGCGCGCCGTTCGCGGGCAGGGGTGCGCCGGCCGCGCCGTTCGGAGCGCTCACCGCTCCCTCCGCGGATCGAGAGCGTCCTGCATCCCGTCGCCGGCGAGGTTGAACGCCACGACGGTGAGCAGCAGGGCCAGGCCCGGCGCAGCCGCCACCCACGGGGCGGTGAAGAGCTGGTCCTTCCCCTCGAGGATCATGTTGCCCCACGAGGGCGCCGGCGCGCGCACGCCGAGGCCGAGGTAGGAAAGGCCGCTCTCCAGCAGGACGATGTTCCCCACGTCGAGGGTCGCGCTGACGATGACCGCGGGAGCGACATGCGGCAAGAGGTGGCGTCGCACCAGCCCCGTGCCCCCGGCACCCAGCGCGCGGGCCGCCTGGACGAACTCCGCCTCGCGGAGTTGCAGCACCAGCGCCCGGACCACGCGGCTGGTGCGGAACCAGCCGGTCACGGCGATGAGAACGACGATGGCGCCGGCGGGCGCGTCCTCCCACAGCGCGAGGACGAGGAGGATGAGGAAGACGCGCGGCAGGGCGAAGGCCACGTCCACGCTGCGCATCAGCAGCTGGTCCACCGCGGGCGACGCCAGGCCTGCCGCGAGGCCCACGCCGGCGCCGAGCGTGACGGCGAGCAGGGCGGCCGCGGCGCCGATGCCGAGGGAGACGCGCGCGCCGTAGAGCAGCCGGCTCAGCACGTCGCGGCTGTAGCGATCCGTGCCGAGGATGTGCTCCGCGGACGGCGGCTGGTTCTGGAGCGCGACGGGGTCGGGCTGCGCGAGCGGGTCGGCGGGCGCGAGGAGCGGCGCGAAGAGCGCGGCGAGCGCCAGTGCGGCCACGATGCACGCGGCGGCGACCGCGAGGCGGTGGCTGCGGAACCGGGCCCAGGCGCGGCGCAGCGGGCTCATCGGTGTCGTGGGCTCACCGGCGGCGTTGTCTCATCGGCGACGCGGTCTCATCCGCGCCGCACGCGCGGGTCGGCGGCCGCGACGCCGAGGTCCGCGAGGAGGTTGCCGAGGGCGACGAGCACCCCGGCCACGACCGCGATGGCGGTGATGATGTTGTAGTCGCGCGCGAAGATCGCCTCGAACGCTACGCGTCCCATCCCCGGCCAGCCGAAAACGCTCTCGACGAGCACCGAGCCGGTGAGGAGCGCGGGCACGCTGAGCCCCGCGAGGGTGATGGCCGGCGCGAGGGCGCTGCGCAGCGCGTGGCGCAGGACGACGCGCCTCTCGCCCAGGCCGCGGGCCCTCGCGGCACGCACGAACTCGGCGCCGAGCGCTTCGACCATCGCGGAGCGGTGGAAGCGCGCCACCGCGGCGCCGTTCACGAGGGCGAGAGTGAGGGCGGGGAGTACGAGGTGCCGCGCCACGTCGAGCGCGCGGCCGGCGAAGGGGAGCGACCCGTGCATCGCGGCGTCGGTCATCCCCGCTACGGGGAGCCAGTGCAGCCACTCGCCGAAGACGAGGAGCAGCATGAGGCCGAGCCAGAAGGCGGGCACCGAGTAGAAGGCGAGCGCAAGTGTGCTGAGGGCGGCGTCGGCCAGGGTGCCGGCGCGCAGCGCCTGCACGATGCCGAGGCCGAGGCCGAACGCGAAGCTGAGAACGAGCGCGGCGCCGCCGAGGAGGAGCGTGTTGGGGAGGGCGTCCCGCAGCACGGCGGCGACGGGACGCCGGCGCGCGAAGCTCTCGCCGAGGTCGCCCTGGGCGAGGTTGGCGACGTAGCGCACGAACTGGGCGGCGAGCGGCCGGTCGAGGCCGAAACGCTCGCGCAGGTGCGCCACCGCCTCCGGCGGTACGAAGCGCCCCTCGGCGCCCGTGAGGAACGGCTGCCCCGGCGCGAGGTGCACGAGTGCGAAGGTGATGACGACGACGGCGGCGGTGGTGACGAAGGCGAGGGCGAGGCGGCGGACGAGGTACGTCAGCACGGGTCGGCGTGCGCTCAGCGGTCGCGCGGGAGACGGGCCTGCGGCGGGACGTACCACGCCGTCACCGTTGCCAGCCACTCGTCGGGCCGGATGCTCACACCTTCGATGCGGCGGTGCACCGCCGCGCTGAAGGGCGGCGAGAAGACGAAGAGCGCGGGAGCGTCGTCGTTCAGCGTCTCCAGCGCCCGGCGCCAGAGGGGCAGCGCCGCGGCGCGCGCCGGCGTCTCGATGGCCCGGCGGGCCAGCGAATCGAAGGTGGGGCTCGCGTACCCGCCGTAGTTGCTCTGGTGCGCGCCCTCGCCGCCGAAGAGCTGGAGGATGCTCGCCGGGCTCGCGTCGAGGGTGCGCGCCTGGAAGGTGGCGTCGAAGTCGCGCCGGACGCTGCGCTCCTCGAAGAGCGCGAACTCGAGCGGCAGGAGCCGCATCTCGACGCCGATGGCGCGGAGCTGCGCCTGGATGAGCACCGCGGCGTCCTGCCGCGAGCGGCTGGTGGTCGGCAGCAGAAGCGTGAAGCGCAGGGGCTTGCCCGCCTTCTCGCGCACGCCGTCGCCGTTCGCGTCGCGCCAGCCGCTCGCGTCGAGGAGGCGCTTCGCCTCCGCGGTGTCGAAGGGGAGCTGGCGGATCGAGTCGCTCCAGATCCACTGCGCGCGCGCCGTGGGGCCGACGGGCACCTCGCCCTCGGTGCCGAAGAGCGAGCGCACGACGGCCGCGCGGTTCACCGCCATCGCTATCGCGCGCCGCACGTCGCGGTCGCCGAAGATGGGGTGCGGCTCGCGGCGGTCGCGGTTCTTCAGGTTGAAGGCAATGTAGGCGACGGCGTTCGAGGCGTAGGGCACGAGGCGGAGGTGCGGCGTCGCCGCCACCCGCTCGCGCAGCTCGCGGGGCGGGATCACCTCGATGGCGTCGCCGTCGCCCGCCACGAGCGCGCTCACACCGGCCGCGAGGTCGGGGACGACGCGCCAGATCACACGGTCCAAGCGCGGGCGGCCGAGGAAGTAGCCGGTGTCGGCGGCGACCTCGATCTCTGCGTTGGCATCCCAGCGCACGAATCGGAAGGGGCCCGAACCCACCGGCGCGCGGGCGAACGCGGAGGAGGCGAGCCGATCGCGCGGGATGGAGTCGAGCAGGTGCTTCGGCAGGATGCGGGCGTGGTACGTCGCGTCGTAGAGCTGCTCGGGGTACCAGCGCGCGAAGTGGAAGACGGCGGTGAGGCTGTCGCGTACCGTGACGCTGTCGAGGGCGGCGAGGTTGGGCCGGAAGCGCGACCCGACCAGCGCGTCGCGGTACACGTCGTAGGTGAACGCCACGTCTTCCGCGCGGACGGGGGCGCCGTCGTGCCAGCGCGCCCTCGGGTCGAGGTGGAAGACGAGGGTCGTGGAGTCGGCGTGCTCCCAGCGCTGGGCGAGGCTGGGGCGGAAGCCGGCGTCGTCCACCGTGTTGCGGTCGCCGGTCAGCTCGGCGAGGCGCGAGAAGACGAGGCCCGCGACGTCGGCGCTGGTGGTGACGGCGCCGGAGGGCGGGAAGAGGACGTCGGCGTCCCCGGCGGTGACGATGATGAGAGTGCCGCCGGTCGGGCCGGGGCGCTGGCTGGTGTCGGGGCGGGCGCAACCTGCCGCGAGGATGGCGAGGGCAGAGAAGACGCTGCACGCCGTGAGGCGTGAGGGGTGAGGCGTGAGGCGTGAGGAGGTCACGGCTGGCTAATCTAGTGCGGGATCGCCAAAGCTGCTCGGGCTGCCGGACCTCACTGGGCGGCGAGGTGATCCCGCTCGATGCGCTCGCGCGGCCGGACGCGCCAGGTCCACAGGCTCGCCGCCCACTGGTCGGTGCGGAGCGCGACGTTGTCGAACCGCCGGTGCACGGCGGCGACGGCGATCGGGGCGTACAGCCAGATGGCTGGCGCGTCGGCGTTGATCTCGGCGAGGGCGGCTCTCCAGCGATCGCGCGCCGCCGCGAGATCGCCGGCGCGGAGCGCCTGCTCCACGAGGCTGTCCACCCGCGGGTTGGCATAGCGACCGAGGTTGAAGCGCGCCGCACCCTCGCTCGTCCAGGTGTCGCGGATGGAGGCGGGACTCGGGTCCTGGGCCCACGCGCCGAAGTAGGCATCGAAGCGGTGCGCGCCGGTGCGGCTCATGAAGATGTTGAACTCGAGTTCGCCGATCTTCATGTCCACGCCGAAGCGCCGGAGCTGCGCCTGGACCACGACGGCGGCGCGCCGCCTGAGGCCGCTCGAAGCCGGCACGAGGAGGGTGAACGCGAGTTTGCGCCCCGCGCGGTCGAGCACGCCGTCGCGGTCCGAGTCCCGCCACCCCAGCTCGGCCAGGGATCGGCGGGCCGCTGCCGAGTCGAACGGGAGCTGGCCCGCGGAGTCGCTCCAGATCCACAGGCCTCGGGTCAGCGGCCCGACCGGCACCTCCCCGTACTGGCCGAGCACGGCGCGCACGACCGCCTCGCGGTCCACGGCCATCGCGAGCGCGCGCCGGAGGGCGCGATCGGCGAACAGCGGATGCGGCGGCGCCGCGCCGCCGCGGGCGTCCGCGAAGTTGAAGCCGATGAAGCCGTACACCGCGATCGGATACGGCACCGCGCGCAGGTGCGCCGCCTGCTGCACACGCCGCACCTCGTCCGGCCCGCCCACGGAGCCCATCACGTCCGCCTCGCCCGCGATGAGCTGCGAGACCGCCGCGGCGGGGTCCGGGGTGATGCGCCAGATGACGCGGCGCAGGCCGGGGCGTCCGAGGAAGAAGGCGGAGTCCGCGGCGAGCTCGATCGCCTCGCCCGCGCGCCAGCGCACGAATCGGAACGGGCCGCACCCGACGGGGCTGCGGCCGAAGGCGTGCGACGCCAGCTCGCCGCGCGGCACCGCGCCCAGGAGGTGCCGCGGCAGGATCCTCATGTGGTACACCGCGTCGAACAGCTGCTCGGGGTACGGGTCGCGGAAGCGGAACACCACCGTCAGCGAGTCGCGCGCGGTCACCGACGCGATGCGGGCCAGACGCGGCGCGGCCGGCGATCCCACGGCCGTGTCGCGGTACACGTCGAACGTGAACGCGACGTCCTCCGCCGTGACGTTCGCGCCGTCGTGCCAGCGCGCGTCGGGTCTGAGCGAGAAGCTGAGGGTGAGGGCATCGTCACGCCGCCAGGACCGGGCCAGCACCGGCACGAATCCCGTGTCGCCGACGGTGCCCATGCCCGGCCCCACGTCGCCGAGCTTCGCGAACACCAGATCCACGACCCCGGTGCCGACGTCGGTATGCGTCACGGGCGGCATCAGCACGTCGGCGTCGGCGGCCGAGACGACGACGGCCGTGCCGCACCAGTCATCGGGGCATCCGGCGTCGCGGGCGCACGCGGAGAGAGCAGCGAGTCCGAGGACGGCGATCGCCGCGCGTGCAGGACGGGTTCGTGTCATGTTCGCTCTCGTTCCTTGGGTCGGCGGCCGCCGGACGGCGACGGTGCTCATCGGCCGAAACGGGGAATATACCGGCGCGGGCCGCGGTGCCAACTCGCGGTCGGCCCGACTGTCGGGATCATGTCGGCCTTGGGCTGTGGGGATGGAACGGGAACCCGCTGGACGCGGTGCCGACCGCGTCTGACGTGCCGGTGCTGCGGCCTAGCCGGGCTTGGCAGCGAACTCGTCGAGCTTGCGGGCCTCCGCGGCGGCGCCCAGCTGCATGAACTGCGCGCGCGCGGTGAGGGCGACGTCGGTCGCCTCGGCGGCGCGCCCGAGGCGGCGCAAGAGGTGCGCCAGGTCGCGGCGAGCCATCGCCGCGAGAAGCGGGCGCTCGTGCTGCTCGGCGCGAGCGATCACCACGAGCAGTGTCCCTTCGGCCTGGGTCGTCTCGCCGAGCGCGGCGAGCGCGGCGGCGAGCACCCGGAGGTCCTCAGCCTCGCCGACCACATCGCCGAGCTCGCGGTGCGTGCCGAGCGCGAGCTCCACCTCGCGCAAGCCGAATGGGGCGTCGCCCGAGAGAGTGCGGATCTCCGCGCGACCCGCGCGCGTCTGCGCCGCGAGCGCGCGGTCGCCCGCCGCGCCCGCCTCCTCCACCGCGCTGTCCGCAGCCTCCAGTGCCTTCGGGAGATTGCCCTGGTCGCGATAAGTGATGGCAAGGTTGTGGCGCGTCTCCGCGACGCCGCGCGGCAACCCCGCCTGGTCGAACGCGGCCAGCGCCATCGCGTACGAGCCGATGGCGCGCCCGTGATCGCCCCGGAGGTTCGCGACGATCCCGAGGTTGTTCGAGCAGCGACCCACCGTGCTGTGATCGCCCTCGCGTTTGGCTTCCTCCAGGGCGCGCATGAAGAAGCCCGCCGCGTCCTCCACGCGCCCCGACTCGAGCGCGATCGCGCCCTTCACGTTCAGGGCCCGGGCCTCCACGCCCCGGTCCCCGCGCTGCCGCGCGAGTTCCAGCGACACTCCCACCCAACGCTCGCCCTCAGGGTGCCGGCCCATCCGCGCGTGCGCGATGCCGAAGAGGAGCGCGAGCGTCGGCGACCGCTCGATCTCCACGGGGGGCAGCCCGGCGAGGTACTCGACGAGCGCGGCGTGCTGTCCGGTGTCGAAGAACGATCGGGCCTTGTCGAGTACCATGATCGATTCGCGCACGTCCGTGTTCACCAGGAAACCGCGTAGCCGGAGAAGTGGTACAGCGACGTCTGGAACCGCTTCTCGGCCTTGAAGTGCTCGGCCGTCCACGGAGACCAGGGCATCCCCGGGCGCTCCTGGTACCAGAGGCCAAGCCAGTCCTGCTCGATCGCCAGGTCGGTCTCGTCCACCCGGCCGTCGTCGTCGAAGTCCTGCGCGGCATTGCCGTACCAGATGGTGAGGCGCACCGGCGCCAGCGGGTTGAAGACCAGGCCGCTCGGCTCCAGGTGCACGAGGAGCAGGGTCGCGTCTATGGAGACCGTGACGCGAACGCCGTCACCCCACCGGAACGCCGTGTCGTCCGGGTAGCGCAGCAGCGTGTTCGCTGGGAAGTCGATAATCAGGAACTTGTCCCGCCTGGCCTTGCCGTC
>ERZ1292640.2039-Hain-H43-02um-R1-2039-length-16490-cov-8_pt1 | contig 16490 bp, 17 predicted proteins | sample MGYA00564404_ERZ1292640 | MGnify/ENA primary metagenome ERZ1292640 (study PRJEB36523, sample SAMEA6512636) | groundwater metagenome | collected 2019-01-08 | study: AquaDiva: Metagenomics assemblies of 32 groundwater samples
CGATGTCGAGGCCCGAATCGGTCTCGTCGAGCACGGCCAGCGTCGGCTCGAGCACCGCCATGTGGAAGATCTCGTTGCGCTTCTTCTCGCCGCCCGAGAAGCCCTCGTTCACCGACCGCATCAGCATCGACTCGTCGACATGCAGGATCTTGAGCTTCTCCTTGACCAGCGCCATGAAGTCCATGGCGTCGAGTTCGTCGAGGCCCTGCTGCTTGCGCTTGGCGTTCAACGCGGCCTTGAGGAAGTAGGCGTTGTTGACGCCGGGAATCTCCACCGGGTACTGGAACGCCATGAACACGCCTTCGCGGGCGCGCTCGTCGGGGTCCATCTCGAGCAGGTCGCGGCCCTGGTAGGTGACGCTGCCGCCGGTGACTTCGTAGCCGGGATGGCCGGCCAGCGCGCGGGCGAAGGTGCTCTTGCCCGAGCCATTGGGCCCCATGATCGCGTGCACTTCGCCGGCCTTCACCGACAGGTTGATGCCGCGGAGGATTTCCTTGTCTTCGACCCGGACCTGCAGATTCTTGACGTCAAGCATGATTTAACCGACCGACCCTTCGAGAGAAATACCGAGAAGCTTTTGTGCCTCGACCGCGAACTCCATGGGGAGTTCCCTGAACACTTCCTTGCAGAAGCCCGACACGATCATGTTGATCGCGTCTTCCTTGGCGATGCCGCGCGACTCGCAATAGAAGATCTGGTCTTCGCCGATCTTCGAGGTCGAGGCTTCGTGTTCCACCTTGGCGGTGGTGTTCTTGATTTCGAGATAGGGGAACGTGTGCGCGCCGCAGCGGTCGCCGATCAGCAGCGAGTCGCACTGCGAGTAGTTGCGCGCGTTGGCGGCGTTCTTGCCAATCTTGACCGCGCCGCGATAGGTGTTCTGGCCGCGGCCGGCCGAGATGCCCTTCGAGACGATCGTGCTGCGGGTGTTCTTGCCGAGGTGGATCATCTTGGTGCCGGTGTCGGCCTGCTGGTAGTTGTTGGTCACCGCCACCGAGTAGAACTCGCCGATCGAGTCGTCGCCCTGCAGGATGCAGCTGGGGTACTTCCAGGTCACCGCCGAGCCGGTCTCGACCTGCGTCCAGGTGATCTTCGAGCGGTCGCCCTTGCAGATGCCGCGCTTGGTGACGAAGTTGTAGATGCCGCCCTTGCCGTTCTTGTCGCCGGGGTACCAGTTCTGGACGGTCGAGTACTTGATGGTCGCGTCCTTGTGAGCGACCAGTTCGACCACGGCGGCGTGGAGCTGGTGCTCGTCGCGCATCGGCGCCGTGCAGCCTTCGAGGTAGCTCACCGTGGCGCCCTCGTCGGCGATGATCAGCGTGCGTTCGAACTGGCCGGTGTTCTTGGCGTTGATGCGGAAGTAAGTCGACAACTCCATCGGGCAGCGCACGCCCTTGGGGATGTAGACGAAGCTGCCGTCACTGAACACCGCCGAGTTGAGCGCGGCGAAGTAATTGTCGGTGTGCGGCACGACCGAGCCGACGTACTTCTTGACCAGCTCGGGATGGTCCTTCACCGCCTCCGAGAACGAACAGAAGATGATGCCGAGTTCAGCGAGCTTGCTGCGAAAGGTCGTCGCCACCGACACCGAATCGAACACCGCGTCGACGGCCACGTTCGACAGCAGCTTCTGCTCCTCGATCGGGATGCCCAGCTTGTCGAAGGTCGCGCGGATCTCGGGGTCGACCTCGTCCAGGCTGTTCAGCTTCTTCTTCTCCGACGGAGCGGCATAGTAGCTCACGCCCTGGTAGTCGATCGGCTCGTACTTGACGTTCTGCCAGTGCGGCTCTGCCATCTTCAGCCACGCCCGGAACGCCTTGAGCCGCCAGTCGAGCATCCACTCGGGCTCGCCCTTCTTCGACGAGATCAGGCGCACCACGTCTTCATTGAGCCCGACCGGGATGATGTCCTGCTCGGTGTCGGTGACGAACCCGTACTTGTATTCGGTATTCGCCAGTTCTTCGATTTGCTTGGTTGCTGTGCTCATTATCTTCTTCCGCTGTCGGCTTGAGGCTTGGGGCTTGAGGCTTGGCTCAGGCCGAAAACGACGTGCCGCAGCCGCAGGTGCTGGTCGCGTGCGGGTTCTTCAACGTGAACGTCGTGGCCAGCATGTTGTGCTCATCGAAATCGAGTACGGTGCCGTCGAGCAGCTTCAGGCTGCGCGGGTCGACGAACACCCGGGCGCCGCCGGCGCCCTCAAACACCTGATCGCTCTCGCGGGCCTGCGCTTCCCAGTCGAACTGGTAGCTGAAGCCCGAACAACCGCCGGCCTTGATGGCAATCCGCAACCCGCCGCCGGGGTGCGGGTTCCTGGCCACCTGCCGGTTGATGACGCGCGCCGCGCTCTCGGTGATCTCGATCATGTCGACTTCTCACTTTCCACTTCCGCCGCGTTCGCGACGGCGTCGCGGGCGGCAGCCACCGCCATCCGCGCGACGTATTCCCGTTCCGGCGCCAGCTGCAGCGCCTGCACGACCCGTTCCGGCGTCAGCATCGCCGCCGCGGCCACCGGCGTGTGTTCCAACCACTCCGCCACGAGGCTGGCACTCGCGATGGCGGCACTGCAGCCGAACACCTTGAACCGCGCCTCGACGATCCGCTCCCCGCTCACCCGCACGCCAATGCGGATGACCGTGCCTTGCTCCAACGTGCCCGACTCTCCCGTGCCGACCCCGGGGCCGGCTGGCAGCGCCCCCACTCGTTGCGGCGCCCGAACGCGGGTCAGGACCTCGTCTGAATAGTCCACGTCAGACGGGCGACATCTGCCGCAGCCGCGCGACGACCTCGCTCACCTTGGCCGCGGCATAGTCCACCTCGACCTGCGTGGTGGCGCGGCCGATGCCGAACCGTAACGACGCCAGCGCCCGATCCTTCGTCAGTCCCAGCGCAACGAGCACATGTGACGGCTCGGCAGCGGTGCAGGCGGCTCCAGACGACACCGCGATGTCGCCGAGGCTCACCAGCAACGCTTCCCCGTCAACTCCGGCGAAGGTGACGTTCAGGTTGCCGGGCAGGCGCGCGTCCAGCGTGCCGTTCACCGCCACCCCGTCGGTCTTCGACCGGAGCGCCTGTAGCAGGCGATCCCGAAGCGCCCTCGTGCGCCCCGCTTCTTCCCTCATCTCGGTGCGGGCAATCTCCGCCGCCTGGCCGAAACCGACAATGCCCGGGACGTTCAACGTGCCCGAGCGCAGGCCCCGCTCGTGACCGCCGCCATCGAGCTGCGCCACCAGCTTTACGTCACGCTTGCCCGCCCCGGGCGAAGTCGAGGGGCGCCGCACGTACAACGCACCGGCGCCCTTGGGGCCGTAAAGCTTGTGCGCCGTCATCGACACGAGGTCGGCGTCGAGCGCCTCGACATCGAACGGCACCTTGCCCACCGCCTGCACCGCGTCGGTGTGGAACCACGCGCCCTTCGCATGCGCCAGCGCGGCGGCGTCCTTAATCGGCTGAAGCGTGCCGATCTCGTTGTTCGCCGCCATCACGCTGACCAGGGCCGTGCGCTCCGTGATGGCGTCCGCGAGCTCGTTCAGGTCGATCAAGCCGGCACCGTTCACCGGCAGCACCGTCACCGTCCAGCCCGCTCGCGCGAGCCGGCCCATCGGGTCGAGCACCGCCTTGTGTTCGGTGGCGACCGTGACGAGGTGGTCGCGTTCGCCCTGCCGCGCCGTGGCGGCACCTTTGATGGCGAGGTTATTCGCCTCGGTCGCGCCGCTCGTGAAAATCACGTCCTTGCCCGACGCGCCGATCAGCGCGGCCACCTGCTTGCGGGCCCGTTCCACCGCGTCGCTGGCGGCCCACCCGAACGCGTGCTGTTTGCTGGCCGCATTCCCGAACCGTTCGCCGAAATACGGCAGCATGGCCTCGAGCACACGCGCATCCACGGGGGTCGTCGCGTGGTGGTCGAGATAGATCATCGGCAAACCTGTCGGCCCTTCGACTCGTCCGCGTTCGACCTGCGGTCGCTCGCGGTCTCGCTCAGGGCGATTGGCTTCATTGCTCCCCAATCGGCGGAACAAACATCATTCGCGACACGGTCGGCGGCGGCGGCACCGGCGCGTCCGACTCCACTGCCATCTCGGCCACGCTGACGGTGTTGAGCGCGTCGAGAATGCGGTTCTTGATCTTCCACAGCGGGTCGCGAATGCTGCACTTCGTGTACTGGTCGCAAGTGTGGTCGTCGGTCGAGCACGCGGTCACCGTGACCGGTCCGTCCACGGCCTGGATCACATCGGCGACGGAAATCGCGGTGGCCTGGCGTCCCAGGCGGTAGCCGCCGCGCGTGCCCTGCACCGACACCAGCAGGCGCGCACGCACGAGGCGCTGCAGCACCTTGGCCAGCAACTCGAGGGGGATGTCGTACGACTCGGAGATCTCGCGGGCACTCGACGAACCGCTCCCATCCGGGCGCGTCGCCAGATGCTTCATGGCGATCAGGGCGTAGTCCGATTTCTTCGAAAGTCTCAGCATATTGGCCCGGCACACATATACGACCGCAGGGGTCCTATTTTAGTCCCGGGATGTCCGACACTGCAAGTCGGCAATGGGACTCGGGCGGGTCGGGCAGGTGAGGCCGGTAAGCCGGGTGGGACCAACCCGACCAGCCCCACCAGCCCGACCAGCCCGACCCGCCCTAATACTTGGGCTGGCTCGGGTCGACCTGGTCGATCCAGCCGAGAATGCCGCCCGAGAGGTTCCGAACGTTCGTAAACCCCTTAGAACGAAGAAAATCCTGTGCTCTCGCGCTGCGCACCCCTGACTTGCACTGCGACACGATGACCGCGTTCGGGTCGAGTTCAACGTAGCGCTTGGGCAACTCCCCGAGCGGAATCAGGATCGAACCGGGGATCTTGTTGATCTGGTATTCCTGGGGCTCACGAACATCGAGGATCACGAGCTGGTCGCCCCGCTCGAGTTCGGACTTCAACTCCAACGCCGTCAATGCGTCTGCGCTCGTCGACATGGGCTTCGCAGCCTCCACCTGGTGCGGCGCCACGCCGCAGAACTGCTCGTAATCAATCAGCTCGGTGACCGTCGGGTGCGTGCCACACACCGGGCAGTCCGGGTCCTTGCGCAACTTCAGTTCGCGGAAGCGCATGCGCAGCGCGTCGTAGATCATGAAACGGCCAATCAGCGGCTCGCCAATGCCGAGGATCAACTTGATGGTCTCGGTCGCCTGGATCACGCCGATGATGCCAGGCAGCACGCCAAATACGCCGCCCTCGGCACAGCTTGGGACCAGTCCGGGAGGCGGCGGCTCCGGGTAGAGGCAGCGGTAGCAGGGACCGTCCTTGGTGGCGAACACCGACGCCTGGCCCTCGAACCGGAAAATGCTGCCATACGCGTTGGGCTTGCCGCTCAACACGCAGGCATCGTTCACCAGGTAGCGGGTCGGAAAGTTGTCGGTGCCGTCCAGAATCACGTCGTACGGCTCGAACAGCCTCATCGCGTTGGACGAGCTCAAGGCCGCGTCGTAGGTTTCGACGTGCACGTTCGGGTTGAGCGCGTTCAGGCGATCCTTCGCCGAGTCGAGCTTCGGGCGCCCCACGTCCGGCGTGCCGTGCAGCAACTGCCGCTGCAGGTTGCTGAAGTCGACGACGTCGAAGTCGACAATGCCGATGGTGCCGACCCCGGCCGCCGCCAGGTACATCGCCGCCGGTGAGCCGAGTCCGCCGGCGCCGATGCAGAGCACCTTCGCCGCCTTCAGCTTGCGCTGCCCTTCGACGCCGACCTCCGGCATGATCAGGTGCCGGCTGTATCGCTTGATCTCGTCGCCAGACAGCTCGGGCAACGTCACCTGTTCCTTGATGACCGCGGCCGGCGCGCCACCCGCGACCGACGGAATGATGCTCACGGTATCCCCCGCCTTGACCGGCGTCTGGTCCTTCTGCAGGTAGCGGATGTCATCGTCATTGACGTAGACGTTGACGAAGCTGCGCAGCTTGCCGTCGGCCGCGAACAGGTGCTGCTTCAGCCCGGCGTACTGGGTGGTCAGGTTCTGCAGCAGCTCGCCGACGGTCGCGCCGCTCACTTCCACGGTGTCGAGTTTGTCGGTGAACGGACGAAGCGGCGTCGGAATCAGGATTTTGGTCATTCGCTTATCTCTACAGGTTCTTCATCGAACGCCGAGCGATCGGCCTTCAGTTGCCACGAGGTCAGGAGCCGGTCTTCGCCGGCCATGATCGACACGATCACGTACGAGAACGACGGCCAGGCATGGTCGAGGTCGTACTGCGACGGGCGCGCCGGGTGATCCGGATGCGAGTGATAGAAGCCCAGCAGCTCGAGCCCCGTCTCTCGCGCGCGCTTCTCGGCGCCGCGGTAGTCATCGGGCCGCACCAGGAAGCGCCGGCGCGGGCCTTCTTCAGTGGTATTCGGCAACGCGTGGGCCTCGTGGACCACGCCGTCGCGGCCCAGCAGAGCGCCGCAGCATTCATGCGGAAACGTCTCGCGCCCATGCGCGCGGATGGCAGCATCTACCGCCGGCGGCAACACCAGGCCGGCCATCAGTTGGTCCCGCCGATCAAGGCGCCCTCGGGCGGATTCTCCCAGAAGCGCTCGGACAAGTACCGCTCGCCGCCATCGCAGAACACCACGACCACCACCGAACCGGAACGCGCCACCTTGAAGGCGCCGGCCAGGTTGGCGCCGCTCGAGATGCCGACGAGCAGGCCTTCCTCTTGCGCCAGCCGGCGCGTCATCTCGTACGCCTCTTCCGTGCCGACGCGCACGTCTTCGTCGGCCAGCGACGGATCGTAGATGCCAGGGACGATCGCCGACTCCATGTGCTTCAGTCCTTCGAGGCCGTGCAGTGGAGAATCGGGCTGGACGGAGGCCAGGACGATGCCGGCGTTGAACTCGCGCAGCCGCCGCCCGGTGCCGACAAACGTCCCGCTCGTGCCGAGGCCCGCCACGAAATGCGTCAGCCGCCCGCCCGTCTGCCGGATGATCTCGGGGCCGGTCGTGTCGTAATGGGATTTCCAGTTGAAGTCGTTGTTGTACTGGTCGGCGTAGAAGAAGCGATCCGGCGCCGCCTCGTTCATCTGCTGCGCGGTCCGGATCGCGCCGTCGGAGCCCTCGAGGGGATTGGTGAAGATCATCTCCGCGCCGTAGGCGCGCAGAATGCGCTTCCGCTCGGGCGTCACGTTCTCGGGCACGCACAAACTGACCTTGAAGCCCATGGCGGCGCCAATCATGGCGTAGGCAATGCCGGTGTTGCCCGAGGTGGCGTCGAGAATGGTCTTGCCCGCGACGAGGCGGCCGGACGCGATGCCTTCTTGCACCATGCGCAGCGCCGGCCGGTCCTTGACCGACCCGCCGGGGTTCTTCCACTCCGCCTTGGCGTAGAGTTCCACGCCGGGCAAGTCGCGCTCGAGGCGGCGCAGGCGGATGAGTGGCGTCTCGCCGATCAGCTCGACGATCGAGCTGCTGGAGCTCGCGGTGAACGTGGGAATTGTCATATCCGACTCGGACGGTCTCAATTCTAACTACAAACAATCAACGCCCGGCCGATGGGACCGGACCCATGATCCTGTGTAATCTGTGTCATCTGTTCGAAGGGGACTTCCGTGACGAAACCCAACTACGCCCCAGCCCGCCGTCACTTGATGAAAGTGGATCCCCGGCTGGGCGCCGTGATCAATCGCATTGGTCCCTGCCGGCTGCACAGTGTCGCGCCGCGCGACCCGTTCGAAGCGCTCACCCTGTCGATAGCCTCGCAGCAGCTGTCGACCAAGGCGGCGGCGACGATCTTCGGCCGCTTCTGCGCCCTCTTCCCGCCCAACCGGCGGCCCACCCCTCATCGTGTGATGACGCTCGGCGACGACGAGATACGCGGCGTGGGGTTTTCGCGGCCGAAAGTCGCGTTCATCAAGGACCTGGCGGCCCACGTGCTCGACGGCCGCCTCGACTTGAAGGGACTGAAGAAGCATCCCGATGACGAGGTGATGCGCCAGCTCGTGGCCGTCAAGGGCATCGGGCGCTGGACGGCGGAGATCTTCCTGATGTTCCGGCTCGGCCGCCCCGACATCCTGCCCGCCGACGACCTGGGACTGATGAACGCGGCGCACCGTATCTACGGCACGCGGAAGCGGCCGACGCCCGAGCAGCTGCGCAAGCGGGGAGAGGCCTGGCGACCGTATCGCTCGGTTGCCGCCTGGTACTTGTGGGCGAGCCTAGCGGATGGTGGCGATTAGCCGGACCTGCGCGCGAATCTCCAGTTCGCCCGCCGCGACCGGCGTGCCGGCGTCCTCGGCCTTCATCCGCATGGCCATCACCGGCACTTCGCCGCCGCGGCCGGCCGACGACTCCTCGATGCGAATCACCCGATCGATGCTGCGCTTGGCGCCCGCCGCCAGCGCCTCGGCGCGTCCCAGCGCGTTGGCGACCGCCAGTTGCATGGCCTCGCGTTCGAGGGCCTCGCGGCGCTTGACGTCGAAGCGCAGGCCGTGGAGGGTGGTGGCGCCGGAGCCGACCGCGGCATCGAGCACGTCACCGAGCTTCGCGAAATCGTCGACCCGCACCTCGATGGTATTGCGCGCCACGTAGCCGCGCGGCGTCTGCCGGCCGTTGGCGTAGTCGTATTCCATCTGCAGGTCGATCGCCAGCGTGCGGACTGCATCCTTCGGAATGCCGAGTGCCGTCATCTTCTGCTGCACCGCGGTCATCGCCTCGGCGTTGCGCGACTGGGCCTCCCTGGAGATCTTCGCGCGGCTCTCCGCGCCGATGCGAACCCACGCCTGGTCGGGCACGGCGGTCACCACGCCCTCGCCGGACACGATCACCGTCGGCGCCTCGGGGGCGTTGACCTGGGCCGCCGCCGAGGCGGCGACCACCAAGAGCGCGACGAGCGCGGTAGCCAGTGTTTTCATGAGCGCCGTCCTTGATCCATTAGACGTCCTCGGGACGCCTCCAGTCGAGCTCAGCCGCTAGTTGGACCCATCATCCGAATAGACGACGCGAAAGCCGATGCTGTAGGCATAGGTGTCGGGCGGCACCTTGTGGCGATGCGCACAGCGCAACTGGTCGACGTCGTGCGTCACCCACGATCCGCCGCGGACCACGCGCAACGTGCCGCTGCCGGGACCGCGGGGGTTGCGGTGCTCGCCGCTGCGATACGCGTCCGGGCGATACCAGTCCGCCACCCACTGCCAGACATTGCCGGCCATGTCGTAGAGATCGAGCGCATTGGGCGGATAGCAGCCGACCGGGCGCGTGCCGCGGTGCCGCTTCAACGCCGGGTCGGGCAGGAAGTTTGCGCGCGAGGCATCGAAATCGTCACCCCATGGGTAACGGGTGCCGTTGCGACCGCCGCGGGCCGCGCGTTCCCACTCGGCCTCGGTCGGCAACCGCACGAGGCGTCCGACGCGGCCGCTCAACCAGCGGCAATAGGCGGTGGCGTCGGCATGGGTGATCAGCGTGACCGGATGCCGGGCGCGATCACGCGGCGGGTCGCCACCCCGCCACACGTAGGCAGCAGCCAGTTCGCGGAACGACGACTCGTGCGCAGGCGTCACCACGAGCGGCAGGTCGCGGATCGCCGGCACACCGTAGCCCGATTCGCTCGTGAATTCGGCGTACTGCTCGACCGTAATCGGATGAATGGAGGAATAGAACGCGTCCACGTGGACCGGATGAGCAGGCCGTTCGTCGTCCGCGCCATCGTCCGATCCCATGGAAAACTCGCCTGCCGGGATGCGAACAAAACGCGGAATGGGGTCGTCGCGCATCCGTAAGCCAGCAGAAAGTATAAACTGCCGGACATGCGACTCGAACAATTCGACATGGAACGTATGCAATCCACTTTCGAGAACCTGGTTGAGTTCAACCTGTCAGAAAGTGGCGTGCGGCCGCTGACGGCGCGGGAATTGGTCGAGGATGCGGCCGGCCTCGACGGCCTGCTCGACCAGCCGCTGGTCTACTCCCAGTCGAACGGCACCATCGAATTGCGCACGGCGATTGCCGCCCTCTACCCCGGCGCCGGCATCGACCACGTCGAGGTCACCAACGGCGGGTCCGAGGCCAACTTCATCACCACCTTCCGGCTGATCGAGCCGGGCGACGAGGTGGTGATGCTGGTGCCGAACTACATGCAGACGTGGGGCCTGGCGCGGGCGTTCGGCGCCACCGTGCGCGAATGGCGGTTCATCGAAGACCGTGCCGCCGGGCGCTGGCGCGTCGACCTTGCCGCGCTCGAGGAGCTGGTCACCGCCAGGACGCGGATGATCGTGATCTGCAACCCCAACAACCCGACCGGGGCCCGGCTGACCGCCGCCGACCTCGACGGCATTGCCCGCATCGCCGATCGGCACGGCGCGTGGATCCTGTCGGACGAGGTGTATCGCGGCGCCGAGATCGACGGCCATGAGACGGCGTCGATGTGGGGCCGATCCGACCGCGCGATTATCACCAGCGGACTGTCGAAGGCGTATGGCCTGCCGGGGCTGCGCATCGGCTGGATCGTGGCGCCGCCGACGCTGGTGGCGGCGTTCTGGTCGTACCACGACTACGTGACCATTGCCCCCGGCGCGCTCAACGATCGCCTGGCGCGGGTGGCGATGGTGCCGGCGCGCCGCGCCCGGTTGCTCGAGCGCACGCGCGCCATCCTGCGCACCAACCTGCCGCTGATCGAGGACTGGTTGCGCCACGCCGGCGGTTTCGAATGGATTCGGCCGGAGGCCGGCGCGATTGTCTACGTCCGCTACGGCCACGCCATCAACTCCACGGCATTGGCGCACCGCGTCCGCCTGGAGAAGAGCGTGTTGATCGTGCCGGGCGATCACTTCGGCATGGACGGCTACCTTCGCCTCGGCTTCGGCGAACCGCCCGACTACAACCGCACCGGCCTGGAGCGGCTGCGCGAGGTGCTCGCGACGCTGCCCGCCGGCGCGACCACCCCGCGGGCGCCGTCGTTCGCATGAGCCAGCCTGAACTGCCGCTCGTCCTGATCGGGTTCGGCAACGTGGCGCGGCGCTTCCTGCGCCTGCTCGACGAGACCGCCGACCGGCTGGACTTCACGTGGAAGGTCGTCGGCATCTCGACCAAGCATCACGGGTCGGTGATTGACATCGACGGCATCGACGCGGCGCGCGCCATGGCCACGGTCGAGTCGCGCCAGTCGCTGGATCGCCTGGACGCGGCACCGCGCGAGCGCAGCGGCATCGACGTGATCCGGCAGGTGGCCGACGCCATGGCCGACGAAGCGGCCGAAGGCCGGCTGGTCTGCATCGAGACCACCGTCCTCGACATCGACCGCGGCGAGCCGGCCGTGTCGCATGTGCGCGCCGCACTCGAGGGCCAGGCCCACGTCGTCACCGCCAACAAGGGACCGGCCGCCTTCGCCTATCACGAACTCGAGGCGTTGGCCGAGTCGGTGGACCGTATTTTCTTTTTCGAAGGCGCGGTCATGGACGGCGTGCCGGTGTTCAACCTGGTCCGCGAGACCATGCCCGCCATCGTCATCGACGGCTTCCGCGGCGTGATCAACAGCACCTGCAACTTCATCCTGACGGAGCTCGAACGCGGCAAGGAGTTCGACCTGGCGGTGTCGGAGATGCAGGCGCGCGGCATCGCCGAGGCCGACCCGTCGCTCGACGTCGACGGCTGGGACGCGGCCGCCAAGACCGCGGCGCTGGTCAACGTGCTGATGGGCAGCGCGATGACGCCGCATCACGTCGCCCGCACCGGCATTCGCGGGGTCACCGGCCTCGACGTGCGCGACGCGATTGCCCGCAACAAGCGGATCCGGCTGGTCGCGTCGGCGACCCGGCAGGGCGGCAAGGTCCGCGCGCGCGTCGAACCCGAAGTGCTCGACCGCGCCGATCCGCTGGCCAACCTCGAGGACCTCGAGAACGCGCTTTACCTCAACACCGATTTGCTCGGCCAGGTCGGCATCGTCCAGCGCTCCGGCAGCCTGACGCAGACCGCTTATGCGCTGCTCAGCGATCTGTCGCGCATCTCGCAACGTCTCAGGGACATTTAGTGGAGTGTCATGTCCGGACCCCTCGCAGGCTTTACCGTTCTGGATCTCACCCGCGTGCTGTCGGGCCCCTACTGCACGATGGTGCTGGGCGACCTCGGCGCGCGCATCATCAAGGTTGAGCAACCGCGCAAGGGCGACGACACCCGCCACTGGGGCCCGCCGTTCGTGGGCGCCGAGAGCGCCTACTTCCTGAGCATCAACCGCAACAAGGAAAGTGTCACGCTCGACTACAAGCCGGCCGCGGGACGCGACGTGCTCGAAAAGCTGATCGCAAAAGCCGATGTGCTGGTCGAGAACTTCCGGCCCGGCACGCTCGAGCGCGCCGGGTTTGGCTGGGACGCCGTGCACGCGCGCCAGCCGCGGCTCGTCTACGCCTCGATCTCAGGCTACGGCCAGACCGGGCCTCGCCGCGACGAGGCCGGTTACGACGCCGTCATGCAGGCCGAGGGCGGGTTGATGAGCGTCACCGGCGAGGCCGATCGCCCGGGCTATCGGTTGGGGGTCGCGATCACCGACATGGTGTCGGGCCTCTACTGCGCGCAAGGCATCACCGCGGCGCTGCTGGCCCGCGAGCGCTCTGGCGAAGGCCAGCGCGTCGACATCGGCATGCTCGACACCACGGCCGCGCTGCTCACCTACCAGGCCGCGAATTGGTTTACGACCGGCGTCGTGCCGCCACGCCAGGGAAACCGCCATGCCACCATTGCGCCGTACGAGACGTTTACAACGTCAGACGGAGAGATCGTGGTCGCGGTGGGCAACGACGAGAGCTGGAAGCGGTTCTGCCCGGCCATCGGGCTGCCAGAACTGGCGGCCGACCCGCGCTTCGACACCAACAAGGACCGCATGGCGAACTACGACGTCATGCGGCCGCCGCTCGATCGCGTGTTCCGGACCGCGACCAGCGCGGAGTGGATTGCGCGCCTGAATGCCGCCGGCGTGGCCAACGGCGAGGTGCGCAACATTGGCCAGATGCTGAACGACCCTCAGCTCGCCGCCCGCGAGATGGTGCAAACGCTGATGCATCCCACGATCGGCGCCACGCGGGTGATCGGCGCGCCGATCAAGCTGTCGAACACGCCGGCCAGCCTCCGCACGCCACCCCCGGTGCTTGGGCAGCACACCGACGCGGTCCTGGCCGAGCTGGGCTACTCGCCGGCCGACATCTCCGGCCTGCGGGAGACACGAGTCGTCTGAAGGGCCTATCCCAAGCCCCGAGTCCCAAGCCCCGGGCCCCCGAACACGGTAAGATCAAGGCAATGGCTGATGTGGCTCTTGTCCGGAAGCGTGTCAAAACTGCCATCGAGCAGGCTCGGCGGGATCAGGCGGAACGCCGCGGCCGGGTGGCCGAAGCGACGCGGGCCTACGAGACTTTTCTCGAAGGCGCCGCGATCCCGGTGTTCAGGATGTTCGCGAACATCTTGAAATCCGAAGGCCTGCACTTCGAAGTGATGACGCCGGCCGGCGGCGTGCGGCTGCAGTCGGAGCGCCAGCGCGACGACAGCATCGAGATGGAACTGGACACCACTGCCGACCCGCCGCAGCCACTGGTGACGATCACCCGCGTGCGCGGCAGCCGCGTCGTCCAGTCGGATCGCTCCATCAAGGGCAGCAACCCGCTCGTGCAGTTGACCGAGGACGATGTGATCGAGATGCTGCTGGAAGAACTGCGACCCTGGCTCGTGTAGAAGTGAAAAGTAATAAGTCAGAAGTGAGAGGTGAGAAGAAACACCTTCACCCCTTCTGACCCTGTCACTTTTAGCTTCTCACTTCCGTCAGGCAAGCCGTTCGACGACGCTGGTGTCGATGCCTTCGCGCTTGAGGACGGCCAGCAGCCGGTCGCGATCCGGCGACTTGCGGAACGCCTCGCGGACATCGACGGCACCCGACTGCACGAGCGCCACCACCGCATCGGCCAGGGGCACCGTCCCGTACTTGCGCCCGCTCTCGAGCGCCGCCTGGAGCTGGCCGGGCACGCCGTCGCTGATCACCCGCGCGACGGCCGCGGTCGCCAGTAGCACTTCACGCGCAGCCACGCGCCCGCCACCCGCCTTCTTCAACAACACCTGGGCAACCGCGCCGCGGAAGGTTTCGGCCATCGCGGCCTGGACACCGGGACGAAGGTCCGCCGGCGCCAGCTCGACGAAGCGCTCGACCGCTTCGGTCGTGGACGGCGCGGTGAACGACACGAGCACCAGCGCTTCCGACGCCGCGTCCAGCAGCAACGGCACCATTTGCGCCGAGGCCAGATCGTCGACGACCAGCACGTCCGGATCCTCGCGCAGGGCCGCGCGCGCGGCGCTCAAGGCTTCTTCGCCGCCGCCGCGAATTTCGCGCTGGCTGACGATGGCGGTCCGGTTGTCGTGGACGAGGCGGATCTGACGCTCGAGGGTGACGACGTATTCGGCGCGTTGCCGATTGACCAGGTCGACCAGCGCCGAAAGCAGCGTCGACTTGCCGGTGCCGTGTGCGCCGGCGACCAGGACAATGCCCTGCGGCTCGGTGGCCAACGCCTGGACTTCTCGAGAAAAGCCCAGTTGTTCGGCCGTCGCCGCTCGCGTCTCGATCAGCCGGAACATCACGCCGGGCCCGCGATGATCGGTGAACGTGATGCAGCGGACGCGGCCCATGTCAGCGAAGTCGGTAATCCACTCGGTCGCCTCGCCCCGGCCAACCGCTTCCTGCTCGGCCTCGGGCACCAGTTCCATCACCGACGATTCCACCTGGGCCCGAGGCATCGCGGCCTCGCCCTCGAGCGGGCGGATGTCGCCTTCAACGCGAATCGATGGCCTGGTGTCGGAAATGACGAACAACGCCGAGGCGCCTCGCGACGCGGCCAGGTGCAGCAGCCGCTCGATCGCCGACGCGCGCGCGGCCGCCGGGCGCGGCGGCACTTCGATGCGGACCGTGCGCGTCATCTGCAGGACCGGCGCCCGCTCCGGTGTGGCAGGGGCCACGGCGGGTGCGTCAGGTGCAGCAAGTGCAGCAGGTGCAACAGGTGCGTCAGGTGCAGGTGCCGGTTCGACCGGCACGATGGCGTCAGCCGGCGCCGACGCCTCTGCTGGGGGTTCGCTGGCCGCCGTCATCACGACCGGCTGAGGCGCGACTACGGCCGGTGGAGATTCGACTACGACAGGCGCCGGCGCGATGGCGACGGGTGCAGGCGGCGCGGTGGCAGCAACCGGCGCAGCGGCCGGTGACTGGCGGCGGCGGCGAATCTCAATCCAGATGTCGTCACCGCCCCGCGCCGCGACCACGGTGAACGCGTCGGAGTCTTTCGGCGGCAGGCGGTGTTCGACCGCGCCGAATTCCTGCAGCGAATCCTGCGCGGTGGCCGGCAGCAGTTGTTGCAGCATGCCGGTCATCGCGTCCAGGTTCAGGATCTGCGTCGACAAGTCGAGCGTCCCATTGCCCACGACCACGTACGGCCGCTCACCGACGTGCATCACCAGCGCGTCGCCGTCGGCGCGGATCATCGCGGTGAGGAGGGATTCGACTAATGCCACAAGAGTAGGTGCCTAAGGTGCTTATCGTGCCTAGGGTGCCTCAGGTGCCAAGGGGTTGGTGCCTGCGGATGTGCCCAGGAATCACCGCGGATGCATGCCGCTGCACGCAATTCACCTGTGTCCTGCCTGTTTCATCGGTCCCTGGCCGCGAAGCGTTAGCGGCGCTGCGCGATGTGCAGCGTCATCAACCCAAACAGGAGCGGCACGACCTGGACCGCCATGAATCCTCGCGCGGTCAGCAGCTCAGCCACGCCGGCGGCGCCCGGGTAGCGGCGGATTGAAGCCGGAATATAGCGATACGTGTCAGGGTCGCGATGGAGCAGCCATCCCAGCGCCGCGCCCACCACGGTGAGATACGACAGGTACGCGGCGCGGATCAGCGCCGGCTGGGGACGATTGAAGTCGAGCGACAACAGCCGGCCGCCCGGACGCAGCACGCGGGCAATTTCGTCGATGGCCGCGGCGAGGTCCGGTACGTTGCGCAACCCGTAGCCGGTCGTCACGACGTCGAACGTCTGCGACGCCAGCGGCAGGTGGGTCATGTCGCCGGCCAGGAACTTGGCCGCCGCCGACTTGCGCAAGGCCAGTTGCAGCATGCGGTGGGTGAGGTCGAGCCCGACCACGCGGCCGCCCTGCGCGGCCGCCGCGAAGGCGATGTCGCCGGTGCCGCAGGCAACGTCGAGCACGCACTCGCCCGGCTGCAGGCGCGCGCGCGCGATCAGCGTGCGCTTCCACCGCGCGTCCTGGCCGTACGACAACACCGCGGTGATTAGATCGTAGCGATCGGCGATGGTGGCAAACAGCTCGCGGTTGTGGGCCCGCTTCCGCTCGGGTGAATCGAACGCCGTGCCCAGCGACATGCCGGTGAGCCTATCAGAAGCCGAAGAACGCGCGGGCGACGGCCGCCGTGACGAGGGTGACGACGAAGCCGATCGCGAGCGGCATCAGCGCGCCAATCGCGGTCCAGCGCGCGCTCAGGGTTTCCTTGTAGATGGTGATGATGGTCGTCG
>ERZ1292640.2042-Hain-H43-02um-R1-2042-length-16475-cov-11_pt1 | contig 16475 bp, 15 predicted proteins | sample MGYA00564404_ERZ1292640 | MGnify/ENA primary metagenome ERZ1292640 (study PRJEB36523, sample SAMEA6512636) | groundwater metagenome | collected 2019-01-08 | study: AquaDiva: Metagenomics assemblies of 32 groundwater samples
TCGGTCTCACTCCCGCCCTGGCCGCGGACACCACGAAGGTGGACGCCGCCACCAAGCAGGTCGAGACCGGCGCCAAGAAGATTGGCGACGGCAAGATCGGCGAGGGTGTCGAGGAAACCGCGAAGGGCATCGGAAACACGGTGGTGGAAGGCGCCAAGTTCACCGGCGAGAAGTTCAAGGAAGCGGCGAAGGCAGCGGAACCTCCCGCGAAGAGCACCTGGGAGAAGGTCAAGGAGGGGGCCGGCTCATTTGGCTCCAGCGTGAAGAACTTCTTCACGAAGCTCTTCAGCAACTAACATGGCTGTCTCTCCTTCCTACAGTAGTGACAGCGGCCTCACGTTCGCGGTCACCGGCGGCCGCTCGCGGCCGTCCGCCGCAACCCGCGGTTAGCCGAGCAGCTTGTCGTCAGCGGCCTCTACAGCGAGTGCGCGATGGTGGCTGCCGACCCTGGCAGACCAGAAGCGCCCGATCTTCTTGAAGTGGAGCGACGGGTGACGTGGATCTTGTTTGAGACGGTCGTAGGCTTGGTCTGCGAGTTTCTGGATGTCCTGTGGCAGGAACCGATAGCACGACCAGAAGGCCGGGGACGCGTGGTGAGTCAGAGAGGCTTGGTCTTTCCAGTTGCGTGGTCGTGAAGCGCCTGCTCCGCAAGGGCATCGAGCCTCCCCGCGCGAACGTCCCGTTCGATCTGGCGATCCCACGCCGCCCAGTCGAACTCGAGGAACCAGGCGCGAAACTGTGCAAGCTCTTCCGGGGAGAGCGCCTGAACCTGTTGTTCGATCTTCTCGACCTTGCCCATGACCACCACCTGATACATGCAGTATAGCACCGAATACGTGCTGCCGGCTAACGGCAGCGGTCAGCGGCGCGCGCAGCGAGCCCGCTGAACCGCTCTGTTAGCCGGCATGCGTTCGCTCCTGTGGCTGCTTACCCATGTTCTCCGTCGACCACATGGACCCAAGTTCCACGAGGATACCGTCGCGGCCAGCATAGTGTGTTGCCCCCTCGGCGGTTCGCTTTCCAGCCATGTTCGGAACGGACGGTAGTATCCCTCGATGAGCCTGCTTCGAGACAAGGGGAGATGCACTCGGTCGCGACGATTGCGGGCCGGAGGGCGACCATTCCTGTGGCTCCCTTTTGCTCCGGAGGATAGCCCATCCCCCTCTTCCGCAGCAAGGCCAAGTCCGCTGTATTCGGCCGGATACAGCTCCGACTTCAGTTGGCACGCGCCGGGCCGCCCGGGTGGAGAGGGTAGCGCTGGCGATGGGGGCTAAGCGTGGCGCTGGGAAAGAAAGCGGAAGAACTCCACCCCCTCCCTGAGCCGGCGCTTGAGGACCCGACGGTCTCGCACCATCTCGCCCGCGATCGCGAAAATCTTCCGAGGCCGGAAATAAAATCGCCGGTAGAACGTTTCCACCGAATCGAAGATCTCCGTATGCGCGAGATGCGGGTAGTGTAGCGCGCTCACCTGGACCCCTCGGTCATCGACAAGCCCCCGCCCGTCAAGCCAGCCGCGCTCCAGGGCTTCCCGGTACAGCGCGGTGCCGGGATAGGGTGCCGCGATCGAGACCTGAATGGTGTCCGGATCGAGCTCGCAGGCAAACCGGATCGTCTCTTGGATGGTTTCCTCTGTCTCGCCAGGGAGCCCGACGATGAAGGTGCCGTGGATCTTGATCCCAAGCGCCTTGGCATTTTTCGTGAACTGATGCGCAACATCCAGCCGGACACCCTTCTTGATGTGATTGAGGATCTTCTGGTTTCCAGACTCGTAGCCCACGAGGAGGAGCCGGAGGCCGTTGTCCTTGAGCACCCTGAGGGTTTCGTAAGGAACGTTGGCCTTGGCGTTGCAGGACCAGGTCACCCCGAGCTTCCCAAGGCGGCGGGACATGGCCTCGGCCCGGGGCAGATCATCGGTCAGCGTATCATCATCGAAGAAGTATTCCTTGACCTGGGGGAAGTGGCGGGTCGCCCGCGCGATCTCACTCACCACATGCTCCACCGACCGGGTCCGGTACCGATGCCCCCCGACGGTCTGCGGCCAGAGACAGAACGTGCACCTGGAGCGGCACCCCCGGCCCGTGTAGAGCGAGACGTAGGGATGCAGGAGATAGCCGATCGAGTAGTTGTCGATGGTGAGGTCGCGCTTATAGACGTCCACAACAAAGGGCAACGCGTCCATGTTCTCGAGGGTCGGCCGGTTGGGCGTATGCCCGATGTGTCCATTGTCGCGGTAGCTCAGGCCGGGGATCGTGCGAAGAGGCCGGCCCTGCGCGACCTCCTGGATGGTGAAGTCGAACTCATTGCGGGCCACGAACTCGATGGCCTCCGAGGCGCGCAGGGCGCCCTCCGGATCCACGGCGACGTGCGCGCCGACGAAGCCGATGCGGAGGTGAGGGTTGTCGCCCTTCAGGGCTTCGGCAACCCCGACGTCATGGGGAAAGGAGGGAGTGCTCGTGTGGAGGACGGCGAGCTCGTACTGGCGCGCGAGGGGGAGGATGTCCTTGAGCGTGAGCCCGTCGGGCGGCGCATCGACCACCCGAGAGCCCGGGACCAGCGCCGCCGGTTGGGCGAGCCACGTCGGATACCAGAACGAGCGGATCTCTCGCCGGGCCTGATACCGCGAGCCCGCGCCACCATCGAATCCCGCGTAGGAAGGCGGGTGAAGGAAGAGGGTGCGCAGGTGGCCAGCCGACACTCAAGGCCTCCGGGCGACGTATTCGCTCAGCACGCCGAACCAGGTGGCGTGCCTGGCCTCTTGGAACCCGCAGTCGGTGACCGCCTCCAGGATCGTCTCGGTGGGCACGAGGTTCTCGACGGTGTCCCAGCAGTAGCGCACCAGGAGCTGCGCCTTCTGACTGCCCGAGCCGAGCCGGGCCATCCAGGGAACGGCCCTGTTGAGGTAAAAGCGTCCCATAGCCAGGCCCACCCGGGAGCGCGGGCGGGCGAAGTCCACTATAAGCAGGGTTCCGCCCGGCCTCAGGACCCGGAAGAACTCGCCGAACGTCTGCCGGAGTTCCGAGACGTGTCGGAGCGCGTACCCCATGCTGAGAAAATCGAAGGCGGCCGCGCGGCAGGGAAGCTCCTCTGCGATCCCCTGGATCAGGGGGATGCGGAGGGCCTTGCTTGCCTGGGCGAGCATCCCCCTGCTCGGGTCCAGACCCACGATGCTGCCCGAGGGGCCGACGATGCCCACCGCGGCGCGGGCGACTGCACCCGTGCCCACGGCCACGTCCAGGACCTTCATCCCTTCCACGAGCCCGGCGCGGCGCAGCGCATGTCGGCGGTACCACGCGCCGGACCCGAAGGACATGAAGCCGACGATCCCGTCGTAGTGCGAGGCGGTCTTATCGAAGATGCGGGTCAGGTAGGGGTGATGTGAGCCCTCGTCCTCGTAGTAGTCCGTGAGGGTGGGGTGCGGAGGCACCCGGGGCGCGTCATGATTGGTCCCGATGGTCACCGCACCGATTCTATCCCACGGGAAAGCTACGCGGAAGGGCTGCGGATCGAGAGATCATTAAGGCCGGTTGGAATAGAGCCACCGCCCACCGCCGGTGGCCAGCAGGTGGACCTCCCCCCGGGGGAGCAGGCTCACGGCGCTCCGGGCCGGGCCGCGAATCGTGAGGAGGAAGACCCGTCGGGGTCTCTTCCACGCCTCCATCAGCTGCGCGCGGTCCCAGAACGTATCTCTAGCCTCGGGGAAGGTGGCGCCGAACCCGAGGACGCTCACCCGGCCGTCCAGGATCGCTGGGCGCCGGCCGGCGTAGAACTCAAGGGCGCCGGAGTTCTCGATGGGCCCCTCGTGGATGACGAGATCCGTCGGGCCCGCGCGGCGGCTCACCTCAAGCGCCATGGGGCGAACGGAGCGCGATTCTGCCATCAGCGACCCCGCGCTCCCCACGAGCGGCATCCAGACCAGGAGCGTCCCCAGGATCACGCAGAGGCCGAGTGTCCGGGCGCCGCGCGCGATGGCCAGGAGGAGCCCCAGGCTCCCCGCGCCGAAGGCCAGCGCCGTCCCCCCGAGCGGGCTCCTGAGATCCTCCCAGACGGGAAACGACGCGACTTGGCCGAGGGCCGCCTCCTTGCGCGTGTACACGTCCGTCGCTCCGAGGACCCACCCTATGAAGCCCTGACCGTCGCCCGAATAGACCCAGCCGGCGCCAAGGGCAACCGCCGAAAAGGCGACCAGGTGGAGTACCATGACCGAGCGGACGGCACGACCTTCCTCCCACCATCGGGCGGCCAGGAGAGCCAGCGCGGGATAGGCGGGGAGCCCGTAGTGGGGAAGCTTGAACGGCGCCAGCACGAAAAGGGAGAAAACCCCCGCCGCCCAAAGAGAGAGCGCCACCCACGGAGCCTCCCTCGGCTCGCGCCAGGCGCGTCGCATGATGAGGCCTGCCACTGTCAGGGCGGCGGGCAGGACCCACGGAAAAGCGCCAAGCCCGGCGACGGCCAGGAACTCGGGGCCGGTGAGCGGGACATCCTCATCGGGGAAATGGCGGGCCTGCACGACGTTCAGCAAGTGGTTATCCACGAGCGTGTACCAGAGGAAGCCGGGGTTCAGAAGCTCGACCAGGACGTACCAGGCGCCACCGACGGCAATGAGGAGCCCCAGCCCGCCCGCCGGCAACCACCGCGAGACCGGGCGGAGCCGACCGGCCAGGGCCAGCGACAGAGCCACGGCCGCCAGCGGACCCAGGGCCCCCAGCGGGTCCTTGACGAGCGCCGCAATGCCGAGGGCGGCGCAGCCCAGCGTCGCCAGACGCCCGGACTCGGCGCGGGCGAGCAGGAGCAGCGCGAATCCCCACTGGATCGCGGCGACGAAAAGGGTCTCCGGGCGCAGGTAGTGGCCGTAGGCGAAGAACCCCGCGCTGGTCAGAAGCGCGAGCCCCGCCACCACGCCGGCCCAGGGGGAGAGGAGGCGGGCTCCCAGAAGTGCGGTTCCGGCCACCGCGGCCAGGACCCCGAGAACGGGCCAGAGGCGGAGCACGGGCTCCGTTGGACCCCATGCCGTCATGCTGAGGGCGCCGAGCCAGTAGAGGAGGGGCGGTTTATCGAAGTATCGGACGCCGTTCAGGTGGAGCGTGATCCAGTCGCCCTCCAGCAGAATCTCGCGGGCGATCTCGGCGTGCATGCCCTCCCCGGGGTCGTCGAACGGGGCGCGGCCGAGTCCGGGGAGGAGGAGCGCCAGGGCGGCCACGACAACGAGGCCAACGGCGCCCCAGGTCGAGCGGAAGACGTTCAGAGGGCCCGCCCGATGGCGTCCACCACGGCGGTCTCCACGCTCCGGTCCGTGGTCCGGATGGGCTTCTGTTCCTTCATCCAGAGAATCCGCTCCTCCTTGTAGAGCTGCCGCTCCACCGAAACGGAGGTCTTTCCCTCCCCCGCCGCCTTGACCGTGACCCGGAGCTTGTGGCGCGTGCCTTCCCCGTAAACCCCGTAGTCCTTGAACTCCACCCCGCGGGAGTCCGTCAGGATCCAGCCGACGGCGCGGTCGCGGTCGTCGATGTCCCAGCCGAGGCTCTTCAGCACCGATTCCGTCACGGTCCAGACCCGGTCTAACGACGCATTGAAGGTCCGCGTGACAGGCTCACCCGTCTGGCCGGAGAGCGTTGCGGCGGACGCCCCCAGCAGGACCAGGAGAAGCACGAGCGTCGCGATCCGTTTCATGGTGTGTGTCCTTTCTTTTCGTTATGGCTCGGCCAGGCGGCCGTCAACCAAGGAGAGGACGCGATCAGCCTCCCCGAACGCCTCCGGATGATGGGTCACGAGGAGCACGGTTGTCCCCCGCTCGCGCACCCGGGTTCGGAGCTCCTCCCTGATCACCCGCGCGTGGTCTTCATCCAGGTTGCCGGTCGGCTCATCGGCCAGGATGACCGGCGGATCGTTGAGGACCGCCCGGCAGAACGCCACCCGCTGCTGCTCGCCACCGGAGAGCTGGGCTGGATAGTGGCGCGTCCGGTGCGCCACTCCCAGCCGCTCCATCAGCGCCTGCGCCCGGCGTCTGGCCTCCGTCCTGTCCCCGCCCACATAACGGGCCGCCAGCGCCACGTTCTCGAGGGCGGTCAGCGAGGCGATGAGGCAAAAGGCCTGGAAGATGAACCCGACCTGACGCCCCCGGATCAGCGACTGCCGGCGGCGTCCCGCGCTGCTGACGCGTTCGTCGCCGAACCAGATCTCCCCCGAATCCGCCCCATCCAGCAACCCCACGAGGTTCAGGAGGGTACTCTTGCCCGACCCCGACGGCCCGGTCACCGCCAGGTATTCGCCGGGCTTGACCTCGAGGTCGAGGCCCTTGAGCACCGCGAGGGGAGCGCCGCCCCCGGTCGAGAAAGACTTGGCGAGCCCGATCGCCCTGATCATCGCCGCCGGCTTCACGATCCCCGGCGGATCGCCTCGGCGGGGGGAACGCGCGCGATGCGGAACGTCGCGTGCGCGGCCGCCAGGGCGCCGAGAATCAGCGAAAAGAGGATGGCGCCGGCCAGAAGGCGGGGCGAGAAGAGGAAGAGCTGCTGACCCTGAGGCGCGACCCAGCCGTGGATCCCCCAGCCGAGGGCGAGGGCCAGGGCGATCCCCGCGCCGCCACCCGCCAGGCTCACGACGAGGCTCTCCCCCAGCACCTCGGCCAGGAGCTGAAGGTCCGTGGCCCCCAGCGCCCGCTTGATCCCGAAGTCGCGGATCCGCTCGAACAGGGCGGCCGTCACCGTGTTGGCCAGGGAGAGCGCGCCGATCAGGAGTCCCAGCGTGCCGATCCCGACCAGCAGCGCGGAGAAGAACGCCGTGGAATTGCGGAGGAGCCGGCTCACCTCGCTGGGGATGGTGATGTTGACCCCGGCCACCCGCTGGGCGATCCGCCGGGCCACCGCGTCCGGGTCCTCGCTGGCCACCCAGCCCACCGCCGCCCCCGTGTTCAGGTCCTCGCGCGACAGGCTTGCGCCCGCGCCGAACACCTGACGGAGCAGCGGATCCTTGGCGAGCCAGAGATCCCGCGCCGCTTCGATGCTGACGATGACGAAACGATCCGGAGCCGTGAGCGTGCGTTCCAGGACGCCGACCACGACAAAGTCCTGGCCGTCCAGCACGAGGCGAGACCCAGGTCCGAGACTCCTCGCGGCGGCGAAGTCGGCTCCCACCACCGCCTGCCGCCGATCCCCACTCCGGAGAAACCGCCCGGCGCGGACGGGAAGCTCGCGGTAGTGGCGGTTGGGCATGGGCACGCTCAGGTCGAGGCCCAGGATCAGCTCCTGGGTCAGGGTCAGGAACTGGGAGGTGACCGGATTCAGCGGGAGCATGACCTGGGGCTGGATCCCCGCCACGCCGGGGACGCCGCGGATCTCCTCGAGCTTCCCGCGCGGCAGCAGGCCGCCGCCGGTGAAGCCCGCGCCCATTCCCAGCCCCTGCCCTGCCACCGAGATCTGCCCGAGGACGAATCGGTCGCCGCCCTCGATGAAGCGGGTGATGCGCTCCGCCATGCCCCCCAGCGCCACCAGCCCCGCCATCCCCACCGCGATCCCCAGGACGGTGAAGAGGTACCCGCGGGGAATGAGACGCCCGCTCACCATTCGAGCCTGGACTGGACGGGCCGGCCCTGCCACCGGCGGATCCAGGCGTTGACCCGCGCGACCGTGAACACGAGCGCGAGGCGCGCCCGGAGCCCCAGGGGGCGGGAGAGGAAGGCCCCGCCAGCCAGGACCGTGGTGACGGCGTCCACCATCCCGAACCGGCGATTGGGGCGGAGGAAGATGTCGAGGAAGGCGGGCTGGTAGTACTTCTTGATAAAGGTAAAGAACGGAGCCACCCCGCGCTCGTACTGGCGCGCGTACCGGCGGAAACGGCGGGCGCTGAACGTGCCGTCCCTGAAGGCCTCGCTGATCGCCCGGGCTGCCAGCTCGCCGGACTGCATGGCGATGAAGACGCCCGCCGAGAAGATCGGGTCCACGAAGGCCACGGCGTCGCCGACGCTGAGAGAGCGGTCCCCCACCACCGGCCAGACGCGGTACGAGAAGTTGGCCGACCGATAGACCGGCGACACCCGGCGGGCGCGCTCGAGACCCTCCGCCACGTGACGGCACCGGGCGATCATGGCGTCAAAGAGCGCCCCGATGGAGCCCTCGCGTCCCCGGACCGCCCGCGCGTGAAGCACGCACCCCACGCTGGTCACATCCCCGGCGAAGGGAATCCACCAGAACCAGCCGTCCTCGAAGACGTAGATCCGGATGTTTCCCTCTTCGATCCCCGGGAACCGGTGGGCTCCGGCGAAGTGGGCGTATAACGCCACCTTCCCCAGATTCGGGATTCGCTCGCGGCGGCCGAGCGCCCCGGCCAAGAACGCGTCCCGCCCGCTGGCGTCAACCAGAAAGGCCCCCGTCACCTGGCGGCGTTCGCCGGTGCTCGAGTGAACGGTGATCGTCACGCCCTCCCGCCGGATCGAGGCGGTCTCGACGGAGGTCTCCTCGAAGACCATGACCCCCTCGGCGGCGGCGTGGCGAAGGAGGATCGCATCGAACTCGGAACGGACGACCTGATACCCGAAGCACGGCCAGGGCTTGTCCTTGGCGAAGTAGAAGGTGTGCGCGTGCCCCTCCTGCTCATCGACAAAGGTCGCCCCGTACTTCACGAGGAAGCCCGCCTTCTTGATCGCCTCGTGCACGCCGAGCCGGTCGAAGATCGGCAGGTTCGACGGGAGCAGGGATTCCCCCACGTGAAACCTCGGGTGGCGTTCCCGCTCGAAGCACGCCACCCGGAGCCCGGCCTGAGCCAGGCACGTGGCCGCGGTGGATCCGCCGGGGCCGCCGCCGACGATGAGAACGTCGAAGTCGGGCGTCACGTCGCCTGACCAACCTCCACCGTGCTCGGGGTGGGTGCGCCGTTCTCGCTTCGCGCCAGGCGAGCCTGAGAGTAGAAGCGCCGGACGAAGGGAGTCAGGGGGTCCACCGACAGTCGGGCCGCCAGCGGATGAAGCAGCGTGAGCAGGAGGAGCATCGGGAAGACGAGGATGCCGGCACCGATCACCCTGAGCTGCCTGCCCCGCGGATCGCTCCACCACACGCGCAGCGCGGTCGCCGCACGCCTGAGGGCGAAGCCTCCCACCGCGAGGCTCCACTGGGCCGCCGAGGCGCGATACGGGAGAGTCTCCAGGGCCAGGTCCGCGTGTCGGCGTCGAGCCACGGCCGGGGAAAACGGCCGAGCCAGTTCCCTGAGCAGCCACCACGCCTCGGTTCCCAGGCGGGCCAGCGCGTGACGCGCGAGAAAGAGGCCGATCGCGCACCCGTCCCGGACCGGGTGGAACCGGCTCCGGCGGGCGGTCTCGTGGATCGCGGTGACGGCAACCTCTCGGATGTCGTACCCGGCTCGCCGCGCCGCCAGGAGGATCTCGCTTTCCAGGACAAACCCGCCTCGGCGAAGCGTGACGTCACCGAACAGCTCGGCCGGGTAGAGGCGGAACCCCGACTGGGTGTCCCGGATGAGGGTCCCGGTCAGCCAGTTGATGAAAAACCCTGCCACCCTGAGGGCGTTCATCCTCCCGGGAGGAATCACGCCCGAGGGGTGGAGCCGGCCCCCGATCACGATGGCGTGAGGGTTGCGGCCGGCGTCCTCAAGGAGCCGCGGAATCTCGTCGGAGTTATGTTGGCCGTCGCCGTCCAGCGTGAGAATGAGGGTGGCGCCCCGCCCGATTGCAGCCTCGACGCCGGTCCTGAGAGCGGCACCCTTTCCTCGCCGCCACCCGTGTCTCAGGACCTCCGCCCCGGCCGACCGGGCCTGAGCATCGCTCCCGTCGGTGGAGCCGTCATCAACCGCGATGACCGGACCGTGGCGACGGGCCTTCGCCACGACGGCGCCCACGGATGTCGCTTCGTTGAAGATCGGAACGACGATCCACACCCCCTCACCTTTATCCTCTCCCCCGGTGGGGGAGAGGGGAGGGTGAGGGGGTAGAATGCGCTGGTTCATCGCGATTCGGCGTCGAATGGCTCGACCACGAGGGCCACTTGAGTGCCCCCTCTGGCGACTCCGTGAACCACTCCCGCGCCGGCGCCGGCCGGGCTCCCGGGAGCGGTCGCGAATGCGCAGTCGTCGCGCACCGGCTCTCTGAGCGAGGGGAGCCCCGGCAGCCGCCGAGTCCCCGCCGTCCACGCACCGGCGGCGACCCGGAGCACCCCCAGGCCAGCGTGGTCACCGGCCAGCGGCGTCAGCGACGTCAGACTCGGCCGATGGTCGCCGAAGGCGGCCCGAACGAGTTCGAGTTGCCAGTCATCCAGGGGTGGGTCACCAGTGCCCGAGAGATACGCCCATCCGACCGAGTCAGGCGTCAATCCCGCCTGAGTCAACACGCGGGCGATGACCGAACCGTCGCCTTCGGACCGAGGGACGCGGTCCCGCCCGACCGGCGAGTTTCCCCAGGCCACTCCGCGAAGTTCGGCACGGATCGTGGCCCCGCGCCGGAGCGCCCCCTCTAACGTCTCGAGGAGGACGAACGTGGCCCCCTCCCCCCGGACCGGCCCGTTATGCCGGCGGTCGAACGGCCAGCATCCCTCGGGTCCGCCGGCCATGGGCGAGAGTCCCCCTAAGGCGGAAAGCATCCGATAGAGAATAGGGCAGATCTCGTCCACACCGCCCACCAGGACGGCGGGCATGCGCGCGTTCGCCACCATGGAAGCCCCGTGGGCCACCGCCAGCTCACCGGCCACGGTCGCCTGATTCAGCGTGACAGACGGCCCTTTCGCGCCGACAGCGATGCCGGCCGTGGCCGCCATGGTGTTCATAACGGTGTTGGGGAAGATCATCGCGGAGAGCCCCAGCGGCCCTTTCCTGAGATAGCCGTCGGCGAACTCCTGGGTGGAGCGGAGGTCGCCGAACTCGCTGCCGACGATGAGCCCCAGTTCCGAGCTGTCGGCGCCGACGCCCCACCCGGCGTCTCGCAACGCGAGACGGCAGGCGGCCACGGCAAGCCGGCAAATCCTCGAGAGCCGGCGCCCCTCGTCCCGGCCCACCAGGTCGCCCAGCGCCCCATCAGGCACTTCGCCCGCCAATCGGCTCCCGAAGCCGTCCACGGGAAACGCGCGAACCGCACCGATGGCCGGGCGCCCCGCCTCCAGCGCTTGCCCCAGCGCGCCGAAGCCTCCTGCGCCGAGGGCGCTCAGGCTCCCCACGCCGGTCAGCACCACGCGGTGCTTCTGCGAGGAGATCATCACTCCGACCGTCGGAAGATCAGGCTCACGTTCTGACCCCCGAAGCCGAACGAGTTGGACATCGCCACCTGAACGCTCGAGGGACGCGCGGTGTGGGGGACGCAGTCGAAGGGAATCTCCGGGTCCGGGTGATCGAGGTTGGCGGTGGGCGGGATCATCCCGTGCCGGAGGGTCAGCACGGTGGCGACGGCCTCGAGGGCGCCGGCGGCGGCCATGGTGTGACCGATGAGCGACTTGTTCGCGCTCACCAGAACGCCGGCGGCGCCGAAGACTTTGGCGAGCGCCAGGGCCTCCGTGCGATCGTTCTGGAGCGTCCCTGTGCCGTGGGCGTTGACGTACCCCACGTCGCCGGAATCGAGCCCGGCCCGGGCCAGGGAGTCGGTGATGGCGCGGATCACGCCTTCCGCGCCCGGATGAGGCGACGTGACGTGAAAGGCGTCCGTGCTCAACCCCGAGGACAGCAGCTCCGCGTACGGCCGGGCCCCGCGCTCGCGCGCGTGCCCCCAGTCCTCCAGCACCACAAAGGCCGCGCCCTCGCCCAACGACATTCCCCGCCGATCGCGGTCGAAGGGGCGACACGGGTCCGGATCCAGAAGCTTGAGGGTGTTGAATCCCATGAAGCAAATCCGGGTCAGCGCGTCCACGCCGCCAGCCAGCATCACGGGAGTGACCCCGTCCACGATCAGGTCCGCAGCCAGCGCGAGGGAGGCAGCGCCGGAGCTGCACGCCATCACCACGGTCTCCTTGGGGCCACCCAGCCCGAGCCGGTGAGCCACCACCTCAGCGTGAGAAGACGGCAGGACCGATCTGAGAGCCGTCCGCCGCCGCGGATCCTCGCCCGACCTCGCCATCTCCCAGTACCAGGCCTCAACCTCCAGCATGCCGCCACCCACCCCACCGACGATCACGCCGGCCATCGCTTGCTCCGCGCGGGAGAGCCCGGCGTCGGCGACGGCCTCTCGGGCCGCGGTCAGGCCAAACCGATCGGCCCGCGAGCGCCGGCGCGAGGCCGGGAGCGCCGCGACAGCGTCTGCCGGGACCTCACCGGCGATCCGGGACCTGAACCCGTCTGTCTCGAAGAGCGTGATGGGCCGGATCGCGCACCGCCCCGAGGAGAGTCCCCCCCAGAACGGCTGGACGCCGACCCCGTAGGGGCTGACCACGCCGAGCCCCGTCACGACCACGCGCGTCATTCGCCGGCGGCCTTCTGGCAGATGAAGCGGGTCAGGGCGTCCATGGACTGAAAGTGCGGGGCCAGGTCCTCGGACTCGTCGATGACGATGCCGAACCGCTCCTCGATGGCGATGGAGAGCTCGATGAAATCCAGCGAGTCGAGTCCGAGCGACCCCTCGAGCCCTTTCGGGAGGGTCGTCTCCATGTTGATGTCGGCGGCCCGCGCGGGATCGAACTTCAGGCGCGTGACGAGAACCGTCCTCAGCTCGTCGAGGACTTCTTTCCGTTCCATGGTCCCATCTCAACCCAGCGCAGGGCGGCCTCGGATCCACGCCACACACCGAAAAGAAGCAGATCCAACGGCGCGGCTCCGGCGGCCCGCGCGACGCTCAGTTCGACGAGGGGCGTGCACGCAAACGCCTCGCCGAGCCTCCGCTCGATTCCCGTGGCCGCACGCCTCGCGGGGCGCCGGCATCGTCCTTCAGAGTAGGACAGCTCGCCCGCGCCGGGCTCCAGGAGCGCGCAGACCGCGCCCTCCACCAGCGGGCGACCCACGAGCCAGCGGCCGCGCGCGTAGAGATCCGCGCACTCGTCGAAGGTCTCGACGGCCAGCACCAGCGCCCGATCGCACGTGGATGAGGCGAGCAGGGTGGCCGCGTACCAGAGGGCGCTGAGCGTGGCGGGCGCCCCGCCCAGGAAAATCACGTACGGACCCGTGATCCCGAACTCGATGGCGACCTCGGCCGGCACCGCGCTGGGGGCTGTGTACGGGAAGTGGAGCGTCGTGGCTCCGGTCCCCTCGATGAACGCGCGGTTCGAGGCGCCGTAGGCCGACGCGGTGGCGTAGAGGAGCGCTGTTCGGCTGCCGGCCAGCAGGGCACGAGGAAATCCTGCCTCCTCGAGCGCTTCCTCCACTGCGGCCACCCCGAGGAGGCATTCACGGGTCACCCGCCGGAACCGATCGCCGGCAAGGGCGGGGCGCCCGGCGGAAACGACGGCGCGCCCGGCCGCCGCGGCCCGAGCATCGTGCGGAAGCGCTGCCACCCCGCGCCCCCACCCTGACAGGAGACCGGTCGCGCGAAGGCGCGGGGCCGTCACAGAACTGGAGCTCACTGGACTACCTTTCGTGTGATGTATTCTCCCGTTCGAGCGCCCACCCGCGGCTGCGCCGCGGGTACCCGGCCGGCGCAACCCACGGGGGAGGTCCGGAAGGGGGGCGGAGTCCCCCTCCGGGTTGTCATGCGCCCTCCAGAATGAGCGCCGCGTTGCACCCGCCGAACCCCAGCGATGTGCTGAGGCTGATCCGCGGCCGGCAGGGCCGCGGTTCTCCCGAAACGAAATCGAGGTCGCAGTCGGGGTCGGGTTGCTCCAAGTTCAGGGTGTGGGGGATCTGGCCGTGACGCCAAGCCAGAAGGCACATGATCGCTTCCAGCGTCGCCGCGGCCCCCATGGTGTGGCCGGTGTGGGCCTTCGTCGAGGTCACCGGGACCGCGTAGGCCCGGCGGCCCAGAACGCGCTTGAGCACCGCGGTCTCGATCTTGTCATTCAGCGGCGTGCCGGTGCCGTGGGCGCTGACAAACTCGATCTCCTCGGGCGAGATCCCGGCGTGACGCATGGCCCCATGGATCGAGACCTCGAGCCCGCGCCCGTTCGGATCCGGCGCGGAGATGTGGGAGCCGTCGCTCGCGCTGGCGTGGCCGAGGAGGTGCCCCAAGCGGTCCCCTCCCCGCGCGGCGGCGTCCCGCTCGCGCTCCATCAGGACCAACCCGGCCCCCTCCCCCAGTAACAGCCCGCTTCGCCGGCGATCGAAGGGACGAACCTCGTCGCGCGTCAGCGACCGGAGCACGTCGAACCCTTTCATCACGAAGCGGCAGAGGACGTCATAGCCCCCCGCCACCGCGACGTCGGCAGCGCCGTTCCGCAGGAGATCCGCCGCGACCCCGAGCGCTGTGGCGCCCGAGGCGCAGGCCGTGGAGATCGTCAGCAGCGGCCCCTCCGCTCCCAGCCACTCCGCCAGCGTCCGCGCGGGACTGTCGTAGAGGGCTCCCGCAAGGCTCGATGGCCGCCGCTCGCCGCGGAGGGAGCGCTCGCCCTCTTCGACCCCTCCCAACGCCGTGCCCAGCACGAGGGCGACGCGGCGCGGGTCGGGAGCGAGGGGGCGGCCTCCGACGTGGGTCACCAGTTCGTCGGCGGCGGCGATGAGCAGGCGGGAGGCGCGGCAGTCGGTCGGGACCTCGTCCCCTCGTTCCCGGACCAGTTTCTTGATCTCGCCGGCTCGGCCGACTCGGAGATCGTCCACCGGGAACCGTTCGATCCGAGAGATCCCCGACGCGCCGGTGACGAGAGCCGACCAGAACGCGTCGAGGTCCTGCCCGATCGGCGTGACCACTCCGGCCGTCACAATCGCGATGCGGTCGGCGTCAGCCACGCGCCGGCCCCCAGAAATCGTAGAAGTTGAACCACTGGTCGGGATAGGCCGCCACGTACCGCTGAAGAACGGCCACCAGCCGGCGGAGGCCGGTCTCCTCGCCGCCCGCCCCGACCCAGATCGGGGGCTCCAGGAAGATCCGGTAGGTCTCCGCTTCCCCCAGAACGCAGAATGCCGGGAGCACCGGGGCCCCGGAGGCCCGGGCCAGCACGAACGGACCGAGCGGAAACGCGGCCGCATCGCCGAAGAACGGCAGGCGCACGTCGGCGCGCCCGCCCGTTGCCCGATCGCCCTGGACGGCGACGATCTCATTGCGGCGGAGCGCGGCCAGGAGCCCGAGCGACGCCGTCGGGGCTTCACGGGTCACAAATCGGACCCCATGGCCGTCGCGACGGAGGAACGCCTCCACCGAGGGGTCCTCTTCGGCGGAGAGCACCACGTGGGTGGGCCGCCCCCACTTCATCGCCAGGATCCGGCCACCCAGCTCCCAGTTCCCGAGGTGCGCCGTCGCGACGATCAGCCCCCGCTCGGGAGCGGCAGCCGCCGCCAGGTGCTCCTCGCCCTCCGCCCCTTCGAAGTAGCGGTCGAGCCTCGCGCCGGGGGCCCGGTTGAGCGTGAGCAAGTCGGCAAAGCAGAGCGCAAATTTTCTGAACGTCCTAGCCACGGCGGCGTCGAGGCTCGGCCCATCCACCCCCCGGAGAACCCGCCGCAGGTTCTGTCGGATGTTCTCCCGCTCCACGGGCAGCAGTCTCAGCGCGACGCGCGCCAGGACTCCCGCCAGGGTGCGGCGCCCGCGGCGGGGCAGGGCCTGCGCGGCGACGCGCGCGAGGCGATAGTACCGGCCCCGATTGTACGGGTGGGAGTACCAGCGGCGCGAGCGTCCCGGCGCGGGAAACCCGGCGGCCTCGGAGACGTTCATGGCGGCTTAGAGCAGTGGCGAGTAGTACATGCGGAAGGCGCGGATCGGTCCCGGCTTCGTGTCGAACAGCTGGGTCGCCCAGAAGCGGCGGGGTTGGCGGTCGAAGCTGATGACTCCGGGGCGGGCCGGCTCGTTGGGATCGTACACGCTGAACTCCACCGCACCGTCGCTGATCCGGTACCCGTAGGCCACAACCCCATGGTTGAGCTCGGGTGTCGGCCAGTTGGTGATTAGCAGCTGAACGGGCCGCCCGGCGCGGAGCTCCGCAAGCACTTCCGCCGCCACCCCCTCCTGGTGCGCCCCCCCGACCGGAAAGGTGACGCGCCAGTTGGTCCAGTGGACCATCGTCCAGAATCGGGAGCCGAGGCCGGCCTTGACCGGCACCTCCTCCCCGAGCGAGAGCTCCTGAAGGTTACGGTAGCCGGGTATCACCACCCGCTCCTCGGGGGGGAGCGCCTCCTCCCACGGGGAGCGCGACGCGACCTGGCGGACCAGCTCCGCATACGCGTCCGGGGGCAGCTTTGCCCCGCTCGGGTCGAAGCGCGCGAACTTCAAAAACTGCACGACACCGCGAGTCATCACGAAGCAGTAGTTCGCGTAAAGATCCTCCCGCCCCGGGTTCAGGGACCTCACCTCGTTGGGGAAGGCGAACGTGTCCTCACCGAAGCGGAAGACCGGCGCCGAGACCGGCTCGCGGGTCGCCGTCTCGAGCGGCGCCACCGACGCGCAGCCGGTCGCGACCAGGAGCGTCGCGACCAGGAACAGACGC
>ERZ1292640.2043-Hain-H43-02um-R1-2043-length-16472-cov-4_pt1 | contig 16472 bp, 15 predicted proteins | sample MGYA00564404_ERZ1292640 | MGnify/ENA primary metagenome ERZ1292640 (study PRJEB36523, sample SAMEA6512636) | groundwater metagenome | collected 2019-01-08 | study: AquaDiva: Metagenomics assemblies of 32 groundwater samples
GTGGCGATCGCCCCAGCGCGACATCTTCCGGAATTCGCTCGCCACGCCCGGCGGGGAGGGGACGCTCTCGAAACGGTTCCCCGACGCACGCCTCGAGGGCCGGCTCTTTGCGAAGACCGGGACCATCGCGGGCGTCTCGGCGCTGTCTGGCTACGCCAAGGGCGAGGACGACCGCTGGCGGGCCTTCTCCGTCCTCGTCCAGTTCGAAGGGAAGGGCTTCTCGCTGGCGGACGCCCGGCGGATCGAGGATCGGATCGCGATCGAGGTCGCGAAGGGGCCGTGACGGGGCGGGTTGCCTAGGGAGTCTTCTTCGCGTCCGAGGCCGCGTGCTGCCAGCAGGTCCCGCCCGGACCCGCGCGTCGGGAGCAGGGCGCGCCCGATTTTGTCGTCGCCTTGCAGGCGCTCGGCGGGGGCGGAGGCGAGGAATCGGGCGCTCCCTTGGGAACGGGGCCGGCGGATTTCGGGTCCGTCGGCGGGGTTCTTGCCTCTGCCGCCGGCTTTTTCGGATCGGAGGCCGGGGCCTTGGCGGTCGCGGCGGACGCGATCTCCGATTCCGCCGCGGCTTTCGCGCGCCGGACCTCCAGGAGCGCCTCCTCGAGGCCGTCCGCGGATCCGGCGGCGCGCGCCGTTTCGAGGGCCGTGATTCGGGATGCAAGCTCGTCTGGCGGGATCGCGCCCTCGAAGGCGCGCATCTCCAGGCGGCGGCGCTCGAGATGGAACCGGATGGCGGCCTTTCGATCGCGCCACTCGGATTCGGGCAGGACCCCGGAGCGGCGCATCTCGTCCGCGGTTTGCGCGACGGCGGCGAGGCCTATCGCCTCGGAAAGGTCGAGCGCCGGCGGCGGGAGCGGCAGGACCGCGCCCCCGTCCTTCGGGCAGGGCACGACCCCGCGCAGATCGCAGGCGAGGCACGGAACGTCCCGCCGCCCCCGGCCCCCGCACAGCGCGCAGGCAATCCGGCCGTTCCCGCCGCACCGGCCGCAGCGGATACGGCCCGGAGGCATTCCCGGGTCGCGGCCGCAGGCGCCGCAGCCCACCGTCCCTTTCAGGCAGCCGAGACAGACCCTTCCTGCGACGGATCCCGCGCCCGCGCAGCGCTCGCAGCGCCGCCGCCCGTCCTCGCAGAATGGGCAGTCGAGAAGGGCGCCGCCCTCGCAGTCTGGGCAGGGGAGAATCCCGGACGTCCGGCAGGCGATGCAATCGGGGCCGCGCAGACGCCTTCGTCCCTGGCAGGTGCCGCAGGGGATCCGGAGGGTGCCCCGGCAGGCTTCGCAGGCCTCCCGCGGATGGGCGGCACGCCGGATGTCGAGGATGTCCGCGATCGGGATTCGCGCCCGCCGGCCCGGTCCGAGTTCCACGAGCAGATCCGTCTCGCCCTCCTCGATGACGCGGCCGCGCAGACTCGATCCGCTCTTCATCCGGATCTCGTCGACGGGTTCGCCGCCCGATGAGGGAACGGCGGCAAGGAGAGCCTCGAGGAGAAATATCGTTATTGTCCGAAACATGCATAAATGCTAAATCATCCACATCCTTCGTCAAGGCCCTTGCGGCAGGGGCCGGCGGGATGTATAGCGGAATCCCGTGGAGGTCGATGGCACCCCAGATCGAGCGCCAATTCGGGCCCCCCGGGTCCTCCGGCGCCTTTTCGGCTTTGTCCATCTGCGCCTCGTTCTCGTCGCCGTCGCCTGGCTGTCGGTGGGGCTCGTCTTCGAGCTCCTGATCCCGCAGGTCGCGGGCGAGGCGATCAATTTCCTGCGGCCGTCCGGCGGAACCTACCGTCCCCCGCGGGTCCTCCAGGCCCTGCTGGGCGTCCTCGGGTACGAGCGCCCGCCCGGGATCCTGTTCTTCGCGCTCCTGCTCCTTGCCCTGACGGGGTTTAGGGCCCTGGTGGATCTCCTCTACCACCGCGCGCGCGTCCGGTCGGTGCAGACCTCGCTTTCGGACCTTCGGGTCGCCATCTTCGACAAGATCCAGCGGATGGGTCTGTCGGCCCGTTCCGCCTTCGGGGCCGGGGATCTCATCGCCCGATCGAGCCGGGACGTTTCGAAAACGCGGGAGTTCTTCGCGGCCGTCCTGTTCGTGGGATGGGACGTGGGCTTCACGATTCTTTCCGCCGCCTTCTTCATTATCGCCATCCACGCGGTCCTCGGCGCCGCCTGCCTCTCTCCCGCGCCGTTCACGATCGCGCTGCTGGCCGTGTTCGCGATCCGGGCCCGCCGGAAGTGGCTCGCCTCCAACGATCGCTACGGCGAACTCGCCACGGTCCTCCAGGAGAACGTCGCAGGCGCCCGGGTCGTGCGGACCTTCGGACAGGAGGAGGAGAGCCGCCGCAAGTATCAGGGGCGCGCCGAGGGCTACCTCGCGGCCTATCTTGACGCCGTCCGCTACGTGTCCGCCCGGATGCCGATGGCGCAGTTCTTGTTCGGGCTGTCCGTCCCGATTGCGCTCGGGGTCGGCTGCTTTCTCGTGATCGATCGGGTCTTGTCCATGGGCGACGTGGTCAAGGTGCTGCTCTACCTCATGAAGATCGTCGATCGGATGCGACACGTCGGCCAGGTCGTCTCGGGCCTGCAGGTGTCGGCGGCTTCCGCGGTCAGGATTTTCGAGGTCCTCGACGCGCCCCTCGGGATTGCAGAGCCCGCCGCCCCGAAGCCCCTTCCGGACGGGCGCGGCCGGATCCGGTTCGAGGAGGTCACGGCCGGCTACGGGGGCCGACGTGCGCTCGACGGCGTTACGCTCTCCATCGAGCCGGGCGAATGGGTTGCGGTCCTTGGCGGGATGGGGGCGGGGAAGAGCACCCTGCTCCGGTTGATCCCGCGTCTGCTTGATCCCAGCACGGGCCGGGTCCTCATCGACGGCGAGGACGTCCGGAAAATGTCCCTCTCCGGGCTGCGGCGTTCGATCGGTTTCGTTCCGCAGGAAGCGTTCCTCTTTTCGGACACGATTCGCGGGAACATCGCCTACGGGCGTCCGGACGCGACGGAGGACGAGATCCGCGAGGCCGCCCGGATCGCCTGCGCGGACGAGTTCCTCGCGCTGGTCGAGGGCGGGCTCGACGCGGTCATCGGGGAGCGCGGGGTCACCCTCTCGGGCGGCCAGCGCCAGCGGATCGCGCTTGCGCGGGCCATCCTGCTCAAGCCCCGAATCCTCCTGCTCGACGATCCGACCTCGGCCGTCGATGCCTCGACGGAACGCCAGATCCTCGAGAACCTCCGAGAGGTGCGCGGCGTCTCCACCGTCCTCTTCGTGACCCACCGCGTCCCGTGTGCGCGCCGGGCGGACCGGCTCGTATTCCTCGAGCGCGGGCGGCTCGCCGCGGAGGACGCCTCCTCCGATCGAATCGTGCGTTCGTCCCACTACCGGCGGTTCGTCGAAAGCCAGGCGGTGATCTGATGGCCCCTCCGAAGGCGTTCGAGGCGGGCGGCGGCCGCCCCAGGGCCCTCGAGGGCGAGGTCGAACTTGATCGCGTGCCCATCGGGATTTACCTGCGGCTCGCAGGGCTCTTCCGCGACCTCCGGGGACCGTTCGTCCGGAACCTCGGGCTCTCCGTTCTCGTGACGGCGTCCATGCTCTACGGGCCCCACCTGATCCGCAGCTGCCTGGACGTGCTCGGGCGGGCAAACGATCTCTCCTTCCAGGCGGTCCTCTGGTTCGCCTCCCTCTAGCTTGCGAACCGCCTCGTCGGCTGGGGGCTCTCCGTCTCGAACTTCCGGGCCTGGGTCACCCTCGGGCAGGACTGCCTCCACCGGCTCCGGATCCGGATTTTCGATCACATCCAGTCTCTTTCGATGTCCTTCTTCGATCGGACGAAGGAGGGATGGATCATCTCCCGCGCGGACAACGATATCTTCTCGATGGAGCAGACGCTGACCTGGGGGGCCGGGAACCTCCTCTCCAGCCTGCTGACGCTGGCGGGCGCTTTCGCGATCCTGTTTCGCTACCAGCCCCGGCTTGCCCTTGCCATCGCCGGGCTTTTGCCGCTGCTGCTCCTCTCGACGGGGCGCTTCCGGCGGGCCGGCAGCCGGTCGCACCGGCTGCTCCACGAGGGGCTTTCGCGGATCACGGCGACGTTGGCCGAGAACATCCAGGGGATCGCGATCGTCCAGGCTTTCCATCGCGAGGCGCGGAACCTCGATCGCTTCGAGGAGTTGAACGAGCAGCACCTCGGAAACGCCTACCGGCAGAGCATGGTTTGGGGCCTCTACAGCGCGAGCCTCCACACCCTCGCAGGCGCGGGCGTCGCGATCATCCTCGGCTACGGCGGCTCGCTGCTCCTTGCGGGCGAAATCGAGCTCGGCACCCTGTCGGCCTTCCTCTTCTATCTTGCGATGTTCTTCGGGCCGATCCACATGATGAGCGAAATTTACAACGAGTCGCTCTCGACCGGGGTCGCCGCGGACCGGGTTTTCCGGCTCCTCGACCAGCCGCCGGAGATCGCGGACGCCCCGGGCGCGCTCGATCTCGGGACGGCGCGGGGCGAGGTTCATTTCGAAAACGTGTCCTTCCGCTACCGAAAGGCGGGCGGTGCCTGGATCCTCCGAAACCTCCAGCTCCAGATCCCGGCGGGACAGACCCTGGCGATTGTCGGGCCCACGGGGTCGGGGAAAACGACGCTTGCGAGCCTGCTTGCGCGCTTCTACGACCCCGACGAGGGCGCCGTCCGGATCGACGGGCACGACCTCCGCACGGTGCGGCTCTCGTCGCTGCGCGCCCAGGTCGGGATCGTGCTGCAGGACAATTTCCTTTTCACGGGGACGGTCCTGGACAACCTTCGCTACGCGCGCCCCGGCGCCAGCGAAGAGGAGGTCTGGGCGGCCGCCCGTTCGCTTGGGCTCGAGGAGCGGTTGCGGGACCTTCCCGACGGGATCCGGACGAAAGTCGAGGAGCGCGGGCGGAACCTCTCCGCGGGCGAGCGCCAGATGGTGGCCTTCATCCGGGCCCTTGTCGTCGACCCTCGCATCCTGATCCTCGACGAGGCGACAAGCCATCTCGACTTCGAGACGGAGGGGCTGCTGCAGGCGGCGCTCTTCCGGCTCCTCGAGGGCCGCACCGCTCTCGTGATCGCGCACCGCCTCACGACGGTCGCCCGGCTCGGGCGGATCCTCGTCATGCAGGAGGGGCGGATCGTGGAGGACGGGAATCCCGAGGAACTCCGCCGGCGCGACGGGGCCTATGCGGGGATGCTCCGGGAGTTCACCTCGCAGGCGGAAGCGGCGGCCTCGCCTTAGGCCCGGAGATCCTGGAGGATCGAGAAGACCGCCTGGTTTTTCTCGCACTTCTCCGGCTGAGAGAGTTCCTGGTGCAGCGACTGGACGAGGGCGCAGAAGTTCTGGATCGCGTCGAGTTGGCTCGTGCCGATGGCCGACAGGTAGGTTTTCCCGAAGGTCGCCTGGAAAAAGCCCCGGCAGGAGGTCAGGAAAAGAGTGATGCCCGGGCGGATTCCGTAGCGGTTGGCCACGTCCGCCGGGACGGGCACCTCGCCGCAGATCTCCGTCGAGTCCTCGTCCGCGCTGCTGGTGATGATCGCGTGGAGCAGGTAGTAGAGAATCTTCTCGTCGGCCTGGAGGTCGTTGCGGTGGCTGCGGAGTTCCTTGAAGGACGTCCGGAGGGTTTCGCGCAGGCGGTCGAGGGCGTCCTCGGGAGTGGGGCCGACGCCTTCCAGGGGGATGCCGCGGGGGACGGCATGGAAGCCGGCCGCGTCATGGATGAGATCGACCCAGATGGTGTGCCGGAGGCGCAAGACCGGATCGCGGAGAGTCGCCAGGATGAACTTGTCGGGCGTCGGTGCGGTGTCCGATGGCATGGTCTTGTATGAACCATGGTAATCGTCCGGGCGCGCCGGGGGAATCCCGCGTTTCGGGTTGAACCGCCCCTGGCGCAAGGATAGCATTTCAGGAAAGGGAGCACGAATGTCGTCCATCGCAGCGAAACCAGCGGTGAAGGCGGTGCCTCCGTTTGGCCAGATCGCGCTTCGCCTCGGTTTTATCGCCAACGAGGATCTCGAGCGCGCGCTGGCCCGGCAGAAGGACGTGGACCAGGCGGGCGGTCCGCACAAGATGATCGGCCTCGTCCTCGTCGAGGACGGGGCAATTAGCACGACCCAGTTGATCCGGGTTCTCCAACTCTACGAGGACCTCCGGAAAGAGAGCGAGTCGCCGGCCGCCAACTAGGGCGCGCTCGGGGCCGCAGGAGTGCCGGGACGGGGGTTTGAACCCCGAAGCCCTTGCGAGCACCAGCCCCTCAAGCTGGCGTGTCTGCCAATTCCACCATCCCGGCTCGACACACGGATCCTACGCGGCCGGGCGTGGGGAGGGAAGGGGGCGGCTTGAGGCTTGAGACTTGGGACCCGAGACGGGACACTCTCCCCATGAGCCCCGCCCGCGCCGTTCTCTGGGTCGCCGAGTCGTTGCGCGCCGATGCCCCGGAAAAACTGGACCTGCCGAACTTCCGTGCCGTCGAAGCCTCGGGAACGCGATTCCGCCGCTGCGTCATGACGTTCCCGGCGCGAATCCAGAAGGACCCCGTCTTCTGGGCGGTCATCCCGAACCTGTCGATCGTCACGGGGACGGTGCTCTGGGACCGGCGCCAGACGCTCGCCGAGGTTCTCTGTTCGCGCGGCCGGTGCGTCCACGTCGCGGCGTTCCCCGCCTACAAGACCTGCGACGCGGGGTTCCATCGCTCCTATTTCAAGAACTACCCCGACCTCGTCCTTGCCTACAAGTGCATCGAGTGGATCGAGGAGGAGGATCCGATTCTTGCGGTCGTCCATCCCCAGGACCTCATGAACGCCGGCGCCGAAAAGGAGATCCGGCCGGGGGGGCTTTACGAGGCGGGCTCCGCCTACCGCACGTGGGCCGCGAAGCAGGACGAGGCGCTGGGCTTCTTCGTTTCCCACCTGAAGCGCCTGAAGAAGTGGGACGACACCCTCTTTATCCTCGTCGGCGACCACGGCCTCTCGCACAAGGGGGGGCACCCGCCGTCGGATCCCGAGACCTGGTTTTCGCCGCTCGTCGTGAAGGGCCCGGGCGTGAAGAAGGGCGCGTCGTTCGACCTCGCCGAGTGCGTGGACGTGGCGCCCACCGTCTGCCGCCTGCTCGGATCCCCCGCGCCGCGCGGCGCGACGGGAAGGGTTTTGGGCGAGGCGCTGGAATCCTCCGGCGGCGAGCCGACCTCGGGCGAGCCGAAGCTTCTGCGCCTCCAGGAGATGGCGATCGAGTTCGACCGCCGGATCGCCGCATCCCCGCTCCCGGAGGAGAAGAAAGCGGCGCTCAAAGCCGAGTTCCTGGGCTACGAGAACTACCCGAAGTGGGCGCCGTTCGAGAGCATGGACGCCCTCATCGCCCACAACCGATCCGTCCTGGCGAAGGTTCCCTGACAAGGAGGCGACGATGGCAGCGAACGACTGCATCTTCTGCAAGATCGTGAAGAAGGAGATCCCGGCGAAGATCGCCGAGGAGGGAGCGGACTGGATCGCCTTCCACGACATCCATCCCAAGGCGCCGCTGCACCTCCTCGTCGTCCCGCACCGCCACCTCGAGCGGCTCTCGGACGCGAAGGCCGAGGACGCGGATTTTGTCGGCAGGCTTTTCCTCGAGGCCGCCCGGATCGGGCGCGCGAAGAGTCCCGCGGGCTTCCGTCTCATGGTCAACGACGGGTCCGCCGCCGGCCAGCGCGTCTTCCACATCCACATCCACATCCTGGGGCAGACGGACATGGAGTAGGGGCACGTTGCAACGTGCCCCTACGCCACGCCCCCGTTCCTACGCGTAGGCCTCGGCCTTGGCGCCAAAGGTCTTCGCCACGGCGGGGTGGATGACACGGCCGCGGGAGACGTTGATCCCGGAGAGGATTTGCGGGCTGTTCTTCGCCGCCACAGCGAGGCCCTTCGTCGCGATGTCGATCGCGAACGGCAACGTTACGTTCGTGAGCGCGTAGGTGGAGGTCCGCCCGACGGCGCCCGGCATGTTCGTGACGCCGTAGTGGACGACCCCGTGGGCGATGTAGGTCGGCTGGCCGTGGGTCGTGGGGCGGATCGTCTCGATGCAGCCGCCCTGATCGATCGCGACGTCCACGATGACGGAGCCCGGCTTCATCTGCTTCACGAGCGACTCCGGGACGAGGACGGGGGCCCGCGCGCCGGGCAAGAGCACCGCGCCGATCAGAAGGTCGGCCTCGATGGCCTGCTCCCGGACCGTTTGGGTGTTCGAGAAGAGCGTTCGGACGTTCGGCGGCATGGTGTCGTCGAGGTAGCGCAGGCGATCCAGGTTCACGTCGAGGATCGAGACGTCCGCGCCCATCCCCGCGGCGATCTTGGCCGCGTTGGTTCCGACGATCCCGCCGCCGAGGACGACGACCTTGGCGGGGGCGACGCCCGGGACGCCGGAGAGCAGGATCCCGCGGCCTTCCATGGGCTTCTCGAGGTATTTCGCGCCCTGCTGGATGGACATCCTTCCTGCGACCTCGCTCATGGGCGTGAGGCAGGGAAGCGAGCCGTTCGGGGCCCGGATCGTCTCGTAGGCGACGGCCTCGATCTTCGACTTCACGACCGCGTCGAAGAGGGGTTTCGCGGCGGCGAAGTGGAAGTAGGTGAAGAGGACGAGGCCCTCGCGCAGGCGCGGGTATTCTTCGGCGACGGGTTCCTTGACCTTGACGATCATGTCGGCCCAGTCCCAGACCTCCTTGGTCGATTCGACGATGGTCGCGCCCGCCTGCTCGTAGGAAACGTCCGCGATGCCGCTCCCGGATCCGGCGTTGCGTTCCACGCGGACTTCATGGCCGCGCTTGCGCAGCTCCTCGACGCCGACCGGAAGCATGGAAACGCGGTACTCGTAAGGCTTGATTTCCTTGGGGATTCCTACTTTCATGGTCGGCGAAAGATACCACGACGGGACGGGATGCGGTAGGGGATCCTACGTTGCCGCCTTCACCTTCAGGGCGACGTCGATCGTGAACGCCGGAAGCGGGATCCGGAGGCGGCCGTCCGCGTCCGTTTCGAGCACTTTCCGGTCGACGGACTTTCCGCCGAGAGGGTCCCAGAATTCGACCGCGTAGCGCCCCGTCTTCATCCCGCGCAAAAGGACGGTCGCGCCCTTGATCTCCCTTCGGTCGGCGGCGGCGGGCCAGCGGATCATTGCCTCCCGATCGTAGGCCCAGACGAACGCGCGGGTCGGGGTCTTCCGGGCGAGGGCATGGACGGCGGGGCCTTCGGCCTCCCGCTCGATCGAGAGATCCGGGCCTTCCTCGGGCTTCGAGGACGGCGGGTGGTTCAGCCCGACGGTGTTCCATCCGGCGATCTCGGGCGGCCCCCGCTCCTCGCCCGCGACGAAGGCGCGCAGGCCCTTGAAGTGAGCCCATAGATCCTCGCGCTCGATGAATTCGAACCACCAGAACAGCGGGGTCGCCGCGAGGTCCGTGAACCATGCGCCCCAGATCCCGGCGTGGAGGTCGGAAACGAGGCGTGGCTTCTGGCGGGGGTTTCGGTAGTTCCCGTAGGCGTTCCAGTTCCCTCCGAATTCCGTGACGACGGCGGGTTTTCCGAATGCGCGGGTCCTCTGGGTGGCGCGAAGGAGGTGATCGGAAATCGGCTCCTCCTCGTCGCGGTAGGCGTCCATGGCGACGTAGTGGATTCCGGGGAGTTCCGCGATGGCGGGGATCACGCGCTTGTAATCGCCCGAGAAGTGGGTCGTGATGGGGTGGCGTCCCGTGCCGCCGCTTCGATCGTTCGGGGCGAAGAAATTGCCGCCGTCGTGGATCCGCAGCAGATTCGAGGTCATCTCGTGCCATCGGAGGACCCAGCCGCGGAAGCGGGCGTTCTCGAACGGGCCCTGGCCGATGCGGCTGCCGGTCAGGTCCACCTCGCTGACGAGCTCCCAGCCGAGGATCGCGCTCGAGGCGCCGAACCGGGAGGCGATGTAGCGGATCCGCTGGCCATGGGCCTCGCGGGCGCGGGCCGCCTCGGGCGGGCCCTCCGGGGGCAGGGGGGCGAAGAAGTCCTCGGCGTGGCGCAGGAAGCCCCCGTTGTCGGCGTTGTAGGGGCTGTGGTGCCACTCCTTGTCGAGCATGAACGGGGCGATGTCGTAGTCGCAGTATTTGCCGTGGTTGTCGATGACGAGGTGGACCGAGAGGCCGAGTTCCTCGCAGCGGCGGAGCAGGTGGTCGAGGCGCCAGGCGTTTTCGAGGTTGTAGCGTCCGATCCCTTGGAAGCCGCCCCAGTGCGCGCCCCACTCGATGTCGAGCCACCATGGCGACATCCAGATCTCGACGAAGTCCTCACCGTTCTCCTTCATCTTCGGGAGGGTCTTGTCGTAGGCGAACGTGCCGGGGTCGGGGGCATTTTCCGTCTCGCCGTAGATCTTCAGCCGGCAGCGGTCGTCCGTCGGGGAACGGACGTTGTGGCCGATCGGGTAGAAGGGCGTCCCGTCCTCGAACTCGAACGAGCGGCGGTCGGAAGCGATCCGAATGTAGCCGCGGGCGCTGCCCGGAGCGACGGATATCGGAAAGGGTTCCGAGGCCCACTCCCCGGAAGGCCTGCGGACTTTCAGGCGCACGTCGTGCCGGCCGGGCTCCGCGGGGAGGAATCGGATCTTCCAGGCGGCCCGCCCGTCGGGGGTCAGGCGCTCGCGGCCCTCCACGAGGGCGCGGCGGAAGGGCTGGTCGAAGAACGCCCCGAAGACGCGCGTCCGGCCGGAGGGGGATCGGATCTCCGCGTCGATCCGGCAGGCGCGGGTGTCGAAGGGGTTTCTCGGCTCGTCGCGGAGGCGGAAGGAGAGTTCGACGATCTTTCCCTGGCTCGGGGCGGCCGTCTCGATCCGGAAATCGACGATGGGGGGGCCGGTGGCGGGCTTCGACGGTTTCGCCGGGAGGAACTCGAAGCGGTCGAGGAGGAGGGAGAGGGGGCCGCCCGAGCGGGCGTAGAACTCGATCCCGAAGCGGGGGACGAAGGGACCGCGCCGCCGGAGCCGCTCGTCGGGGACGGAACGGGAGGGGTCGGGCAGGAGGCGTCCGAGGAAATAGGCGTTCCATTGCCCGCCGTGGCCGGCGGGCTGCCAGTCGCCTGCGCCCGGGGAGAGGTCGGCCGAAACGTGCGTCCATTTGCCGGGCGCGAGGGGCAGGGGGTGGCGGTGCTGGAAACGGATCCCCTCCTTATCGTGGACGAACAGCGTCGCCTCCAGGTCGCGCGCTGCGTTCGGTGCCGGGCGGACGAACACACCGGCGTCCCCCCGATCCGTCGGATCGAAGTCGAACGGGCGGCTCACCCCCTCGGGCCGGCCGGGGTCCAGCGTCAGCCGCAGGGCCGAGCCGCCGCCGAGGCCGGCGCCCTCCGCGCGCTCGAAGCGAAGCCCCGGGGTCGACTCGAAGCCTTCCGTCCCGTCCTCGAACTCGAAGCGCCGGATCGATCCGTCGGGCGCGGCGGCGGGCCCGTCCGGGACGGCCCAGGCCGCCACGAAGGCGAGCACGGCGAGAAGGCGGCGCATCCGCCGCATTCTAGGGGCTTTGGCCGCCCTTGAAATGCGAGGCCCGGCCCTCCACACTGGCCGCCCCATGCGAGTCCTCGTCGTCGGCGGCGCCGGCTACATCGGCGGGAGCACGATGCGCGTGCTTGCGGCCGCGGGCCACGAGGCGGTCGCCTATGACAATCTTTCCCGTGGGCATCGCGAGACCGTTCCGGCGGGATCCCTCATCGAGGGCGACCTCGGGGACTTAAAGAAGATGGCCGAGATCCTCCGGTCGCGGCGGATCGAGGCCGTCATGCACTTCGCGGCCTACGCCTACGTGGGCGAATCCGTGGAAGCGCCGTCGATGTATTGGCAGAACAACGTCGCGGCCACGCTGAACCTGCTCGACGCGATGCGCGAGGCCGGCGTGCGGAAGTTCGTCTTCTCGTCCTCCTGCGCGACGTTCGGCAACCCCGTGAAGGTCCCGATGGACGAGACCCACCCCCAGAATCCCATCAGCCCCTACGGCTGGACCAAGATGGTGGTCGAGCGGATCCTGGAGCACTACGGGACGGCCTACGGCCTTCGGCACATGTCGCTGCGCTACTTCAACGCGGCCGGCGCGCTGCCGGACGGCTCGCACGGCGAGGACCACGACCCCGAGAGCCACCTGATCCCGCGGGTCCTGCTCGCGATCCTCGGGCGGCTGCCCCCGGTCCCGATCTTCGGCACCGACTACCCGACGCCCGACGGGACCTGCATCCGCGACTACGTCCACGTCCAGGACCTCGCGGAGGCGCACATCCGGGCCCTCGAGCGGATCGAGACCCTCCCGCTCCACGCCTACAACCTCGGAACGGGCACAGGGACGTCCGTGAAGGAGATCCTGGACGTCGCGGAGCGGGTTACGGGGAAGCGCGTGCCGATCGAGCCGGGACCGAGGCGCGCCGGCGATCCCCCGAGGCTCGTCGCCGCGAACGCCCGTGCCCGGACCGATCTCGGCTGGACGCCTCGCATCACGGACATCCGCGCGATTGTCGAGAGCGCCTGGGCATGGCACCGGCGCCGGCACGGCGGATGAGGCCCATGAGCGACGCCTCCCCGCGCGACCCTCTCGCCTCGATTCGGAAGCCCGTCGCCTCCGAGATGGACGCCGTGGAGGCCTTGCTCCGGACGACCCTGGAGACGGACCTTCCCGACGTCGCCGCCCTCCGTGACCGCGTCGCCGCCTGCGGGGGCAAGCGCCTGCGGCCGCTGCTTTCGCTGCTTGTAGGCTTCGCCCTCGGCCGCCTCGGCGAGGGCCATGTGCGCCTGGCGGCCGCGCTCGAACTCATCCACGCGGCCACACTCGTGCATGACGACGTGATCGACGAGGCGCGCGTTCGCCGCGGGGCGCCGACGCTCAACGACGGGCGGGGGAACGAAGCGGCCGTCCTCTTCGGGGATTTCGTCTACGCCCGGGCGATGCGCCTGCTCTCCGATTTCGACGACCTCTCCGTCATCCGGGACGTCTCCCGCGCGGCCTGCCAGATCTGCGAGGGCGAGCTCGCCCAGGTTCTCCGGAGCCGGGACCCCGGACTTTCCCGCGAGGACTACCTTCGGATCGTGAGGCGCAAGACCGCGTCTCTCTACCGGGCGGCCGCGGGGATCGCGGCGCACCTATCCGTGTCCGCGGCGCCCGTCCGGGAGACCCTCGAGACCTTCGCCGAGGATCTCGGAATCGCCTTTCAAATCGTGGACGACTGCCTCGATCTCGACGGGGACGAATCCGAGGTGGGGAAGTCCCTCGGGACGGACCTCCTGAAGGGCAAGCCGACGCTGCCGGTGCTCTGCGCCCTCGAGCGGGCATCTCCGGCCGATCGGGCGAGGCTCGAGGCCTGGATTCGGGATCCGGCGGGGGCGCCGTCCCGTTCGGAGGCGCGGGGATTGGTCGAGCGCGCGGGGGGGATTGCGTGCGCGCGGGAGGAGGCGGAGCGGCTGCTCTCGGGGGCGGTGCGCCGACTGGGCGGGATTGGGGACCGGGTGGATGTTTCGAGCCTGGAAGCCTTCGCCGTTCTTGCCGTCCGGCGCTCCCGCTGACGGGTTTGGCAATCATCGCAGGCCCCGGTACACTCCCCGCCCATGAAAACCCCGAACCTCTTCATCCCAGGCCCGACGGACGTGGCCCCGGAAATCCTCCAGACGATGACGACCCCGATGATTGGGCACCGGGTGTCCGATTTCGCGGGCCTCTTCCAGCGCTTCAAGACGCCCCTCCAGCGCCTCTTTTTCACGAAAAATCCCGTCTATGTCTCGACGTCGTCCGCGACGGGCGTCATGGAGGGCTCGCTCCGGAACGCCTCGAAGAAGCGGATCCTTTCCTGCGTGAACGGCGCCTTCTCGGAGCGGTGGTTCGAGCTCGCGAAGGCGAACAACCGCGCGGCGGACGCGCTCTCCTTCGAGTGGGGCCAGGCCGTGAAGCCCGACGCCGTGAAGAAGGCCCTCGAGACGGGAAAATACGACGCCGTGACGGTCGTGCACAACGAGACGAGCACGGGCGTCATGAGCCCGCTTGCGGAAATCGGCGAGGTCGCTAAGAAGTTCCCGGCCGTCTTTTTGCTCGTGGACGCGGTCTCGAGCCTCGCGGGCGCGAAGATCGAGGCTGACGCCTGGGGGATCGACGTCCTCCTTGCCGGCTCGCAAAAGTGCCTGGCGCTGCCGCCCGGGATCTGCGTCTTCTCCGTGAGCCCCCGCGTCCTGGAACGCGCGAAGACCATCCCGGACCGCGGCGGCTACTTCGACTTCATCGACTTCCACAAGTCGTGGGAGAAGGATCAGACGCCGAACACGCCGGTGCTGCCGCTCCTGTATGCGCTCGCCGCCCAGATGGAGCGCTTCGAGAAGGAGGGCCTAGAGAACCGCTTCGCCCGCCACGTCCAGATGGCCAAGATCTGCCGCGAATGGGGCCTGTCGCGCGGCTTCGAGCTCTTCCCCGAGAAGGGCTACGAGTCCGTGTCGCTGACCACCCTCAAGAACACGCGGAACATCGATCTCAAGGTCCTGAACAAGGCCCTGAAGGAGAAGCGCAACGCCATCATCTCCGACGGCTACGGCAAGCTGAAGGGGGTCACCATCCGGATCGCCCACATGGGCGAGATCACCCCGGCCCGGCTCCAGGCGCTCCTCGGCTGGATCGACGAGGAGTTGACGGGGACATAGTTAAATAATCGACGAGCGATCTGGGCAAGGGTCGATTATTTGACTATGTCCCCAATCCCCCGGATTTCTCCGCCAAGTCGGCCAGCCGGGAGGCCAGGCGCGAAAAGAGGGGGGCGTCCTGGAGGGAGCGGCCCCAGCGGTCGGGGATCGCCTCGATTCCGTGGAAGGCCCCGGCAATGGCGCCTGTGACAGCGCCCACGCCGTCGGCGTCCCCGCCGAAGTTCACGGCGCGCACGAGCGCCTCCTCGAACGTGGCGGACTTCAGGAAGAAGAAGAGGGCGGCCTCCAGGGTGTCCACGGCCGTGCTCGACGGGCGCAGTTCCTCCTCTCGCTTCGAGAAGACGTCGCCGAGGACGTTGTAGGCGTCCGTGTCCAGGGCGTCGAGGCGGCCGAGGGAGGCCTCGACGAAGTCCTCGCGCCCGCCGACCCGCGCGAAGGATTCCGCGACGAGCAGCGAGAGCGTCGCGGAGGCGGACGCCGCCCGGAGGTCGTCGTGGGTGATCCGCGCCTCGGCGAGGGCGGATTCGACGGCGCGTTTGGGGTCCTTCGCGTAGAGAAGGCCGAGGGGGACCGAGCGCGGGAAGATGCCGTTGTCGTCGGGAACCGTCCCGCCTTCCTCGCGGGTGCGGCGGGCGGCGATGGCGAGGGGGACGCCCATGTCCATGAATGCCAAGGTCGATCGGACGGTGGGGTTGATGTCCTTCGGGCCGGATCGGGACCAGGAGAGGTAGCGGCCCGCGAGATCGGCGACATCCAGCCCGCGTTTCTCCAGCAGGCTTTCGAGGACGCGCCGCATCATCTCCGTCTCGTCCGTGTACTGCCCCGGGCGGAGGTCGAGCCAGCCGCCGCCGACGTAGTCGCGCACGACGCCGTGGCGGATCTGGATCTGCTCGCGCGACATGAACTCGAGCGGCGCCCCAAGGGCGTCGCCGATGGCGGCGCCGAGGATCGCGGCCTGGAAGCGTTCTTTCATTCTGCGGGTTCCCCTTCCGACGACGCGTCGGGCGGCGGCCCGGGCGGAGAAGCGGGCTCCGCGGCCGGTTCCCCGTCGGCTGGCGCCTCTTCCTTGGGGGGCAGGACCTCGTTGAGCAACGCGCTGATCCGGATGCTCCTCTTCACGGCCGGGTCCTCGATGAATTGCAGCGTCGGGGTGTAGCGGGTTGTCAGGGCGTCCCCCAGGAGGCGCTGGATCCGGCCGTGCGCCGAGCGGAGCGCCTGGAGCGATTTCTCGCGTTGTTCGGGGGTGCCCATCGAGGAGACGAAGACCTTCGCGGTCCGGAGGTCCGGGGCCACATCGACGCTCGTCACGGTGACGAAGCCGAGGCGGGGGTCGGCGATCTCAGAAATCAGGGTTGTCGAGATGCAGTGCCGGATTTCCTCTCCGACGCGCTCGAGCCTTCTGTTTTCCATCGTGAACCCACTTTGAATTCTAGCGGCGGGGGCGCAATGCGCCAGTTCAGATCCGAACGCTTACCGATACGCCGTCCCGCAAAGGCAGCAACACCGTTCGGTAGCGGACGTCCGCGAAAAGCAGGCGGGTCGCCTCGAGCACGGACTTCGTCTCGGCGTCCGCGCCATCCTCGATCACGCGGCCGAACCAGAGCATGTTGTCGGCTGCCAGCAGCCCTCCCCGGGGGAGGCGTTCCAGCCCCGCCCGGATGGCCGCGGGGTAATGGCCTTTTTCCAGATCCACGAAAACCATGTCAGGCGAGCCCGTCCAGTGGTGGAAGGTGTCGAGGGCGTCTCCGATCCGGTAGTCCACGCGGTCCGCACGGCCGGCGCGGGGGAGGAATTCCATCGCGCGCGGATCGAGTGGCGTAGCGGCAACGAGATGGGTAT
>ERZ1292640.2044-Hain-H43-02um-R1-2044-length-16467-cov-6_pt1 | contig 16467 bp, 17 predicted proteins | sample MGYA00564404_ERZ1292640 | MGnify/ENA primary metagenome ERZ1292640 (study PRJEB36523, sample SAMEA6512636) | groundwater metagenome | collected 2019-01-08 | study: AquaDiva: Metagenomics assemblies of 32 groundwater samples
ATCACCATGATTCCCCTGCGAATGATAACCTCTGCCAGGGCTTCCAGTTCCTCCCGGCTGTATGAGACGCCGGCCGGGTTGGAGGGATAGCTGATGATGATCGCCCTGGTTCTGGGCGTGATGGCCGCCTCCAGCTGCGACGGCTGGAGCTTGAAACCGTCTTCGATGTTCGTCTTGATGACCACCGGTTTCGCCCCGGTCAGGTAAACGATGTCGGTGTATGATACCCAGTAGGGTGAAGGAATCAGGACCTCATCTCCCTCTTCGAACAGGACCTGGGCGACATTGAAGAGCGAGTGCTTCGCCCCGCAGGAGATGACCACCTCCGAACGCTTGTAGGCAAGCTGGTTGTCCCGCTGAAGTTTGGCGATCACCGCATCCTTGAGCTCATCCGTACCGCCCACGGGGGTGTATTTCGTAAACCCTGCCTCGATGGCACGGATGGCGGCATCCTTGATGTTCCGGGGCGTATCAAAATCCGGTTCGCCGGCGCCGAAGCCGATGATGTCCCTGCCCGCCGCCTTCAGGGCGTTGGCCTTGGCCTGAATGGTCAGGGTAGGCGACGGTTTGATAAGCGAAATCCTGGCTGCGAGTTTCATGGTATCTCCTTCATGGATGGATGAAATTTTTCCTGCAGTTTCTGATTAACGATCTCCGGCACAAGTCCCTTGACGGAACCGCCAAGACTGGCCGCCTCATTGATGATTGTCGAACTGGTATAAAACCATCTGTAGCCGGTCATAAGAAAGACGGTCTCGATCTCCCTATTCAATTTCCGATTGATCAGGGCGAGCTGAAATTCGTACTCGAAATCGGAAAGGGCGCGGAGACCCCGGACAATCACGTTCGCCCCCTCCCTTTTAGCATATTCCACCAGGAGTCCGTGGTAAGTGTCGACGCGGACATTCTTACAGCCCCTGATCACTCCCTGGATCATCTCCAGTCTTTCTGCTACGGAAAAGACCGATTTCTTGTTCGGATTGAATGCGATGAGAACGATCAGTTCATCAAACATCCGGAGAGCCCGTTTGATGATGTCCACATGACCATTGGTGATCGGATCGAAAGAACCGGGATATACCGCTATTTTTTTCATGAGCTTTGTTCCTCTCCGCGTTTTTTGAGGAAAGACAACATCGTGTCACCGTACCGTCTCTGATCAGTTACCGCCATTGCTCGTACGTACGATTCTTCCAATGCTTCTCTTACCGAATGCTGAATCACGACGATGCCGCTGTCGGCCAAAACATCCCCCCCCTCCAGCCACCCCAGAGTTTCCTTAAGATAAGCGGTTTCATAGGGTGGATCGGCAAAGATGATTTCGAACCGATCACCCCTTTTTGCAAGACGCCCCAGTCCCATTGCCGCATCTGCGGCGATGACTTCCCCCTTCCCGGCGAACCCAAGCAGAGAGATGTTCGTCCGGATCGCATCGGCCAGGCGGATATCCTTTTCCACAAATACCGCAAAACGCGCCCCCCTGCTCAGGGCCTCCAGTCCGACATTGCCGCTGCCTGCAAAAAGATCGAGGAATGCTCTCCCCGTGACAGGCGAAATAATACCAAACAGCGACTCTTTGATCCTCTCGGCGGTGGGCCGGATGCGGCATCCCTTGAGAAGGCGGATCGTCCTTCCTCTTGCTTCCCCCCCGCTGATCCTCATAGATATCTGCTGATCAGGATTTCGACAATCTGGACGGCGTTCAAGGCAGCGCCCTTTCGGATATTATCCGCGACCACCCACATGTTGATGCCGTTAGGGATGGATTCGTCTTCCCTGATCCTTCCAACCAGGGTCTCATCGGTTCCGGCGGCGTCTATCGCCAGCGGATACTGATTTTCCCGGGGGTTATCGACCACCCTGACCCCCGGCGCCTCCTCTAAAAGCCTCCGGACCTCCGCCGCGGTGATTTTCTTCTCCGTTTCAATGTTGACGGACTCGGAATGAGCGTAGAAAACGGGCACCCGCACCGTCGTCGCAGTAACCGCAATGCCGGGATCGTTCATGATCTTCCTGGTCTCATTGACCATCTTCATCTCTTCCTTCGTATAGCCGTTTTCCAGGAAAATGTCGATGTGGGGAAGGCAGTTGAAGGCGATGCGGTGCGGATAGACCTTGATTTCCGGCTCCTGGGCGTTAAGGAGGGCACGGGTCTGCAGGGAAAGCTCTTCGATCGCCTTTTTCCCCGTTCCGGAAACGGCCTGGTACGTGGAGACCACAATCCGTTTTATCCTCACCGCATCGTGGATCGGTTTCAGGGCGACGACCATCTGAATGGTGGAACAGTTCGGATTGGCGATAATTCCCCGGTTCTTGTAAAGCGCAATCGCCTCCGGATTCACTTCCGGCACGACCAGCGGTATTTCCGGCACCATCCGGAAAGCGCTCGTGTTGTCGATGACCACGCACCCGGCCCTGGCGGCAATGGGTGCGAACTTCTCGCTGATGCTCCCGCCCGCCGAGAAAAGGCCGATTTCGATCCCCGGGAAGGAATTTTCGGTGAGTACTTCCACCGGCAGGGGCTTCCCCCGGAATGATAATTCTTTCCCAAGAGATCTTTCCGACGCGAGAAGCGTCAGCTTCCCCACCGGAAACCGGCGCTCTTCGAGAATCCTGATCATCTCATTGCCAACGACACCCGTGGCTCCCACAACGGCCACATGGTAGTTTTTCATGCTACACTCTCCGATATCCATTATTCTTCGATTTTCCAAAGCAGTCCGTATCTCTCACCCGCGGCGCTGCTTACAGCAGATGATCCTGATACTGAGACTTCTTTGTCCTGATATCCGTCAAGCACTTACGGCCCAACTTGAAAAGCACCCACGCCGGACCGGAAAAACCATAGCCGAATGCGAATGTGAACAACATGATCTGAGGTTCCGCCACGACGATCACAAGGATCACGATGATCAGGACAAAGGACATAAAAGGCTTGCGTGAGAAAAAATTAAGGTCCTTGAAGCTGTAATACTTGATGCTGCTGACCATGAAGAGCGACAGGGCGATCACGGCGAACATGATCGACAGATCCGAAAAGCGCCCGTCGCCTCCGAGGTAGTAGTACAGCAGAACACCGGTGGCCACCGCCGCAGCGCCTCCCGGTATGGGCAGGCCGTTGAATACACGGCTGTCGATGATCCCGACCTGGACATTGAACCTGGCGAGGCGGAGCGCCCCGCAGGCCACGAAGAGGAATGCCGCCAGCCACCCCCATTTTCCGTAGGAAATCAGCGACCAGTTGTAGACGAGCAGAGCCGGAGCCACGCCGAACGTGACCAGATCGCAAAGCGAGTCATATTCACCGCCGAATTTGCTTGTCGTATGGGTCATCCGGGCAATTCGTCCGTCCAGGCCGTCCAGAATGACGGCGATGAGAATCGAGACTGCCGCAATTTCATACAAACCCTTCATGGCGGCGATGATGGAGTAGAATCCACAGAACAGATTGGCTGTTGTAAAAAGATTCGGCAGGACATAGATCCCCATTTTCATGCGGTCCCGCCTGAACGAGGTTACCTTTTTCATGTCAACTCTCCTATGGGCGTCTCGCCCGCCCTGACCTTATCCCCCACCCTGACGAGGATAGTCGAGCCGAGCGGCAGAAATACTTCGACCCGTGAACCGAAACGGATCAGACCGAACCGTTCCCCTTTTTGAACCTGCATGCCCTCCTTCAGCCAGCAGACGATTCTTCGCGCGATCAACCCGGCGATCTGGACCGTTATGATCTCCCGCCCGTCCGCCGTCCGCATCAGAACGGCGTTCCTCTCATTGAGTTCCGAGGCCTTGTCCAGATTTGCCGATAGGAACTTCCCCGCCCGATACCGGATGGAAAAGACCTCTCCGGAGCAGGGAGCCCTGTTGACGTGAACATTGAATACATTCATGAAGACACTGATCTTCTCAAAGGAAAAGCCGGGCAACTCATCGCTCGCCGTCTCTTCGACCCGGATCACCTTGCCGTCCGCGGGAGAAATGACCAGACGCTGACCCTCGGGGGTCTTTCTCTCGGGATTGCGGAAGAACCAGCTGACGAACAGGGTAAGCAGCAGCAGCAAGGCAAAGAGCCGCGTGAATCCGGCAAAGAAAGCGCCGAGGGTAACCGCCCCCAGGGGGATGATGAACGGAAATCCCTCCCTGACGATCATGCTGCTATGATTTGTCCCGTGAGGCAAATGCCCTCCTCCTCAACAATGCCGTATTGGCCGTGATAAAACCAACCGGAGACGCTAAGCCTGGCGATACTTCTCGAGAATGGCATAAATCATCTCCTTACCGAGCAGTTTTTTCTTCTGCAGGATCTTTTTTCTGACCTCTTCCTCCGAGGTCAGGTGGATCCGCGTGTTGAATTCCGCCAGCGTCTCTTCATACTGCCGGTGTTCCTCTACATATCTACGGAGTTCCCCATCCTCATGAATATGACGTGCAATCAGGGCTTCTTCCCTTTTTTCCATAATGATCATCCCTGCCCGTGAATTGAACTTTATCTCAATGTGACCAGAAAGTCAACCGTCGCCTTAACAGACTGTTGAAAAACGCCCGTCTGCTGCGTTTCCCTCATCCTTCGCCGTTCAACGTACCAGCAAGTACGCCTCACGGCTCAGGATTTCGGGGGCCTTGCATCCGGACATTTTTGAACAGCCTGGATCAGCGACTTTTTCAATAGCCTCTTAAGGCCGGAGCGGCGCGGCGCCTGCAACCCGGTGTTTTATTTCCGCCTCGGAAAGCCGGAGGTATCTCGGCGTAAAGGTCAAAGGATCGAGGCGATCGCCGTTTCGATACCGTCTCAGACCGATCAGACCGACAGCAGACGCCCGTAGATTGTGCAGCCGGCTGTCATCATGCATACACCGGCCCGGCAACCTCTCGCCAATCAGCTTCTCATAGCGTGCGGCCCCGTCACCCAGGAAAACTACCTCTTCATCGTCCAGATCCGCCAGTAACGTGTTGACATCGACAAGCCGTTCCGCCCTAACGACTTCGGGAATGCTGCCTTTGCCCATACGGTACAGTCCGGCATAAACCTGATTTTTCCTGGCATCCAGCATTGGACAGATCAGGTTTGGATAGGGGACGGCATTCATGGCAAGGGCCTCCAGTGTCGACACCCCCACAACCGGCTTCCCAGTGGCCAGGGCCAGACCTTTGACGGTGCTTACCCCTATCCTCACCCCCGTAAACGAACCCGGGCCAATCGTACAGGCAAGCAGATCCACCCGTGCGGCGGGCAGGCCTGTGAGAAGGCAGAGCTTCTCCAGGGCTGGAAGCAGAATCTCCGCATGGTGTCTTCCCAGGCTGAGATAGAGCTCGGCGAGAATCTCCTCTTCTCTTAGAATGGCCAATCCCACGGTCTTCGTCGTGGTTTCTATCGCCAGCGTCAGCATCTTCAGCCTGTAATTTTCCGAATAAAATCGTTAATGACCTTGATGTTCATCCTGTCAATATCCAGCATGAAGACGAAGATCATCAGGAGAATCAAAAGGGCGAAACCGATCTGCTGGGCCATCTCGCGCCAGCGGACATTGACCTCGCGGCCCGTCACCAATTCGATCATAAAGAAAAACAGATGGCCGCCGTCCAGAACCGGAATGGGCAGGAGGTTGAGAATGGCCAGATTGATGCTCAGGAGGGCCATGAACACAATGAACGGGATGATCCCCTCTTTTACCTGCGCGCCGGCGATCTGGGCGATCAGGATCGGACCTCCCATGCTCTTCGGTGAAACGACCCCCTGAAACATCTTGACGACGCTGATGAGAGTCAGTTTGCCGATCATCCACGTCTGCCGGAGACCCTTTCCCAAAGCCGACAGGGGATTATGCCTTTCGATGACGGTTCGGGGAGAGGGACTGATACCGATTTTGTAGGTCTCCACTTCTTCTCCGAAAATATTTTTCGTCTTCATGAGCCTCGGTATCACGGGGATTTCCATGGGCCGGCCATCTCTGCTGACGGTGACCCGCAGCGGTTTTCCCTCGCTTCGGCCGATGATTTCAGAGATTTCGTCCCATTTTGACACGGATTTACCATCCAGGGAGATGATCATGTCTCCCTCTTTCATTCCGGATTCCATGGCGGCGGAAGCGGGCTGTAGGGCGCCGATCTCCGACGTCAGAACGGGAAGTCCGACCATGTTGACCACGGTGAAGATAGCCACGGCCAGCAGGAGATTGAAAACAGGTCCCGCAGCCACAATGCCGATCCTTTTGAGGACCGGCTGTTTCAGAAAGGCCCTCTTTTCATCCTCCGGTGATAATTCCTCTCCGGGGGCCTCCCCGAGGAGTTTCACATACCCCCCGAGAGGGATCAGGGAGAGGAGATATTCCGTTTCCCCGATTTTTCTGCCGACGATCCGCGGGCCGAAGCCGAGGGAAAATTTCATCACGCCCACACCCGCCCGTTTGGCCATCAGAAAATGACCGAGCTCATGGGCAAAGATGAGAACCCCCAGTAAAACAACGACCGATATGATGCTGATTCCTATCAATTTCTCATTCCTTTTATTGTTTGTCCGGCCTCTTCCCTGGCCCACCGGTCGGCAGCGAGGATCTCGTCGATGCTCGGCTCTTCCTGCACCGAGTGGCGGGAAAGGACCTTCTCCACAACAAAGACGATATCGCTGAAACCGATTTTTTCACGAAGAAATGCCTCTACGGCGATTTCATTCGCCCCGTTGAGGACTGCCGGCATCGTCCCTCCCTTTCCTGCGGCCTCATACGCCAGCCTCAGGCCGGGAAATCTCTCCAGGTCGGGCTTGAGAAACTCCAGAGGACCGGCCGTAGTCAGATCCAGGGCATGATCCGTCCGGTGGAGACGGTGCGGGAAAGAAAGGGCGTAGGCAATGGGGACCCTCATGTCCGGCACGCCGAGCTGGGCGATAACACTACCGTCCCGGTATTCCACCATCGAATGAACGACGCTCCGGGGGTGGATGAGGACATCGATCGCCGCTGCAGGAAGGCCGAAGAGCCACCCCGCTTCAATCACCTCTAATCCCTTATTGATCATGGTGGCCGAATCGATCGTAATCTTCCTGCCCATCGCCCAGTTGGGATGCCGCAGGGCCTCCGCGGGCGTGACCGCCGCCAGTTCATCTGCAGAGGCATGGAGGAACGGCCCCCCGGAGGCGGTCAGGATGATCCGGCGGACATCTTCCCGGCTGTGCCCCTGGAGGCACTGGAAAATCGCGCTGTGTTCGCTGTCGACGGGGATAATATTCACACCCTTCTCTGCCGCTTTGCGCAGGACGATACGGCCTGCCATAACCAGCGCCTCCTTGTTGGCCAGGGCGATTGCACTTCCCGCCTCGATCGCTTCCAGCGTGGGGATAAGCCCGGCAGCACCGACCATGGCGGAAACGACCATATCGGCCCCGGCAGCGGCCGCCACTTCCCGATAACCCTCCTGTCCGTAGAGAACTGCCGTTGCAGCGGCCGGACCCAGGAGACGACGGAGCCCGGAGGCATGTTCTTCGTCGATCACCGCCGCGAGGCGCGGCCGGAAACGGTCGATCTGATTCTTCAGGAGGCCGATATTTCTTCCGGCAGCAAGGGCCGTCACGACAAATTCTTCCGGATGAGACGCGACGACATCCAGCGTACTTACACCTATTGAACCCGTAGAGCCGAGTATGGAAAGCCTTTTCATCGAATGATCAGTGCCTGATAATAGTAGACAAACGGCGCAATAAACATGAGACAATCAAGCCTGTCCAGAATGCCGCCATGACCAGGCAGGAGCGCACCGGAATCTTTTACCCCAGCGGCCCTTTTAAAGGCCGACTCACAGAGATCTCCGAGTTGTCCCGTCACGCTTCCCACGAGTCCCAGAATGACGGCATGCGCAACCGGAAGGAGAGGGAAAAACAATTGCCGAAAGAGAAGGCATCCGGCTATGCTCCCTGCGACCAGGCCGATCGTCCCCTCCACGGTCTTTCCGGGACTTACATGCGGAAGAAGTTTCCTCTTTCCCATTCCCTTTCCTACATAGTAGGCGGCGACGTCTCCGGAAAAGGCCAGAACCAGGATAAAAAATATCCACAGAACCCCCTCCGGCGTCTTGCGAATCAGGATAAAATAGGACATCAGCACGGGAATATACATCAGTCCCAGGATCGTCTTGCCGACGGGACTCATGTCCGGTTCCCGGTCCCTGATCCGAAGGAGATGGAGGATGAGAACCGCCATGACGGCAAAGCTCATCACGGCAGATAGAAGCCGAAAGTCCCCGGAGACGGCAGTCAGGAGGATAAGCAGTGCGATGACCATCGTCTGCGCCTTTTCCCCGGACATCCCCGCTCCGAAAGCCATCTGGTTGTATTCCTGCATCCCCGCGAGGGAGACCGCAATAATCAGAACGGCAAATGCGACCTCCGAACCGTACACAATGATCCCGAAAAGGATCGGTACGGCGATCACCCCGGTGATCCATCTTTTCACGTGGGGAGTCATCGCTCTTCACCTTCTTTTGGGTCGCGGGGCAGGAGACATCTGTCCACTTCTCGCTTTGCCTCCCCAAACCTTCGAACTTAACCCTGGGCCAGCGTACTGGCTTCTATGTCCGGCAGAGCTGATCGCTCGTCATTCCGAACCTCCGCTCCCGCTTCTGATAGTCGACGATCGCCTCCAGGAGATGCCGTTCTCGAAAATCGGGCCAGAGGACGTCGGTAAAGTAGAACTCCGTGTAGGCCAGCTGCCACAGGAGAAAATTGCTCACACGGCATTCGCCCCCCGTTCTGATCAGCAGGTCCGGATCGGGAAGCCCCGTGGTGTAGAGATAACGGGCAAAGAGCTCTTTGGTCACCTCTTCCGGCCTGATGATTCCGGCCAGGCCGTCGCCGACCAACCTTCTTGCGGCCATGACGATCTCATCGCGGCCGCCGTAACTCAGGGCCAGATTGAGAACCATTCCCTGATTGCCGGCTGTCCTCTCCATCGCTTCCCTGATGGTCGTAAGAATAGGGTCTCCCAGGGAATCCAGGCTCCCAATGGCCACAAGACGGATATCATTGTCCATCATCTCCTGAACCTCGCCGTCGAGATATTCTTGGAGGAGTTGAAGGAGCGCACGGACCTCCGCTTCGGGTCGAAGCCAGTTCTCCATCGAAAAGGCGTAGAGTGTGAGATAGCGGATACCGATCCTTCGACAGGTCCTTACGGTCACCCGCACGGACTCCGCGCCCTTCCGATGTCCGAGGACCCTGCCCATGGCATGCTTCTTCGCCCAGCGACCGTTTCCGTCCATGATGATCGCGATATGCCGGGGAACTCTTGCCGGATCGATTTCTTTCATATTCAACCGCAAAAACAGAGGTGATGACGGCTTTCCATCTGTTTTGACTAACACATCAGCGACTATTTTTCAAGGCGGATCGAAACAAAACGGGGAGCCCCCGGGCTCCCCGTTTTCAGGACGGTTCCTCCGACCTTGTCAGATCTCCATGACCTCTTTCTCCTTGGCTGCCAGAACCGCATCGGTTTTCTCGATGTAGCGGTCGGTCATCTTCTGAACTTCTTCCTGGAAGCCATAGAGTTCATCTTCCGAGATTTCATTACCCTTTTTCAGTTCTTTGAGCTGCTCATTGGCGTCCCTGCGCGCGTTGCGCTGCTTGACCCTGCATTCTTCCGCCATCTTTCGGACGACTTTGACCAGTTCTCTCCGTCTTTCCTCGGTAAGCGGGGGAATGGCAAGACGGATCAGTTTGCCGTCGTTATTGGGCATCAGCCCCAGGTCGGATTTCTGGATTGCCTTCTCGATTGCCCCGAGAACCGAGTTGTCCCAGGGAGAGATGACGATCAGCCGGCTTTCAGGAATGGATAGAGACGCCAGTTGGTTGAGGGGCGTCGGCGTACCGTAGTACTCGACCCGGATGCCGTCCAGAAGGGACAGCGAGGCCCTGCCGGTTCTCACCTTGCTGAAGGACTTCTCGAGGGCATTGATCGCCTTATCCATGCTCTCTTTGAGTTCCTCAAAAATCACATCCTTCATGAGTTCAACCTCCGACGACTGTTCCCACGGCCTCTCCGCAGATGACCCTTCTGATGTTACCCGCCTTCTGCAGATTGAAGACGACCAGGGGAAGCCCGTTATCCCTGCACATGGATATCGCTGTTGCATCCATAACTTTAAGGTTGCTTGTCAATACATCGGTAAAGCTTATCTTTTTATACATTACAGCATCGGCGTGCTGGAGCGGATCCCGGTCATAAACTCCTTCCACCTTCGTCGCCTTGAGGATGATATCCGCCTTGATCTCGACGGCACGGAGGGTTGCCGCGGTGTCGGTTGTAAAATAGGGATTTCCCGTTCCCGCGGCAAAAATCACCACCAGTCCTTTCTCCAGGTGGCGGACCGCCCGCCTCTGGATGAACGGCTCAGCGACCTCCCGCATCTCTATGGCCGTCTGCACCCGCGTGCTGACACCCTGTTGCTCAAGGGCGCTCTGGAGGGCAAGACTGTTGATCACGGTGGCCAGCATCCCCATGTAGTCGGCGGTGGTTCGATCCATCCCCTTCGTGCTGGCAGTTATCCCCCGGAAGATGTTTCCGCCCCCGACAACGATCCCGAGTTGCACCCCGAGGGCAACCACCTCCCGGATTTCCCCGGCAATGTCACCCACGATCTGATGATCGATGCCGGAGGCTAAATTTCCCATGAGGGATTCGCCGCTTAATTTCAGCAGCACCCTCTTGTAGACAGGACGATCCATGACCACCTATTTCAGTTCCTCGCCCAGCTGAAACCGGGCAAACCTTCGCACGATGATGTTTTCACCTGTCTTGGCAATCATATTGCTGACCAGCGTATCCACCGTGATGTCCGTATTCTTGATGAACTTCTGATTCATCAGGCAGACTTCTTCATAGTACTTCTTCAGCTTTCCCTCGATGATCTTCTCCCAGATCTTCTCCGGTTTTTTCTCCTCCACAAGCTGGCTCCGGTAGATCTCCTTCTCTCTCTCGAGGGCGCTTTCCGGGATTTCCTCCGGTCTCACATAGAGCGGATTCGACGCCGCCACATGCATGGCCAGATCTTTTACCAGCGCCAGGAAATCATCCGTTTTGGCCACAAAATCGGTTTCGCAGTTCAACTCGACCAGGACCCCTATCTTCCCTCCCATATGGATATAGGAAGCAATCGCGCCTTCTTTCGTCGCCTTTGAGGAGCGTTTCGTAGCCGCCGACATCCCCTTCTTCCGGAGGCAGTCGATCGCCTTTTCAAAATCGCCTTCCGCAACCGTGAGAGCTTCCTTGCAATCCATCATGCCGGCGCCCGTCTTTACCCTCAATTCTTTCACCATCGCTGATGTGATATCCAATTTACCGTCCCTCCTCTGCCTGATCCTGCTTGCTGCCGTTCTCGGGCGATTCCTCATATTCGTTTACGGCGGCCTTTGTTTCCACGCTTTCTGGTACATCGGTATCACCGTTTTCAGCCGCTCGCGAAATCGTCACATTGCTTCCCTTGTCGCTTTCCGCCTGGAGACGCTCCTCGAACCGCTTCTTCCCTTCGAGGACCGCATCGGCCATTTTCGCGGAAAAGAGCTTTATCGCCCGGATCGCGTCGTCATTTGCCGGAATGATGTAATTGATCAGATCGGGATCGCAGTTCGTATCCACCATCGCCACAATGGGTATTTTCAATTTTCTCGCTTCCGCAACGCTAATCATCTCACGCTTCGGATCGACGATGAACAGACCTCCGGGAAGACCCTTGCTGTTCCGGATTCCTCCCAGGACCTTGTCCAGTTTATCCCGATCCTTCTGAAGCCCCATGATTTCCTTCTTCGGAAAGGCCTTGATGCTGTCGTCGGCAAACATCCGATCGAGCTCATTCAAGCGGTCGATGCTTTTCTTGATGGTCGCAAAATTGGTCAGCATCCCCCCCAACCAACGCTGATTGACATAAGGCATGCCGCATCTTTCGGCCTCCTCACGGATCGACTCCTGGGATTGCTTCTTGGTGCCGACGTAGAGAATCTCTTTGCCCCCCGCAACCGTATCCACAACGAACTGATAGGCCGTCTGAAACAATCCGACCGTCTGCTGGAGATCGATGATGTAGATCCCGTTGCGGGCGCCGAAGATATAGGGTTTCATTTTGGGGTTCCATTTATTCGTCTGGTGACCGAAGTGAACCCCCGCCTCAAGCAACAACTTCATGGAAATACTAGCCATACTTTACACTCCTTCTTTGTTTTTTCCGCCACCCCCATCCTCTTGACCGGTAAACTTTTCCATCTGGAAAAGCAACGCCCGGCAATCCGGGGATGTGTGAATTGGGCAGGCTGATTAACATAAAGACTTTAATTAATCAAGCTGAAATAAGCAGTAAAAGGCCTTTTTCTCAGACCGTTCTCAGGTGTGGTAATGGGCGTTAATCTTCACATAATCAAAGGAAAGATCCGCGGCGAAGACCGTCCACGACCGGTGCCCCATGCCCAATCCGAGACGTACCCGGATCTGCACCTTCTTCATTACCGCATCGAGTTCCCCTTCCCTTCCCGCAACGCCTTTCCCTCCCGAAAAAACGGGGACGTCTTCAAAAAAGAGACGGACTTGGTCCACCGGCAGAGGGATGCCCGCCGATCCGGCGGCAGAGATGATCCTTCCCCAGTTCGGATCGCCACCGAAAAAGGCCGTTTTGACCAGATTCGAATTGGCGATCGCATAGGCCACCCTCTGTGCATCGCCAAGCGTCCTTGCCTCCTCCACCGTGATCTCGATCACCTTTGTCGCCCCTTCTCCATCACGGACCAGCTCCCGCGCCAGCTCGGACATCAGGGAGGAGAGCAGCTCGGCGAATCTTCCCAGGTGGCGGGACCCCTTCTTGATCCGAGGGTTCCGGGCAAAACCGTTGGCAAGAATGATCGCCGTGTCGTTCGTGCTCATGCAGCCGTCGACGGTTACGGCATTGAAACTGTGGTCCGCCGATTGTCGGAACACCCTGTCGAGGGCATCATGCTCGATATCGGCATCGGTCATGATGAAGGCCAACATCGTTGCCATATGCGGTTCGATCATCCCCGCACCTTTGGCGATACCGCACAGGGTGACCTCTTTCGACCCGACCACGCCGTTGCGGCAGGCGATCTTCGGAAAGCGGTCTGTTGTCATGATGCCCGCCTCGGCGGCGGGAATCCCGTCGTCGTGGAGTCCGGCAACCAGCCCCTTGACGCCCTCTTGTATCTTCCGCAGGGGAAGACAATGACCGATAACGCCGGTCGAGGCGACAAGGACCATTTCGTCCGGAATTCCGAGTTCCCCGGAAGCGGTTCTTGAAACGGCAAGGGCGTCGGCAAAGCCTTCCGCTCCGGTTGCGGCGTTGGCAACCCCGCTGTTGGCGATCACGGCCTGGGCCTCGCCGGATCTGATCCTCTCCAGGTCGAGAAGGACCGGCGCCGCCTTGAAGCAGTTTGTCGTGAACACCCCGGCTGCTGTTGCCGGGCTCGTTGAGAAGATCATGGCCAGATCCGGGCGTCCATCCGCCTTGATCCCCGCATGGACGCCGTTGGCGAGAAAACCGGGCACCCGATAGCACTTCGATGACGTCATATGCCTCCTTAAGCCTGCCAGCCGAGCGATCTTGCGTTTACCGCACCTACCGGCCGCAACACTTCTTGTATTTCTTCCCGCTGCCGCAGGGGCAGGGGTCATTCCGGCCGACCTTGGCCGTCTCCCTTTTGACCGTGGCCGCCGCCGGTGTATCCTCACCCCGCGACATGATGTAATCCTGCCGCCGCTTCTCCTCGATCCTCTCCACCTCTTCCTCCCGGCGGATCTGGACCAGGCAGAGCTTTCCACCGTGTCCTCTTTGATACGGCTGATCATGTCCATGAACATCTCGTAGCCCTCTTTCTGATACTCCCGAACCGGGTCCTTCTGCCCGTATCCGCGCAGGCCGATCCCTTCCTTGAGATGATCCATGGCGAGGAGGTTTTCCTTCCACTGCGAATCGATGGACTGGAGCATGATCACCTTCATCAGGTAATCCATCAGGGGCTTGCCGTATTCCTTCTCTTTATTTTTAAGAAGCGTTTTGACTTCCGTTATGATCGTCTCCCGGATGGCCTCCGGTCCGAGTTCCCGGCCTCTCTCGGCGAGATTCAACTTCACGGTGAAATGCCTGAAAACCCGTTCATCCAGACCTTTAAGATCCCATTCCTCCGGATGGAGCTTCTCATCCACGTACTCCTGAACCATCCCTTCGACCATCTCCTCCAGCATCTCCTCCACGTCTTCCCAGAGCGCTTCTCCTTTGAGGACCTTCTTCCGCTGTTCATAGATGACCTGCCGCTGGCGGTTCATCACGTCGTCATATTCCAGCAGATGCTTGCGGATATCGAAATTCTGCCCCTCGACGCGCTTCTGGGCATTCTCGATCGCCTTGGAAATGAGCCGGTGCTCGATCGGCTGACCCTCTTCCATGCCGATCCTGTCCATGACGGAGGAGATCCTCTCCGCGCCGAAAATCCTGAGGAGATCGTCCTCGAGGGAGAGATAGAACCGCGACGACCCCATATCGCCCTGACGTCCCGACCGACCGCGGAGCTGGTTGTCGATCCTGCGGCTCTCATGCCGCTCCGTCCCCAGGATATGGAGGCCGCCCAGATCGGCCACCCTTTCGCCAAGTTTTATGTCCGTCCCGCGTCCGGCCATGTTCGTGGAGATGGTCACCTGTCCCGGCTGTCCGGCCTGGGAGACGATCTCCGCTTCCTTCTCATGATTTTTTGCATTCAGAACGTGGTGTTTGATTCCCGTCCGGGTCAGGTGTTTGCTTAAGAGCTCGGATTTTTCTATGGAGATGGTTCCTACCAGAACGGGCCTTTTCGCCTCGTGCAGCTCTTTGATCTCCTCGATGACCGCGGTGAATTTCTCCTTCTCGGTCTTGTAGATCACATCGGAGTTGTCCGCCCGGATCATCGGCATGTTGGTCGGAATCACGAGGACTTCGAGATGGTAAATCTTGGCGAATTCTTCCGCTTCGGTATCTGCCGTACCTGTCATTCCCGCCAGTTTCTCGTACATCCGGAAGTAATTCTGGAAGGTAATCGACGCCAGGGTCTGATTTTCCTGTTCGACCTTCACCCTTTCCTTCGCTTCAAGGGCCTGATGGAGACCGTCGCTGTAACGCCTGCCCGGCATGACCCTTCCGGTGAATTCATCGACGATGATGACCTTGCCATCCTTGACCAGATAGTCGACATCCCGCCGGAAGAGGGTGTGGGCGCGCAGGGCCTGATTGACATGGTGGAGGGTGTCGATGTTTTGCGGTTCATAGAGATTCTGCACCTTGAGATACTGCTCGACCCTCGCGACCCCTTCTTCCGTCAGGACGACGGTGCGGCTTTTCTCGTCTACCGTATAATCCTTCTCCTTCCTAAGGTGCGGGATCACCTGGTTTACCCGGTAGTACTTGTCCGTCGATTCCTCCGAGGGTCCGGAGATGATCAGGGGCGTCCGCGCCTCGTCGATGAGAATGCTGTCCACCTCGTCCACAATGGCATAATGAAAGTCACGCTGAACATAGTCATCGAGGCTGAACTTCATGTTGTCGCGCAGATAGTCGAAACCGAACTCGTTATTCGTTCCGTAGGTGATGTCTGCATGGTAGGCGGCCCTTCGCTCATCGTCATCCATCCCATGCACGATGACTCCGACGTTCATGCCGAGAAAATGGTAGATGGGCCCCATCCAGTCCGCATCCCTCCTGGCCAGATAGTCATTGACCGTCACGAGATGAACGCCCTTCCCGGGCAGTGCGTTCAGGTAGAGCGGCATCGTCGCGGCCAGGGTTTTCCCCTCCCCGGTCTTCATTTCGGTGATCTTCCCCTCATGCAGAACCAATCCCCCGAGGATCTGGACGTCAAAAGGTCTCATCTGCAGGCTACGGCGTGCAGTCTCTCGGACGACTGCAAAAGCCTCGACGAGGAGTTCGTCCAACTCGACGCCGCTCTGAAGTTTATCCCTGAAATACGGGGTTTTTGCCTTGAGCTCTTCATCGCTCAGGGCCATCATGGCCGGTTCAAGAGCATTGATTTCCACGAGAATAAGGGAAAGGCGTTTCAATTCCCGGTCATTCTTGCTGCCGATCAGTTTTCTGAGAATCGCGTTGATCATAAAATTCCTTCAAAAAAAAACCGGTACCATGACCGGCGGATTCGTTCTTCAGATGGCTGATGATCCCTCTCCAGCGACAAGGGATTAATTCAAATACTTCCTCGGATTGACAGCGACGCCGTTGAGCATAACGGTATAGTGAAGGTGGGCCCCCGTGCTGCGGCCGGTATTCCCCACATAGCCGATCCGGTCCCCTTTCCTGACGGGGGCGCCGGGACGCACGGCCGCCTGGGAGAGATGGGCGTAAGAGGTTGAAAGGCCGTGACCGTGATCGATCAAAATCATCCGCCCCACGTCATTATCGTAAGTCACCTCCGCGACAACGCCATCGGCGGGCGCCTGGACC
>ERZ1292640.2045-Hain-H43-02um-R1-2045-length-16465-cov-8_pt1 | contig 16465 bp, 25 predicted proteins | sample MGYA00564404_ERZ1292640 | MGnify/ENA primary metagenome ERZ1292640 (study PRJEB36523, sample SAMEA6512636) | groundwater metagenome | collected 2019-01-08 | study: AquaDiva: Metagenomics assemblies of 32 groundwater samples
CACCCTTTCATAATTATCACAATGGAATGGGATTTATAAAGCTAACGGACATCAAAATATTATGGGAATTGAATTATCTACCTTCTTTGGAGTAATCGCTGGAGTGTTAACTTCGATAAGACTGTTGCCTCAAGTTTATAGAAGTTTAAAAATTAAAGAAACAAGGGATTTTTCATCATGGTTTTTAATAATTCTCTTTTTTCAAACTATCTTTCTGATATCCTATGGAATTACCAAACCGGACAAGATTATAATTTATATGAATCTCTTGCCTTTATTTTGTTCTATCATTCTTATTTATTTAAAGTCTAAATATAACTAATAGTCCTAAGTTAAATATCTTCCCCTAAACTTTTCAGACCAACCAAATTGAGAACCTAATACTGCAGGTTTAACATTTCCTATTTTTTTACCTCTGGTTTGACTTTCTTCCAGATAAATGTCTGAAGCATTTCTTTCAGGATTTCTATCTATTAAAAATACTCTTGGTCTTTCTAATTGTCCAAGTTTTCTGCAATATTTATAATGATAATTATCTTGTAATCTTAGATCTAAATCTTCAACAACAGAGTTTGCATCAAATTGTTTTGCCGATTCAATAAAAATGACATATGAAGGAACCTCTCCTGCTTTTTCAGGAGCAATCATAAAAAATGAAGGAGTCAACGAATTTCTTTTAAGGGTTTCACCTATTGCTCTTGAAACATGATATTCATTTAACTTTTCTCCGAACAAATCAGAAACATTATTATTCCTTCCAACAAATCTAATCAAGGGACATTGCTCTTTAAATCCTACGACTCTTACAACATCTTCTAAGTTATAACGATAAAATCCTCCGCTAGTTGTTAAAACAACTTCATATTCTCTTCCTTTTTTTAGTTCATGAGCCAATCGAACATCATTTTTATTTTCTAAATTTCTAAATTCAAAAAAATGAGAATTTACTGACAAAGCAGAAGCATCGTATCCAACTAAAGGAAAAGAAACAAATCCCTCTGTAGCAATTAATCCTTTTGGTTGAATTTTAACATTTGGAAATAATCTTTCTATATCTTTAACATAGTGTGCCGCATTTCCATCAGCCCATGTACTAATTAAAGAAAGATTAGGCCATACTTCTGCAGGTTTATCAACTGGTCTTAATAACAAAGATAGAAATGTTGGATTCCAAACAGAAATAAATGATAGATCTTTATTTGCAGTGAGATGAGCTAAAGTTTGTCTTCTGAATTCTCCAATATCTTGTATTTGTGCAACATCAAACGGAATAGCACTTAATTGAGAGATTAAACCTTGTTGCTCTCTTGTAAAATAGGCCCCATCATCTCCAAAACCAATAGGTATTCCTCCAGAAGTTTTTTCTTGTTTATGGGTCGCTGGAGTGACAGACCAATAAAAACTTCCAGCCGCCACATTTGGTCGATTAGCCAGAATATCATAAAGCCAAGGGAATATTCCTTGTTGAAATTCTTTTTTTAAAGAAGAGGTATAAGGAATAAACTTTGAAGGAGAAGTAGATCCACTTGTTGGTTCCAACATTAAAACTTGTTCTCTTGTTAAAACATTCTCTTTTCCATCAGCTATTTGGGCTACATAATCTTCATAATCTTCGTAAGTTGTTACAGGAACTACAGATCTAAAATCCTCAACAGATTTTATTTTTGCAAATTCTCTTCTCTTCCCAAAATCAGTTCTATAATTATCCTTAACTATTTGAAAGAGTTTTCTTGTCTGAGATTCTTGAATATGACATATGGAAGCATAAAATTGTTCACTTGCTTCTCTGCAACTCTCTCTTAACGCTTGATTCAACTTTCTATAATTTACCATATATTAAGATTAAAAATCTAGTTTTTAACTATTCTCTTTTTAGAGTTTCGGCTGAATTAGGAGAATAACCCCTCAATTCATAAATCAAAGCATAATTCTTTTTTACTCTCTAATTACCCCAAACTTAGTAAGAATAATAAATCAAAACACCCGTAGATGCAACAATGCACTATGTCTTAGAGCAAATAGGCAGGATATTCCATTCACAGAAATTAATTTTCTTCTTATGAGCTGTGGTGTTTAGTTCTGATATAAATCATAACTATTGCAATCAAAATTAAAACTTCTCCAATGCAAAATAAAATCCAATTATATCCTGAAGGCACATAGTTTGAAACAATCTGATGAAATTCTGGTTTTGCGGTCAGCTCAAAAAAATCTTTTAAAAATCCGCTGTTGATAATAAGCTGGCCATAGTCATACAAATAAGTATAAAGAATTGCTAAGCCCCCTGTAAATAATAAAATCCACTCCTTTAAGATTATTTTAACTTCCTTTCTTTTATCCTGCAGATAAATGATAATAAAAGCGAGGGCAATCATAGTGATAGAATTAATAACTGGCGCTAAAACTGGACCTGCCCAAGGCAAGGGGATTAAGAAAAGCAAATCCCAAGTTGTTAAAGAAGCAGGCCAATCTAAGGCAATCTTAAGCCAGATATAATAAAAAATATCCCATATTGCAAAGCTATATAAAAAATAAGCAAATTTTTCAGAGAACTTTTTTCCAGCGAGCCAGCCAATGGAAGCAAGCATGATGATAGTAAATGCCTCTCTCGCCCACTCCATGTTTAATATGAAAGGTTCAATAAATCCAACTAATGGAAAGTCAAAGCCATTTGGGTAGTATATTTTTCTTAAATAAATAACAACAACTGCTTCAAGAAAAGCCATAGCAATTGCAAAAATTGTTACAACTGCAATTTTTTTAGTGCTCTCTTTTTTCATTCTTATCAAAAAGCGAAAGAGTTTTTAAATGTTGGGTGAACAATCCTATTTATTCTTTATTTCTTCACTTTGTTATAAACAACTGCAAACAGCCAGCCGATTACTAAAGCCAATACAATTGCAACAATTGTTCCTTGAATTGCGCTTGCAAAAGTCATAGTAGTTTGTATTTTTGACATATCAATACCATGAAAAACACTTCCAAATAAACTTAATGTTCCTGTAGGCGTTATTGCAATTAATAAGGCACAGACAATTGAAACGATGGCCGTAACAATTCCTAAGCTGAAAGAAACTCTTTTTGCGCTTAATTTTTCCATTTTATTTTTTACCTCCTTTCATCTTTTATCTAAACCTATATAATCAAAGTTTGGCTAAATAACTACAGAACCTCTTGGACCAAACAGCATTAGCCAGGTGGTTATTACAATTAAAACAAGAGTTACTAAAATAGTTATGAAATGGTCTTCTTCAAGCTGTCTTTCGTTTTCTTTCATTTCCCCGTAAATCATGTAATTAAGCGCAATCATTATAACTGCAGATATAATAAATACTATTATTGCGCTTGCCTGCAGATGGTCATTTAACAGCATAACTGCAGTCATTGCGCCCATCCATCCACCCATGAATCCCGCCATTACCCCTTCTATAAAACCCATTATGCCGCAGCATTTTCCAGTCCAGATTCCAAAGAATATTCCTATAGCTATTCCAAATACTCCTCCGATAAACATTCCATTTGTTGCACCGATATAAAAACCAGGTAAAAATCCAGCAATCATCCCAGAAGTCATGCCTATCATCATTCCAGACATGCAATTAAATTGCTTATAAGCTCTAACTTGCCTTAAAGTAGGCACAATTAAAGCAACACTAAATATGAAGAGAATTAAGTAAAATAGATATTTGCTGAAATTATCAAGATTTTTTAATTTGAACGAATACATTAAAATTAAGAATATAACTGAAGTTACCAAGGAATAAAGAGCGGTTTTAACTAACTCTCCTTCTACTCTATTTCCGCCCAGTTCTTTAATAAATTCTTTCATAGTCTTATATTAATTAAAAATATTCTATTTAAATTCTTTTGTGAAATGAGTTTCAGTCCTTTTTGAGCACAACAACATTAGTTTTTCCACGCCTTACTCTTTCTATGAGCCCTTTGCCTTCAAGACGGTCTATTATTCTGGTAACTTTTGCTTTTCCAAAGCCGCTTTCTTCACTGAGATTCGCCTGAAAAACTGCGCCTTTTTCTTGAATTTTCTTGAAAATTATTTTGTCTTCAGACCTGAAAGAAGACATATCAATAATTTTTTTTATCTGTTTTTCTTTTAATGTTCTTATAACGATTTTTTCACTTTGTTTTGTGAACATTAAGATTAAACCAACAAGAACTAAAATGCACGCAATTGCTAATGCGAGATATGTCTGCTGATTAATTGTTTTATACATTGGGCAAATCTGTTCTTCCATAGTACAACTGGACTTTACGACATCTCTTAAAGCAGAATTAAACATGAAAATAATAACAATCATAAACGCAGCAATACCAACTAAAAGCCATCCAACTTTTTTATTCTCCATTAATTTAATGTTCCATTTTCAAATTTTATACTTTTAGCAAGATATCCTGCTTTTTTTATTGCATTTGCTAAATCAATCTCTTTAACATTATCCTCGCACTCAACCAAGCCTTCTTTTGCTGGAACATTAATTTTAATTTCTTTGATGCCTTTAATCTCTCTTAAACTTTTGCTGATTCTTGTGGCGCATGAAGTGCATTCCATTTTGTCTATTGTGATAACTGCTTTTTTCATCTTTTTTTCATTTTGTTTTTATCTTCCTGCATTTGATTTATTAACCATAATATGAACAAAACAAGAGCAATTACGAGCAAAGCTTTAATCAGCCATCCAAAGAGCCAGATAAATCCAAAACTTCCATAATAACCACTCATCATTCCTCCGAAACCGCCGAAGCTCATCATTCCAAATCCTCCAAATAGAAATAAAACAAGCAAAGCGATTACCAATGCAAGGGCAATATTATTTTCTTTATTCATCTTTTACCTCCTTTATTCGCTTGAATTATATGCAGGCAATGAGCAGACATGTGTTTATCAATTATTTTCATCAAAGGTTTTATAGTTTCAGTATTTAATTCGTAATATCTGTACGCACCCTCTGCTTTTGCCTTAACAAAGCCGCAATTTTTGAGCCTTGTTAAATCGTGTGAAACAGAAGACTGGTCTGTTTTAAGTTTTTGAACTATTTCAGAAACATTGCGCCTTTTTTCCCGCAGCAAGTTAATTATCATTAATCTTGAATTAGAAACAAACGTGCCAAAGAATAACTTATAGGCTTTTTGCATATCTTCATCGCTTAATCTATTGTACGATATGTTTTCATTTGTCATATGCTTAACAAATCCATAGGCTATTTAAAGCTTGTGAAACAAGCATCTATAGCGAGATGCAAATGAAAATTCACCAAAAAAAACTTTCAATCTTTATATTTTCTTTCTTAACTCCCATGTCTTTCAATATTTTAATCGTGTTGTTTTTCATCGGTTCCGGTCCACAAATATAGAATAAAGAATTTTTCACATCCTTTGCGCATTTTTTTATAATTTCTTCACTAATGCGTCCATGTTTGTATTCTTTATCAGATGATTTTTCTTTGCTCAAAATATAAATTTTCTTAAACCAATCGACCTTGATTTTATTTAATTCATCTTTGAAGATTATATCTTTTTTTGTTTTGGCGCAGTATAGCAGAGCAGTATTTTGGTATTTATTTGAATTCAGCTGATTCTTTATCATGCTCATAAATGGAGTAATGCCCACGCCGCCCGCAATAAAAACTAAGTTCTCGTTATTTTTCATAGTGAAAATACCAAACGGGCCATCAACAATAACTTCTTCGCCCTTTTTTAGCTGAGAAGCAATCTTTGTAAATCTTCCAGTTATTTTCATTGTAAAATTTAGCGTATTTTCATCTGGAGAACTTGAGATTGTAAACGGATGTCTTGCGTATAATTTATCCTTATTTAATCTCAAAAAGCAAAACTGCCCGGGCTTAAATAACATTTTCTTATTAGGCTCGAGTTTTAATGTAAAAACATTATAAGTCTCCCATTTTATTTCTTTAACATAACACTTAAATCTTATATGCCTAATCTTATAATAAGCCCTATAGATGCCGCCGGTTATTATTCCAATCAAAAGAATGCCCAACATTGATTTAATAAGAGGATTACTTGTATCTGATCCAGTCTTCAAGGCATGATAAAGACTGAAAAAGAATAAAATGTATGTTAAGATATGTATATATTGCCACATTTGATGAGATATTTTTTTATATAACACTGAAGAAGCAATAACTGCAAGATAGATATAGAAAGCAACTACTCCCAACGCAAGAGGAAGAACAGCAAAATCAGGGATGAAATAATTTAAGTAACTTCTGTCAGATAAAATAAAAAACAAAGGATGAGCTATTACAAAAATAGTAGTTAATAATGCAAATTTTCTCTGAAATTTTATTATTTTGTCCATTCCGAAAAATCTATCAAAGAATCTTGCTGTATCTCCTGAAACGATTAAGATTGAAAGAAATAAAAATCCTATTAGGCCTATTAATTTTCCGATAGAATAAAATAGGATGTTTGATGAAATTTTCTGGCCAATAAGCGGGCTAAAAATTTGATATGAAAATACAGCAATAATAAAAAATAAAATAAATATAAAGAAAGATTTTATTCTCATTTGTTGGCAAAAGACATTTGTTTTATAAAGTTTATGAACTTAAAGTCCTATTCTAGTACTTTAAGAGTTCCCCAATGCCCATTCTGCCTGTGCCCTGTTTTTGTGCAGTAATATTCAAATGATCCTGCTTTATCTGCAGTAAATTCAATTATAACTTCTTGGTTCAAGGGAGTTTCAGCATATGCATTGAATTCATCAATTTTGAAATCATGTGTGCCTTTGGTGTTTGTTATTTTAATTCTTATAAAATCTCCTTTGTTAACACTAATTTCTTTCAATGAAAATTGCGGGAAATATTTTCCATCAACTATCTCTGTAAATGAGCTTATTGTGAACTCCTTGACTAGACCTTTTTCATTATTTATTGTTTTAACAGCGCTTCCAGTTGGTGTATACATCCCCGATATAGACAGCCCCACAAATAATGCTATCGCTAGTGCGGCCAATACTAAAATTCCTATGCTTAATTTTTTATTCATTTTTTGACCTCCTTACAATAACTATTTTAAAGTATTGATAGTAACCTTTATATGGTATTTAAAGATATAGTAACTAAAAGTAAAGTAAGAAATAAAAATGAATAAAGGATGCCCAGTAGGAAAAATTGTTAAGATTTTGAGCATGAAATGGAACATGTTGATTTTAAAGCAGTTGAAGGAAGATAAAAGCAAAAAGAGATTTAATGTTTTGCTTGAAGAGTTACAGCCCATAAGCTCGAGAACACTTTCAAAAAGATTAAAAGAGCTTGAAAAGACTGGGCTTGTGGAAAGGTGTAAATTTAACGAAATTCCTCCAAGAGTGGAGTACTCGCTTACCATTTCAGGGCTTGAAATTATAAAATGCTTTAAGCCTTTATCAAAATGGGCGGAAAAGTTTGGGAATACCATATAGTTTGATTTCCCAGCTTTCTTAAATACACTAAACCAGAATACTTACCATCAAATTACTCACTGAATATTCTTTATTAATCGACGAGTACCAATTATTATTAATTCTTAGCATTTATTTTTATCGTGAATGATAATATTTGTAGCATACAATTAATTAGTAGGGATTATTTAAGACGTAGTGTACTTAAAGTTTCTTTTTCTTCATTAAAAGAGTGTTCAAGACAACGCTGACTGAACTTAAAGCCATTGCTCCACCTGCAATTATTGGGCTAAGAAGCCAGCCAGTAAATGGATACAAGGCGCCTGCTGCAATTGGTATGCCTAGAGTGTTATAAAACAAAGCCCAGAACATATTCTGTTTTATCTTTTTTATGGTCATTCTGCTTAGTTTTATTGCCTTATATACGTCAGTTGTATTATTATTCATTAAAACAATATTGCCAGTTTCCATCGCTACATCGGTTCCAGAGCCAATTGCAATGCCTATATCTGCTTGAGCTAGTGCTGGAGCATCATTAATTCCGTCGCCAACCATTGCAACTTTGCCTCTTGCCTGCAGTTCTTTTATCTTATCAGCCTTATCTTGAGGAAGAACCTCTGCGATTACGTGCCTTACTCCCAATTGTCTTGCGATGGCATTTGCAGTTCTTTTATTGTCTCCTGTTAGCATATATACAAAAATTTTATTGTCCTGCAATTCCTTTACTGCAGCTATAGAATCTTTTCTTGGAGTATCTGCAATTGCAATGAACCCTTCAATTTTCTTGTTCAAACATATTACAACAACGGTTTTCCCATCTTCTTCCAATCGATTTATCTCTGCTTCTGCTGAGCTAATATTAGTAATTTGCTTAATGTATTCTGGCTTGCCAACAATTAATCTTTTTCTTTTATAAATTCCTTCAACACCATGCCCAGAAATTGCCTTGAAACTAAGTATACTCTCCAATTTAATATTGCTTTCTTTAGCTTTATTTACAATCGCCTGCGCTAATGGATGCTCGCTATAATTCTCAATACTTGCAGCTATTTTTAATATGTCTTTTTCAGAGCTTGATTGGTTTGTGCTTATAATGTCTGTAACCTCTGGTTTGCCTTGAGTCAATGTGCCTGTTTTGTCAAATACTACTGCATAAATCTTGTGTGCTGTTTCTAAAGCATCTCCGCCTTTTATTAAAATGCCTTTTTCTGCTCCTTTTCCTGTTCCAACCATTATTGCGGTGGGAGTTGCAAGACCTAAAGCGCAAGGGCAGGCAATTACCAATACTGAAACTGCAATAATTAATGCAAATGAGAAAGTCTGACCAACAACATAATACCATATTAAAAATGAAATTATTGCAATAACAATAACTACCGGCACAAAGTATGCTGAAATTCTATCTGCAAATTTTTGTATTGGGGCTTTTTTGCCTTGAGCATCTTCTATTAGTTTTATAATTTGCGAGAGAGTTGTATTTGCACCGACTTTTACAGCCTTAAATTTAAAGCTTCCTTGCTTATTGATAGTTGCCCCTATAACAGTATCACCCTTGCTTTTCTCAACAGGCATGCTTTCTCCAGTTATCATGCTTTCATCCACAGAACTTGAACCTTCAATTATAATTCCATCAACTGGAATTTTATCTCCTGGTCTTACAACTACGATATCTCCAACAATAACTTCATCAACTTTTATTTTCAGCTCTTTGCCATTTCTTATAACTGCTGCTATCTTTGGAGAGAGATTCATTAATTTCTTTATTGCCTCGCTTGTTTTTCCTTTTGCTATAGCTTCAAGGTATCTGCCGAGAATTACAAAAGTTATTAAGACTGCTGCTGCTTCAAAATATTGGTCTCCAGCAGGATTGAATAATATTACATACAAACTATAGAAGTAAGCAGCACTTGTTCCTAATGCAATTAAAGTATCCATATTTGCAGATTTATTTTTCAACGCGCCTATTGCACTCTTATAAATGTCCCATCCAACAATAAATTGCACAGGAGTTGCAAGTAAAAATAAAATATAATTTTTATAAGGCACGTCTATTCCGAACCACATTAATATCATTCCGATTATAAGTGCAGGAAATGAGAAAACTAGGCTAAAGATGAAAGTATTTTTTAATTTCCTAATCTCTGCTTGTTTTTTTTGATTGTCATAATCAAGATTAGAGTTTTCAGCAGTTATAACTTTTGAGCTGTATCCCAAGTCTTCTATAATTTTAATTAATCTTTGCTCATTAGTTTGAGATTCATCAAACTCAAGAGTTGCTTTTTCAGTAGCAAGATTAACATTGCAGTATTTTACGCCCTGCTCTTTTTGCAGAGCTTTTGTCAATAAGGTTACGCAACTCTGGCAGTGCATTCCAGTTATCTCAAGATTAGTTTTCTTTGTCATATTATTTTAATTCGTATTTATCTAGAGGAATTAAGTAAATTTTATCTAATGCTGAACCTTCTTTAAGAATGCCAATAATTACTACATCCTTGCCAAAGAATCCTTTAATAATATCTCCTGTGCTGCCAAATAACTTTTCTTCTTTCATTATTTTTGCTTCTTCAGACCCCAAGATAATTGGGTAATATTCCTGCCCTCCAATATTATGCATTTGGTAGTCTTTAATATTTCCTTCTGATAGCTCTAGACTTAGAGGTTCTTCTAAGTTGTAGTCATAAAAGAATTTAGCAACTCCTTCCGAATTTACTTTAAAGAATATCCTGTCTTCTCGACCATTTAACTCGTTAAATTGGTGATAATCTAAGAAATAGATGTAGTCAATTAATGTGCCTGTTCTTGCAAGAACGCCGCCGATTTCAGTGTCAATTCCGAATAAATTGTTTAATTTGCTTCCAACAAACCTAAATGCTCCTTTTTCTTTCATCGTTTTTGCTTCTTCATAGCCAATAATTGCACTTTCAGAAGGTGCTGAAATTCCTTCCTGCGCTTCAATCTTTAATAATCTGCTTGAAGGAGCATATGCAAATAATTTTAATTCTCCCTTTGAATTGTAGGCTATTTTTACATTCATATCATTAATTAGAAATATTATATCAGGATTTATTGCCACCACTTTAGTATCTTTTGCATTTTCGTTTAGAGATTTTGTTTTGCTCATATCTAATGGGGCTTCTGCTGAAGTGAAATAAACTGCAGTTCCTATTAAAATTATGAGCATTGTTATTATAATGGATAGAATTTTTCCGCTAAACATTCCTTGTTTTTGAGAATTCATTTTTGACCTGCCTGTTTTTTACTGCACATTTTACACTTCACAGAAGATTGCTTGAAATGCTTAAAAGCATCTCTTAAAATGCACCAGCAAAACTCATTTGATAGTTGAAATATCTTTTCTTTGCCGTTTCTCTTATAATAAATTACCTCTATGTCGCTTAATTGCTTAAGCTGATGAGAGATTGCTGAGAGGGTGATTTTATCTCTTCCAACAAAACTATATATCTCGTTTACTGTTTTTGGCTTTTCTGTCAAGCTAAGCAATATTTTAATTCTTGTTTTATCAGCCAAGCTAGCAAAGAACTGAACGACTTTCTTTTCTGTTAACTCTAGGGTTTGTATTTTCTTCATGTTTATGTTTAGTTGAGCAATTGCTCAACTATTTAAATGTTTCTATTATCACAAAACCCTTCGGGTTTTAACCTCGGCTTGAAAGCCGAGGTTTGTTTGCGGTTTTGTGAGGCCAAAGAAATCCTCTGCTAAAATTAACCTCTGCCTAAAGGCAGAGGATTTCTTTAGGATTAAAAAATATTACTGAAGAGAATCATTTAAATTAAGCTGAATAGCCTAATTCTTTGAGTATATCCTTGATTTTTTGCAAACTTATTTTTTTCTCGTCAAAATCGATGATAGCATTTCCGTTTTCTTGCACTTGTATAGTATTCACTTTGTCCTGCAATTCACTTTCGATTAGCTTTACACAGCTTTTGCAATGCATTCCTTTGATATTAAGGTTTGTTTTCATTTTTTGCCTTTATTATTTTGATTACTTGCTGACTTTATAAACCAATAAATTCCTGAAATAATTAATATAATTAATAATATGGAGATAACCCAGCTTAAAATTGCCATTCCCGCACCATAACTGCCATTAAATCCATATAGTGCGCTCATAGGGCAAGCATTAAAATTATTTTCTAGAGCTGAAATATTTGTGATTAGGCTTAAGCTGATAAATAATGCAAAAATTATAAAAAAGCTAATCTTCTTCATCTTAACTAACCTCCGCAACCGCAACCGCCGCCGCCTGAACCGCCGCATGACCCCCCCGTAGATGCAGGCTCAACATAATTCGCTTTCTTTCCATCTGAGTCTAAAACTGTAAATGTTCCACGATACATATTCATTGAACAGGCAATATTGAATGTTCCTGCTTTATCAGGTGTAAATTCAATTATATTATCGCTTGAACTTAAGCTCTTTCTAATATTAAAAGCCGAGATTACTATGCTTTTTGAACATCCAGGTATTTGAGAGATGTCTGCTTCAATCCTAACTGGAACTCCTTTCTTGAAAGAAGAAGGCTCTATTAGATACTGCCCTCCGCTTACTTTCATTTTGGCAACCTGAACATTGCCATTATCTTGAATAGCTGCAACATTGCCAGTAGCAGATGCTTGAGCAGAAGAATTTGCATTTGCCCCAAAAGGATTAGACATTCCGAAGATTATCGCACTAATTAATACAACTGCAAATATTAATACAAATCTAAAAAAATACTTTTTGTCATTTTTTATTGCTTTTGAGTTTTCCTGATCTTCTATTGTCTCTTCTGAATCTTCTTGATTTTCCATGTTTTTTTTAGGAGAGCATAGTATTTAAGCGCTTTTGTGAAATCAGTTTCAGCTTGATTTATGCAAATCTAATTTGCAATAATCTTTAACCTGCGCCACTTTATATGCTCATAGTAGCTAGACCATAAAGCCCCAAAAGTAAAAGCAAATATAAGTTCTTCCAAAGGTACATTGAGAATTAGAATCCCTGAAATTGCTTGAAGGTTCCATACTTGCTGAACAATGTTAGAATATATGAGAGTAAATAACATAAAGAATAAAAAATATAATGTCGTGAAGATTAATGAACTAATTAAAATTTTCTTTTTTAAATCTGGTCTGCAGAATAAGGCCGCTATTGCTCCGATTGCCATGGCTATGCTTGCGGAATAGATTGGATTGAGTGAAGTAAAGATATGCAAAGGCAAAAATGCAATAAGCGGGGAGATTAAAACCAGTAAATGATATTTATGTGTATGAGAATTTTTTTCATTATGCTTCATTTTAACATGCTTCGTCCTAATAAAATATTCATAAAGCACTGCGCCAATACCTCCGATGGCAAATGAAAAAATGAGACTTTCTATGTCGAATCCAGTATTTATTGCAAGGTCAAATAATGAAGGGGGATTCCAGTATTCTGGGACAAAAATCGGTTCTGTTAAGCCAAAAGGAGCGGTAAGAATACTTACCCAAAGCATTTCTTTTCGAAGCAAAGGCTTAACTATCCAGATCACAAGCCAGATTCCTAAAAGAATCATTGAAAATATCAGCCAAGCATTAATTAATACTGCCATCATACTCCTTTGCAAATTTAACCCATTTAAAATCACTATTCTTTTTTATCATTTAATGAATAAGTGTTCTTTACTTTAAAAAGTTTCAGTATATGCCTTTTTTGAAAAGTTTATCTAATATTCAGAGATTTATATCTATTTTTTATATTTTTCTTTCAAAATACTTTTAATCTCTATTTTTGACTTGCCTTCTGTATAAAGCTTTTTTGCGGTTAAAGCATCTTCATAACACATCACACACTCAGAAGCGTGTTTATCCCACTTTCCCCCATTATTTAGATCCCCTTCGATAAAGCAATCAATTAATCCTCTTGAATGCAATCTTCCATGGCCTCCTGCGTTCTGCATGCAACCGCAATAACAGGGTATTCCATCTAATTTGTCAGGAAACATTTTTGCAAATATGTAAGCTTCTTTTAGTTGGGAATTTAAAAATGCATAATTTGGCAATTCATAGGTGTTTGAGTAAGTGGAGTTTATCAAGAGAATTATTCCGCCTAAGCTGGCAAATAGGATTAACATCCAAAAATAATTTGATTTATTCATTCTTTGCAACACTCCAGTAATTTCTTTATGTTAGAAAAAATACCTTTCTTTTCATTTTCTTTATAATTGACATTTAATTCAGCAACTATTTTATTATCTATTTCTTTATCAAAATTGAGCTTCCAGAACAAGGCGTATAATTCTGCTGCATCGCCGTAAAACTTTTTTGCTTCATCTATTTTTTTTTCATGCAAAAATCTATTTCCAACTTCATATAGGCGCATGCTTGAGGCAAGCAAATGCTTGCTCATGCACCATGTTTCACTTTCATCTTTTTTTACTACTTTTATAAAAAGCTTTTTTCTTAATTCTCTGCTTGTCTCTATTATCTTAAGAAACTTTTCGTCTTGTGTTTTAACAAAGCTAAAGAAAGAATGCTCTTCTAAACTTATAATATTCATTAGAGCTATACTTAAATCTTCTACTGCTGATAAATCTAAGATATTCTTTTCTTTTATTTCTGAAATTGCTCTAACAAAGTTTTTAGTTTTCATTTGAAAAATGATCTTTCTTCATCATCCAAACATGTAAAATTATCATTGCAGCAAGGCCTATGCCTATAGACCATTTCTGAGATAATCCTATAATGGGGAGCACTAAAATGAGCAAAAAAGCTCCTCCACAAGCGAGAGCCATCATCCAAAAATGATTTGCATGATTCATGACTTATTTTCTCCTATTTAGGCACGCCCGCGCAAGCTTTTGTCTCGATTTCATTTGAACACCACCCAAAATAGCAATACATTTAATATTAGTGCTCCAAAAGTAAGAATCATGGTTTGATAATTAAATAATACTTTTCCTCTATTTACCTTTTTTATTTCATTACTGGCAAAAAAAGCAGCAAATGAGACTATTGTTCCTGAAATTGCCCCCAAAGTTATTCTTTCTATTCCAAATATTCTATAGACGTTTGCGGGTCCAAATAAGCCTGCCAGTGAAAATGTCCATAAGGTTAATACAAATACTGCTACAATAAGACTGATGCTTTTGAGATAATTATTTCCTTTCAATCCTTTTTTTGTGAGTACATTATTTAACCAAAGCGCTGATGAAGCGATCATGCCTCCAACAAAAATTCCGACCAATGCATCATCTAATCCCCAGGCTCTTGTAACTCCCACACCCATAACTGTTGCTACAGTACACAGGGGGCAGTGCGCGCTTGCTAAAGGAAGAAAAAAGATTAAGGAAACAAAAATAGCAATAATTCCTTTACTTAAGCTTTTGGTTTTAATCTGCGTCATTGAAAGAATAAATAAGCCATCTATCTAGCACCCTCCGACCATCCCAGAAGAAGCAGCGCTTTTTGCTATTGCTCCTGCAGATTGCACAGCAGATATGCTGCTGCTCGATGGAGATTTGAATACTAAATATAAATTAGCAATAAGAAGCAATCCAATTATTATCCATAAAAGGGTCTTTTTGCTGATGCTGATTTCTATTCTCTCTTCATGCTTGTTTTTATTTGCGCAACAATCCATTAGCACCCTCCGACCATCCCATCAGCTCCCGTTGTTTGCCCTTGTTCAACTCCCCTATAAAGATTTGAGGCTAAATTAATGTAATTTTTCTCGTCAATTCCTTTAGCTTTCAGCACTTGGGCTTTTTGCTCGTGTATTCCTGGAAAGAACAATACTTTCCACTTGCCCATTTCAGATAGAATTTCATCATTACTCATATCTGGATGATTTATAAGCAGATATTTGGCTAATCCCCTCATTGCATAACTATGGGCGCATCCGCAAGCTTTTTGACCATTGGAGAATATAATTGATTCTGCTCCGCAGCAATATTCACATGAAATCGAAGTACCTATTTTTATATAGCGCTCCATTTGAACAGAAGTAAGCTCTTTATTTTCATAAGCAGATAATTTTCTTATTGTGGCGTCTGCAAGACCTGGATTTGCAGCATTTACATCATCATATTTTACACCAATTTCTGCGCCGTATATTTTAGGAGTCCCTTTAGGAATTATTTCAGATGCAGATACAATTCCAATTCCAGTACTTAATCCATTTGAAGAATTATCAGCCTGGCCATAAGCTATAGAGACATTATAAACCAAGAGCACAACCAGAATAGTAATCATAACATATTGCATTACCTTTTGGTAGTCGGTTTTTCTTCCTACTTTCAGTTTATATGCTTTATCTTCCATGTTTTTTTTAAGAGAGCATAGTATTTAAGCGCTTTTGTGAAATCAGTTTCAGCTTGGCATTCCTGTTTCAATTCCTGCCCTTTGCGGAAAGACTCTGAGCAAGTTTAAATATGGATAACTGCATTACTTGTAGCTCTCTGCGTTGCAGTTCTCCAGACAGAAGCGTACAAAATGTGCTACAAGCTACGCAGTTTTCTGTAGCATTATACACAAAGCCATTCCTGACAAAATATCTATAAACTCAGGTAGATATTTACTTACATGCAAAAACCTATCCTTAAGTTTAGCGGAGAATTGTCTGATTTAATTTTAGCACTCGAAAAAGCATCTCATAAAATGATGCTGCAGAAAGATTTGATGCAGTAAGAGGAGCAGTAACTGCTTCTGCGGCTAGATTAGAAAAGTATAGCAAACTAAATCCTGATTTTGCCGAGCATCCGACTGTGATATTAACAAAATCATTAGTAAGACATTTGTCCTATCTTTATGAAGATGCAGAAGCAGTAGACAGAGCAGAACATGACTCAACTATGAAAAGTGGAAATCCCTCTGCTCATCTCAAACCTGTCATTGAGTATCTTGCTTTTGTAGAAAGAGCAGGGCTTTAATCTTTTGTTCTTAACTTTTTTATAGATAATTCCTAAAACCTCGACTAATCAAAGGAATTATTTATACTTTAAAAACCTATTGGATGGAGGTACCTGGTAACAGGTATTAATTGAATTCTAAGAATTAACTTTTTACTTCTAAAT
>ERZ1292640.1595-Hain-H43-02um-R1-1595-length-18596-cov-4_pt1 | contig 16461 bp, 15 predicted proteins | sample MGYA00564404_ERZ1292640 | MGnify/ENA primary metagenome ERZ1292640 (study PRJEB36523, sample SAMEA6512636) | groundwater metagenome | collected 2019-01-08 | study: AquaDiva: Metagenomics assemblies of 32 groundwater samples
CTTGACGAAACTCGCCTTGCCGATCTGAATGAGCTTCTTCGCAGCGACATCGACGGGGAGAATGGCACCACTGGGGCAAATCTGTGTACAGAGAATGCAATCGTAGTTGCAGTAGATGGCGTCGTAATTCATTTGGGGCTGGAAAATGCCGGTCGATGACGCTCTCGCAACAAGGAAGGTAGGCGTCGATTCCAGAAGAGAGATCAGCTCACAAACAACCGCTTCGTCGCAAAGTCAGGATCGCTCGTCAGGTTCACGCCAAGCTTCCGAAGCCCGGCTTCGTCTCCCGGCGTCGGGATGTGCGTCATATGCATCTCGCAGCAACGCAGCTCCTTGAGCTTTTCTACCGCACTACGCGCAGCGGGATTCATCGTTGCACTGATGTTCAGCGCGATGAGCGTTTCCTCGAGGTCGAGGCTCAGCATCTTTCCCTTGAGGACATCTTTCTTGAAGTGGCTGAGCGATTCGATGATGTTGGGAGGCAGCAGGTGTAAGCTGTCTGGGAGGTTTGCCAGCCGCTTCACGGTGTTGAGGACCAAAGCCGATGCTGCATGCATGAGAGATGAGTTTTTACCCGTAACGATTGCCCCGTCAGGAAGTTCAATCGCCGCTCCAACAAAGATCCCCTCACTTCCCTTCCCCGTTTTCTCCGCTTCCAGTGCCGCTTTTCGGGCACCCACAACCGGACGTCGATCCTCAGGTTTCGCGCCAAGCTCTTTCATCAGCAGCTCTGCTCGCTGGACGGTCTCCTTCTCGGCAAACCCGATTGCGTACTCGCAGGCGTAGCGGAAATAGCGCCGGATCACCTCCTGGATCGCAGATGCCCGAACAGCGTCATCGTCCACAATCCCAAATCCCGCACGATTGACGCCCATATCTGTTGGTGACTTGTAGAACGATGGGGCGTTCGTGATCTTTTCGATGATCCGTTTGAGGAGCGGGAACGCCTCGACGTCTCGATTGTAGTTCACAGCTTTTTCGTTGTAGGCCTCGAGGTGAAACGAGTCGATCACGTTGAAGTCTTTGATGTCCGCCGTCGCTGCCTCATAGGCGACATTAACCGGGTGCTTCAGAGGAAGGTTCCAGATTGGGAATGTCTCGAATTTTGCGTAGCCGGCGTGGACGCCGCGGCGATACTCGTGGAAGAGCTGGGGGAGACAGGTCGCCAACTTGCCGCTGAGCGGACCCGGTCCGGTAATGACGACGATGGGCTTGCTGGTCGTGATGTACTCGTTTGCCCCATACCCTTCATCGCTCACGACCAGATCGACATCGGTGGGATATCCCTTGGTGTATCGATGGGTATAGACACGAATATCGCGCCGCTCCAGCTTGTTCTTGAACAGGACTGCTGAGGGTTGATTCTCGTAGCGCGTAATGACGACCGCCGTGACACAGATCCCCCACTCTCCGAGATCATCGATAAGCTTCAGCGCGTCTGAATCGTACGTAATACCGAAGTCAGCCCGCACCTTTTTCCGCTCAATGTCTCCCGCATAGATGCACAGCAAGAATTCGGACTTATCACGAAGCTGTTGGAGCAGACGCATCTTGACATTCGGATCGAAGCCTGGCAACACGCGGGCTGCATGGTAATCGTGGATCAGCTTTCCACCGAATTCCAAGTAGAGCTTATTGTCGAATCTACTTACTCTCTCGAGTATGGCCGCGGTTTGCTCTGCGAGGTATTTCTCGTTGTTGAATCCGATGGTGGCGGGCACGGCGTAGTTCCCCTGCGGTGTGTGATATCTATTCTATCTGGATTTCAAAAGCTCGACGTGTGAAAACATATACGTCGCAAACGAAGCAAGCCAGTGTTCCCCCTCATAATGCCCGCTCGCAACGTGAGCCAATGCAGTCTCCGCATGCCGGAGGGCCGAATTCGTGAGCACGGCTCGCAAGGGATCACTTGCGGGCAGACTCGAAGCGATGCCGAGCATGCACCAAGCACGAGTGAGGTTCAATCCATCGAGATGAACGATCTTCGGATCGCTTCGATCGCTCACAATTGCCGGCTGCAACATATTGTTCGGTCTTCCATCAGCGAAGCTGGAAAGGAACGACCGCAGCCATTCATTGAACTTCTGCGGAGTCAAAACCCTTCGCATGAGATCCGCCTCCATCAAGCACGGCGAGAAGAAGTCCTCGCCTCCCGGCTCCCAACCCGACGGACAATCCTTGTCATCTTGATAGTAGGCCCTTGCACGATCAACAAGCAACCTCTCCAATTCGCGATCTCCGACTGTCCGCGCGTAGTCGAGGGCGAACGTGATTCCGAATGCCGTATTCGGATGCACACCGGTCCGTATTGGGTACGTCTGTCGCGGCAGGAAATCCTTGTAGCGCTCCACGATCGCTTGAATGAGGGGAGCGAGATTCCTCCCCCATATCTGTCCATCGGGGTCCTTCCACGTGTGAAGCTCTTCTGCCAGCTTGAGCAACCAGCCCCAGCCGTACGTTCGCTCGAATGATTTTCGCCCGGGTTGATCGAGGTATTGCACTTCGATCTTGATGTTCTGCGCACTCAGATTTTGAGACATGGCTGAACGGATCTCGCCCGCCTGCGGCAGATCAGGAAAGAGCCGGAGCAAACGGACCAGCATCCAGTGTGCATGAACTGCCGAATGCCAGTCGAAACACCCGTAGAACGCCGGATGAAGGGCGCGTGGACTCTGCACGTCCTTCTCAGTATTCAGCACGTGTTCTGGCTTGTTGGGGTATTCCTTCCTGATACAGTTCAAGGCAAGTGGGGCAAAATTGGAGGCGGCCTCACGCGTCAGGTGCAGCTTGGCCCAAGGATCTCCTGACCTCGCCTTCGTGTTGCGCTGAGCTTCTCCTGAACATACCACAATGCACAGCATGGCAACACATGATGCGAAGGGGCTGGCTCGTCGTCTGACGCTCATGCGACTTTCTCTTCGTGAGACAAGTTGGGAGTAACCGAGGCCATCTGAAGAGCATCGGTCATAAAAGACACAACAGCAGAAGGAGGAAATGGGGGGCGCATCATTACAGAGTTCGGGGCGAATTGCTGCCCGCTAAACTACTGGAGTTTCCATTGAAAGGCAATCATTTTCAGCCGACATCTCCTTTGCGGAAGAAGAGCATTTAAGGTTTCTTGCGTGTACATTTAACCGTTTCACGTTTCAGTCGTATCATCATCAGGAAAGCGACATCACAAACAACGTGCGGGACTCGGCTGATCAATCCATTGAGAACACCATCCTGAAGGCCAAGGAGGGTGATGTCGGTTCATTCGACCGGCTGGTCCGACATTATCAATCCTATGTCTTTGCGCTCGCGGTTCGACTGCTCTGCGACGAGGATGAAGCCAAGGACATTGTACAGGAGTCATTCGTGAGGGTTTGGAAGAGCTTCGATCGGTACGATCCTGAACAGAGGTTTACCACATGGCTCTACAAGATTGCGACGAATCTGTGCCTTGACCGGCTCCGCGCGGCACGGAGAAGATCCTTGATCTTCTCGTCAAGCACAGAAACCGATGATGTCCAGAGCATGTGTGACGGTCACGATCTGGAGGAGATCCAATCCAACCAAGATCTGATCGGGATCATCAAGCAAGCGGCAGGACATTTGCCGGAGAAACAGCGCCTGGTGTTTACGCTTCGAGATCTCCAGGATCTTTCGGTGGATGAAGTGGTCGAGATCACGGGACTGTCGCGTGAGAGCGTCAAGACGAACCTCCACTATGCTCGCCGTGCAATTCGTGAGCTGCTGGCGCAACAGTACAATGTACAGGGGACGTGAGATATGAGCTGCGACCGCTATCGAAAGATGCTGCACCTCAATCGCTCAGGCGAGCTCACGGAGCGCGAAGCTGTCGAGCTGGATAAGCATCTGAAAACCTGCCGGCGATGCGCGCAGGAGCGCGAAAAGATTGCTCAGACGGATCCCTTCCTTAGCCGGTTGCGAGGATTTACCCCGACTGTTGAGCGGCCAGACGAACTGGCAGATCGCATCATCGCAAGCGTCCGTCAAAGCTCGGAGGCGACAGCACACCCAGGGCGTTCAAGCCCGCTCGATCGCGTTCTGGATTATCTGTCGTTTCCACCGATCCGATACGCTTCGGTCGCTTTTATCGTTGTTGCTGTCGGCGCGTTGCTCATTCAGTATTTCTCCCTGCTGCAAAGCGTCGAGAGTCTGGAGGAAACGATGGCCGATCGTTCACAGATGCGTCCCGTGCCAGAGGTAACGTATTCAGTTCGGGTTGAGGACGTTCGGCATTTGGCTGATCCAGAGCTGTTGAAATCCCTTGGCCCTTTTCAATATCCGGAACAATCGAGTGAGGTCGTCATCATCAACAGCCGCAGGCTGAGGTCCATTGTCTCTGTGATCGATTCGAGGATCTCTCCCGCCCTATTCGGCTTGAACCTGAACGATTGGAAGAGGAAACGTCTGGAGTTGCTGACGGACCAGCTGAAAAAAAGTGCCCGGACCATGTTCAACATACCTTTCGCAGGAGAATGACCTATGCACAGACAACGATATCTTGCCCTCTCCTCAGTTTTCGTTCTCCTTGCTTTCGTGTGCCAGGGCTGTCTCGAGATCGAAACGACATCGCGTGTCAATACCGACGGCACAATTCTTCGGACCGTTGTTTTCAAAGGGGATTCCTCCGCAATCTTTGGCGGCAATTTCCCTTTGCCGTTGGACTCTACCTGGCATGGTGACCTCCAGAAGGCTGAGGAGAAGAAGTTCGTCCTCACAACCACCAGGCTGTTTCGAGATGTTCAGGAGCTAAACACGGCCCTGCAGGGAACAAAAGCAAAGACGCTTGGCGTACGCGTGAACCTCCAACGACAGTTCAGGTGGTTCTACACGACATATCAATACCGTGAAACATGGCTCAGCTTCAACCCCTTTAGAGCTGTGCCAATAACCGACTACCTATCCCCCGGTGAGCTCGACTACTTCATTCGACATGAGATGAAGAAAGAGGCGTATCCTACAAAAGGCGATAGCCTTGCTCTGAAAGATGCTTCGCAGCGGTTTGAGAAATGGGATGACCGCAATATGTTCACGGTTTACTTCGAGGCGTTCCTTGAGGGGGTGAAGAGACTCCATGATCCGTTCCTCACGCCCACATACGTCGACGGACTCAAAGATAGTCTGTTCGAAGAGAGTAAGAAATACTTCAGGGCGAAGAACATGGACACGGTAACGGTGATCTTCGGACGCATCCTGAAGACGCGGAACGTCCGGAAAGCCATGGCATCGAACGCTGAAGGGTTCCAGCGCTTCGACGCGGAGCGGGGATTCCTTGAGAAGACGATTCAGAACAGCTACCGGACAAATGTGATTATGCCCGGCCTCGTCACTGGCACAAACGCTCCGACGCTTGAAGGCAACAAAGCTTCCTGGGAGGATTATATCAAGTTCGCCTACTTCGGTGATATCGATCTGTGGGTTGAATCCAAAGTAACCAACTGGTGGGCCATCACGGTCACTGGAATAGTGGCTGTGGTTCTTCTCGCGCTCTCGCTCCTTGCAGTGCTCCGTCGACAGAGGTCTTGAGGTTGCCCACGATCATCCGCCTTGCTGTCGCAGATGAACAACCGAGATCATTCCTGACGGGTCGGGTTTCTGCATCCACCCGTTGCCACCGGTCGAGATTCTTGCTATGCGACGAGAACGCTGGTCGCTTCATGAGGAAAGACTAAAAAAGGAAGAGATCGAGACGGAGTGCATCGCCGGATCCACGGTAGTCAAGGCTGGGCCGCGACCGACGGACGGGGTGTCGGCCTTTATTGTTGCTTTTGCAGCGTCGGTTGGGTATCTTTTTGTATGTCCTCTTCAAATTCTCGATGATGAGAACACCGGTCGATATTCTGAACAGCGCCCTTCCTTTCCTGTATTTCATCACGATCTGGGTCTATGCTCAGGCCTTCTTCGCCGATTTCCCCCCGGCAAAGAAGTTGAAGACTCCCCTCCTCATCATCGCTCTTACGGGTCATTTGACCTACATTGTGCTCCGCACGATTTTGTTCGCTCATCCCCCGATTACAACAATTTTCGAGATCATGTCAATCATCGCGTTTTCGATCACAGCAACCTACTGCTGGATCGAACAACGCACCGGCATAAAGAATACGGGCTTCTTCATTCTGCTCCTTCCCTTCACCTTTCAAGCGGTTTCGAGTCTGTTCATACAGGATCTGTCGGAAGTAAGACCAGTTTTGAAAAGCAATCTTCTGGGGCTTCACGTGACCAGCGCGATGCTTGGCTTTTCCGCGTTCGCGATCGCGGCGGTGTACGGTACACTCTATCTTATGCTGTATCACAACCTGAAGGTTGGCCGGTTCGGGATCATTTACCAGCGCTTGCCCAACCTCGAGAAACTTGAAAATATGGCCACGTTCGCCAATATTTCGGGATTTGGATTTCTAACCCTAGCAATAGTGATCGGATTGATATGGTTATCAAAGACATTCGAGAACGTCTCTTACTTCGATCCAAAACTCGTCGGCACATTCTTCGTGTGGCTTGTCTACGGGATCGGATTGACTGCGAAAGGGATCGTTGGATTGCAGGGACGGAAGATCATGATACTCTCCATCGTGGGATTCCTCACCTCATTCTTCTCGCTGACCATCATCAACATCTACTTTAGCGGTTTCCACAGATTCTTCTAAGAAGCGACGGGTTGTCGGGTACCTCACTGATATGAAGTTCTTCGCTCTCGGAATCAATCATCGTACAGCTCCTCTCGAGCTACGAGAAACGCTGTGGCTTTCGGCAGCCGAAGTTCAACAAGCGGTGTCGCTGCTGAAAACAGAGTTGCTCTCCGAGTGCGCGATCGTTTCCACCTGCAACCGTACAGAGGTTTACGGACTTCTCGATGGGATTGCCACGCAGCGAGACCAGGAGGAGCTGATCCAGGAGATGCTTGCGGTACTCAGAAAGACAAAGGCGGTGTCGCACAGCATTGGTCGAAGTCACTTCTACTTCTTGGCGTCTTGTGCAGCGACGAGGCATCTCTTCAAAGTGGCAACAGGTATCGACTCGATGGTACTCGGGGACGTACAGATCCTCAGCCAAATCAAAGAGGCATTCCAAATCGCGAGCTCAAGCAACACTCTCGGACCCTTCCTGCATCGGCTGATGCAGTCGACGTATCACGTTGCCAAACGTGCACGAACCGAGACGGCAATTGCTGAAGGCGCTGTCTCCGTAAGTTATGCCGCAGTTGAGCTTGTCAGCAAGATCTTTGCAGATGTGAGCTCGAAAAGCGCTCTCCTGATCGGCGCGGGTGAAACGGGTGAGTTGACTGCGAAGCATCTAGCTGCACGCGGGATTGGACATCTTGTTGTGACAAACCGGACTCGTTCCAAAGCGGAGGACATCGTTGCCCCCCTTGGCGGAACGGTAGTCGAGTTTGACGCTTTCCGAGAGCAACTTGAGCTTGTCGATATCGTGATTTCGTCTGTCACAAGTCCAGAGCACATCCTGACCACACACGAACTGCAGACAGTGATGAAGAACCGATCACACCGCCCGCTTGTGATGATCGATCTGGGCGTGCCGCGCAATGTCGAACCGAAGGCAAAAACCGTAGAAAACCTCTTCTTGTACGATGTTGATTCACTTCAGGATGTCGTCGACCAGAATCTCCAGCGGCGAAAGGCGGAGATCCCACGGGTCAATGCAATCGTTATCGAGGAGCTACGCGAATTTTCTTCGTGGTTGAAATCGCTGGAGATAGTCCCCACCATCAACGATCTGAGGGCACATTTCGAGCTCATTCGTTCAGAGGAAGTTGCCAAGCACATCAACCGATTCACTGAACATGATCGTGAGTTGATGGAGCTTGTCAGCAAACGAATCATCAATAAGCTGCTGCACAATGCGACTGTGGAGCTTAAAAATAACCACGGAGTGCGAGAGTCAGACAAGATACAGATGCTCCAGGTCGTCCGCCGGCTGTTCGGTCTTGAGAAGTCGAACGAGCAGGATGTCGGGAAGAGGTGAAGGAAAAATTCCTGTGCCCCCGCAGAAGACTATCGTTATTGGATCCCGCGGAAGTGAACTAGCGCTCTGGCAGGCTCGATGGGTTGAGCATGAGCTCATGCAACGCAATCCTGCTCTCAAGATCGAAACGAGGATCATCAAAACCACGGGTGACAAGATTCTCGATTCTCCGCTCTCGAAGGTCGGTTCAAAGGGATTATTCACGAAGGAAATCGAACGAGCTCTGCTTGATCAATCCATCGATCTGGCGGTTCATAGCCTGAAGGATGTCCCTACTCTGGTTCCTCGCGGTTTGACACTTGCCGCGATCACAGAACGCGAGGATGTTCGCGACGTTTTCCTTGCCCATCCTGCGAAAAACATCTCAGCGCTCGCTAGCGTTCAGTTCAACGGAAGGATTGCGACGGGGAGTCTCCGTCGCCGAAGCCAGCTCCTTCATTGGCGATCTGACCTGGACATCATCGACATTCGAGGAAACTTGAACACGCGATGGCAAAAGCTGCGGAATTCTGACTGGGATGGTATGATTCTAGCACTGGCAGGAGTGAAAAGGCTCGGCTGGATGAACAGGGTGACCGAGATCTTGCCACCATCTTTCATGTTGCCCGCCGTGGGACAAGGAGCGATGGCGATCGAAATCCGCGAGGATGATGAATGGCTCAGCTCGGTCGTGTCGAACTTGAATCACTCAGAGACTGAGAGAGCGACCACTGCTGAACGTGCGCTGCTCCGTTACCTTGAGGGCGGGTGCCAGATACCGGTTGCTGCGTACGCAAAGATCGAGGAAGGCACACTTTCCTTGGAAGCCTGTGTCGGGAGCAGCGACGGGAGAGAGGCTGTTCGGGGCCGCTTTGATAGCGATCCTGCCCGAGCTGAAACCCTGGGCGTGCAGTTGGCATCCGAATTACTGGAACGAGGCGCCCGGCGCATCCTCGAAGAAATCCGGCGAGAAGGGGCTTGAAGGAATTGTCCGGGACAGTCATGCATCAGCCGTCGAATCAGCCAAGACCCCTTCAAGGGAAAGTCATCCTGATCACGAGGGCACGAGAACAGGCCGACGAATTTGCCACCCTTGTAGCCGATGCCGGAGGAGAGCCGATGCTTTTCCCACTGCTGGAGATCCTTCCTCCGCAATCGTGGGATGCATGCAATGAGGCGATCCGACGCCTTCACGCCTTTGATGGGATTCTCCTGACAAGTGCCAATGGGGCAAAGTACTTCCTGCAGAGACTCACGGCGCTTGATATCGATTGCGGAAACGCGCTCGAGAACAAAGCTGTCTATGTCGTTGGTGAACGAACGAGGTCGGTTGTCTCGTCCTTTGGGGTGAGGACGGCAGAGCTGCCGCCAGTTTACGATTCACGTCACCTTGTTGAGCTGCTCATCGAGCGCGGAGTTGAGGACAAACAGTTTCTTCTTCCGAAAGGAAATCGTGCAGGTTCAGAAATTCGGGAAGGGGTCACGAGAGCAGGCGGCAGGGTTGAAGAGATCGTGGTTTATGAAACGGTTTCGGTTGCTGGACCAGATGAGGACCTTGTCGCACAGAAGCTGAGAGACGGCGCGATCGATGTTGTGACGTTTTTCAGCCCGTCGAGTTTCGGGAGTTTCGTCGAGCGACTGGGCAGAGAGCTCCTGGAGAAGGCGCGTGTTGCGGCGATTGGAGCCACAACCGCCGAGGCAATCCGGCGTGCATCGGTCCCAGTCCACGTCGTTGCGAAGGAACCGACCGCGCGCGGCATGCTGTCTTCATTAATCGATTGTTTTTCGAATGAACGATGAGGCGTCAGAAGGACGCGCAACGTTCGAGGGAGAAACACCATATTGAGCGCAAAACTATTTGAAAATGATCTCTTTCTTCGCGCGTGTCGGCGTGAGCCAGTGGAACGAACGCCGGTATGGTTTATGCGGCAGGCGGGGCGATATTTGCCCGAATACCGCGCTGTGCGCGAGAAGGTTGACTTTCTCACTCTCTGCAAGACACCTGAGCTTGCAGCAACGGTAACGGTCCAACCGGTCGAGATCATTGGGGTGGACGCGGCGATTGTGTTTTCGGACATCCTTGTACTGCCGGAGGCGATGGGCTTGACGTTATTTGTGGAGGAAGGCAGAGGGGGCCCACGCTTCGGGGAACCGATCCGATCACGGCCAGCCATCGACCGGCTTGTTCTCCCCGACCCTGCCACCGATCTTCGCTTCGTGATGGATGCGGTGCGCACCAGCACACGGGAGTTGCGAAATCGAGTACCGTTGATCGGGTTCGCGGGCTCCCCCTGGACGCTGGCCGCGTACATGGTTGAAGGGCGGGGTTCGAAGGATTTCCGGCACATCAAAGGGCTTGTCTACGACTCGCCGAGGGACGCGCACGTTCTGCTTGGAAAGCTTGCGCAAGCAGTTGGTGACTATCTGCTCGCGCAAATCGACGCAGGAGCCGATGCAATCCAGATTTTTGATACCTGGGGGGGACTTTTGGGGAAGGATGAATTTGAGGAGTTTTCTCTTCAATACATCTCCTCGGTTGTTTCACGTCTGAACGATCGGCGCGTTCCAATCATTGTGTTCTGTAAGGATTGCGGTTTTGCCCTTGAGTCAATTGTCGCATCGGGAGCCGACGTCATCAGCCTTGACTGGCGAACGGATATCGGTGAAGCGCGCTCGGCAGTCGGTCATCGTGTTGCGCTGCAGGGGAACCTCGATCCGGTTCTGTTGTTTGCCAATGAGAGAAGCATTCAGTCAGGAGTCCAGCGGATCTTGGAGAAGTTCGGGTTCGGGAATGGTCACATCTTCAATCTCGGACACGGTATTCTGCCGGATACGCCGGTTGCCAATGTTCGAGCATTTGTCGAAGCAGTGAAGAGTTTGAGTGTGGTATACCATCGAGAACCAGTGGGTGTGGGAAAAAGCGTATGAGTCAGTTCAAAGTCATCGACGTTGATGTGTTGGGGAAGTATAGCGGCCCGGGACCTCGGTATACGAGCTACCCCTCAGCTCCGCTGTTTTCATCAGCATTCGGCTCAGGGCGCTATCGCCAAGAGATCATTCGGACGAACTCCTCAAACGAAGCATCACCCCTCTCGCTCTATGTGCATCTTCCCTTCTGCGATACTTTATGTTATTTCTGCGGATGCACGATGCTCGTGACGCACAGCAAGGAACGCATCGCTGAGTACAATGAATACCTGAAAAAGGAAATCGGGCTCGTGGCTCCCCTTCTTTCCTCTCGAAGGCGGGTCGCGCAACTCCATTGGGGCGGTGGCACCCCGTCGTATCTCTCCCCCGATGAAATCAAGGATCTTGGAATGCACATCGCAGATCGTTTCACGTATGATGCTGATATCGAAGCAGGCGTGGAGATTGATCCGCGAGGGCTGACCTATGATCACATGAAAGCGTTTCGGGAGGTTGGTTTCAACCGCGTGAGCATGGGCGTCCAAGATTTCGATCCCCGCGTGCAACAAGCGGTGAATCGAATTCAACCCGAGCGCCTCACCCGCGATGCCGTGCAATGGAGCCGTGAACTTGGCTTCAAGAGCATCAATATTGATCTCATTTATGGTCTTCCATATCAGACCCTCGAGTCCTTCGAGAAGACTGTCGACATTATCATCGACATCTCACCGGACCGAATCGCCGTCTTCAATTACGCCTATGTCCCATGGCTCAAGCCTCATCAGCGAATCATAGCGGAAGCCGCTCTCCCCTCCCCCGAACTGAAACTCCACATCTTCAAACGGACGATTGAAAAACTTGTCGCTGCGGGGTACTGGAACATCGGCATGGATCATTTTGCCAAGCAATCGGATGAATTGGCGATCGCTCAACGCAACAAGACGTTGTACAGGAATTTTCAGGGTTACTCAACAAAGGCTGGATGTGATCTGTACGGTTTTGGCATGTCGGCCATCGGTCATTTCCGGGAAACGTATCACCAGAATACAAAGGTGCTGCGTGACTACTACTCCGCTTTGCAACGAAACTCGCTTGCCACCGTCGTCGGCTATCAAATGACCGAGGATGATCATATTCGGAAGGACGTGATCATGCGGATCATGTGCGACATGGGGGTTGAGAAACTTCCCATTGAGGAACGGTACGGGATTCGGTTCGATGAGTATTTCGCAGACGCCCTTGTGAAACTGAAACCATTGGAAGAAGACGACCTGGTCATTGTTGAACCCGACCGGATTGTGGTCAATGGGATGGGACGGCTCGTCGTCCGCAACATTGCCATGTGCTTTGATGCATACATTGACAAGATGATCCAGGAGAAACCGATCTTCTCAAGAACGGTTTAACGATTTTCATGTCGAAAAGAGCTGTCGTTTTGTTGCAGTTGGGAGGCCCCGACTCCCTCGAGGCGGTTCAGCCATTTCTCTACAACCTCTTCTGTGATCCGGACATCATCGATCTGCCGGGAGCGTTTCTCTTCAGGAAAACGTTGGCCCGGATGATTTCCACGCGTCGAGCACCAAAGGTTCAAGAGCTGTATCGGAAGATTGGCGGGAGATCACCCATCTTGCCGCAAACGCTAACACAAGCGGAGAGCCTGAAGAAGGAACTCGAACAGAGGGGTCATCCAATGGACGTCATGGTGGCGATGCGCTACTGGCAGCCGTTCACAGACGAGGCTGTTCGTGGACTTCTAGCAAAAAACATCGATGAAGTTGTCCTCCTACCCCTGTACCCCCATTACTCGAGGACGACGACAGGTTCGGGTGTTCACGAATGGACGCGGACGCTAAAACGGCTCAACGCATCTCATCTTCGATGGCAACTGATCGAGAGTTACTACGATCATCCGCTATACATCCACGCTATCGTCGAGCGTATCCGCGAAGCATTGGATGACGTTCCCCAGACGCAGAGAAAGGCAGTGCATTCGGTGTTCAGCGCGCATGGAACGCCCATCCAGCTCGTGAAGGCCGGCGACCCGTATTCGGGTCAGATCCGACGGACGTACGAACTTGTTCTGGAAAGAGGGAATTTTGGGCTGCCGCATCATCTCTGCTTTCAGAGCAAGGTGGGACCTCAGCGGTGGCTGGAACCATCTCTTACGCAGACGATCGAGGATCTGGGAAAGGCAGGTGTATCCCACGTCGTTGTTATTCCGATTTCGTTCGTGTCCGACCACATCGAAACTCTCTCCGAGATTAATCTTGAGGCGCGGGCAGAAGCTCACGCTGCAGGTATCTCCTCCTTTACCATGACGAAACCATTGCTCACGAGTGAACCCTTCATCTGGTGCCTTGCAGAGCTCGTCATCCACCGAATCGCAGGATCGAGGTAATCGTATGGCAACACATCATTCGGTCGTTGTGGTAGGTGGCGGCATCTCGGGACTCGCTGTCGCCTGGTGGCTCTGGAAGGCCGGCGTAGAGGTCCTCCTTCTTGAACGCGATCCGGAAATCGGCGGGACGATGAAAACGATCGTAGATGACGGATGGCTCATCGAAGCTGGAGCGAACAGCGCGCTCGAAACAACGCCGCTCGTACGGACCCTCGCTACGGACGTTGGCATTGTTGATCAGCTCGTGTATGGGAATGAGCTCGCGAACAACCGTTACGTGCTTCGCGATGGCAAGCTTCACCCCCTGCCCCTCTCCCCAGCAGCTTTTGTGCGATCAAAACTGTGGTCCGCTCGGGGCAAGCTGCGCCTTTTAAAAGAGCCCTTTGTCGGAGAATCGGAGAAAGAAGAATCTGTAGCTGAATTCGTCGTGCGACGACTCGGAAGCGAATTCCTCGACTACGCAATCAATCCCTTCGTCGCCGGAGTCTATGCGGGCAATCCCGAAGATCTCAGTGTGCAGGCAGCATTCCCAAGATTGTATGCGTTGGAGCAGAACTACGGGGGACTGATCAAAGGACAAATCCTCGGAGCGCGCGATCGTCGGAAGCGGGCGGAGAAGGCCAAAGATCGAGCAAGGCTTTTTGCCTTCAAGGACGGCATGCAAACGCTTCCGAGAGCGGTGGCGAAAGCGCTGAACCCTCGAGTCTGGACGGTGGCTGACGTTCAGAAGATTGACCGCGGCGATCGTGAGGGAAAGGGATATGTTATAGAGGGTTCTCATCAGGGATCGAATTTCGAGATCGTGGCGGACAGTGTCATCCTCGCGATACCGGCTTATCGCGCTGCTGATCTCGTTGAGCCTCTTGATCCGTCCCTTGCTTCAACACTTCGGAGCATTTACTACCCTCCGGTAGCAGAGGTATTCCTTGGATTTCGAGAGAGCGATATCAAGCGTCGGCTCGATGGATTCGGTTTCCTGGTCCCTGCGAAGGAGCATCGTCAAATCCTCGGAACCATCTGGTCGTCTTCCCTCTTTCCAAATCGAGCACCCAGTGGGCATGTCGCTCTCACCAGCTTTCTGGGCGGATCGCGCCAGCCCGAAGTCCTGCAGAATTCTGACCAAGCACTTGTTGAAACTGTCAGAAGAGAATTGCACAATCTGATGCAGGTCGATGGCTCACCAGTCTATGCACGCGTGACACGGTGGGACAAGGCTATTCCGCAGTATCGTCTTGGCTATCTCGGGGTGTTGGATCAGCTCCAGGCGTTCGAAGACCGTTCTCCAGGTTGGTTTTTCTCAGGAAATTATCGAGGTGGCATTTCGGTCAGTGATTGCATCATCAGCTCGGATGCGCTCGCTCGACGCGTGATCGCATTCGTGGATAGAAGTCAACGAGAATCCTAACAACAATGACAATGGAGGACAGTATGAACACGAGCATTTCGGAGGCCAACGTGTCCAGAACCGGCTTTTATTCTCGTACTGAAGGAAGTCCTTTCCGCCGGTTCCGCCGGCTTCGGATGACGGAAACATTCCGCAGCATGATACGCGAAAGCGAACTTTCAAAGAAGGATTTCATTTATCCACTTTTTGTGGTACCCGGCACGAGAACGAGGAATGAAGTCAAATCCATGCCCGGCGTCTTTCAGCTTTCCATCGATGAAGTCGTCAAGGAGTGTGCAGAGGTTCAACGACTCGAGATTCCTGCTGTCATCCTTTTTGGGATTCCCGAGCACAAGGATGAACTCGGATCCGAGGCGTATGACGAAAACGGGATTGTTCAGCGTGCCGTGAGGGCCATCAAGAAGGAGGTCCAAGGACTGGCTGTCATTACCGATGTGTGTTTGTGTGAGTACACGTCGCACGGTCATTGCGGCATCGTCAGAGGAGACGAGATCCTCAATGATGAATCGGTCGAATTGCTTGCCAAGGAAGCCCTTTCGCATGCGATAGCCGGAGCAGACATGGTGGCACCATCGGATATGTTTGACGGCAGGATCGCGGCAATCCGCCGCACGTTGGACGAGCATGGTTTCATCCACCTCCCGATCATGTCATATGCTGCCAAGTACGACTCGGGGTTCTACGGCCCGTTCCGTGACGCCGCCGAGAGTGCGCCGAAGTTTGGTGATCGCCGTTCACATCAAATGGATCCTGGGAATTCCAACGAGGCATTGAGAGAAGTGGAGCAGGATATCTTCGAGGGCGCGGACATCGTGATGGTGAAACCAGCACTCCCGTACCTCGACATTATTCGACGCGTCAAAGATCGGTTTGAAATGCCCACGGCTGCCTACAATGTGAGTGGAGAGTATGCGATGATTAAAGCCGCAGGTCGGAACGGTTGGATTGACGAAAAGCGAGTCATGATGGAAACGTTGATCAGTATCAAGCGCGCAGGTGCCGATCTAATCCTCACCTACTTTGCTAAAGAAGCAGCCGCGTTGCTGCCGTAACGTCGACTGCAGAAGCCAAATCGAACGAGCCACGAGATGATTACCTCGCGATCCGAAGAACTCTACCGCAAAGCCCTGACGCTTATCCCCGGGGGTGTCAACTCACCGGTGCGAGCGTTCAAATCCGTTGGGATGTCGCCCATCTTTATCAAGAAAGCAAGCGGCTCGAGAGTGTGGGATGTCGATGGGAATGAGTATATCGACTATGTCGGCTCTTGGGGGCCCATGATCCTGGGTCACGCACATCCGGCCATTGTGAAGGCCGTGCAGCACGCGACGGCCGAGGGTACGAGCTTCGGCGCTGCTACTGAGTTCGAGGTCGAAATGGCGGAGCTCATCCGCTCGTTGATGACATCCATTGAGATGGTTCGCATGGTCAATTCCGGGACAGAAGCAACGATGAGCGCAATTCGACTTGCGCGCGCCTTCACCGGGAGGGAAAAGATCATCAAATTTGAAGGCTGCTATCACGGTCATGCTGATGCATTTCTGATCAAAGCGGGCTCCGGCGCGATGACATTGGGTGTACCTGATAGCGCGGGAGTCCCCAAGGGAGTTGCGCAGGAAACGTTGACGGCTCGTTTTAACGATCTCGACTCTGTCAAACATCTGGCGGAAGCATTCCGAGGACAAATCGCCGCGCTTATCGTTGAACCCGTTGTCGGCAATATGGGGTGCATACCGCCTCAAGAAGGGTTTCTGCAGTCCCTTCGCGAATTGTGCAATGAACA
>ERZ1292640.2046-Hain-H43-02um-R1-2046-length-16457-cov-6_pt1 | contig 16457 bp, 20 predicted proteins | sample MGYA00564404_ERZ1292640 | MGnify/ENA primary metagenome ERZ1292640 (study PRJEB36523, sample SAMEA6512636) | groundwater metagenome | collected 2019-01-08 | study: AquaDiva: Metagenomics assemblies of 32 groundwater samples
GCACCTTCCGCCGTTTCCGAAAAGGCTAATCTGGCAGAATCGGCCGGACCGGCGTCAGTCGCCGAGCGTCTGCCGGATCTCGCGGATGGCGTAGGTCGTCTTGTCCTGCGACTCGTGGTACGTGCGCGCCTGCATTTCGGCGAGCAGGCCCAACGTGATCAACTGGACGCCTGTGAAGACCAGCAGGATGCCAAACAGGAGCAGGGGCCGGTTGGCGATCGACTGATATCCGAAGAGCCGCTGGTAGGCGAGCCAGCCGGTGATCGCACACCCGATTCCACCCATGATGATGCCCAGCAGCCCGAACATCTGCAGGGGCCTGGTCGAATAACTGAGCAGAAACTTCACCGTCAGCAGGTCGAGAATGACGCGAACAGTGCGGCCCAATCCGTACTTGGAACTGCCGAAGCGCCGCGCACGGTGGTTCACGACGTGTTCGGCAATCGTCACCCCCTGTTCGCTGGCGATGGCGGGCAGGAACCGGTGCATCTCGCCGTACAGCCGCAGCGGCTTGACCACGTCCGCGCGAAACACTTTCAACGAACAGCCGTAGTCGTGCAGGTGCACGCCGGTCACGCGCGAGATGATCCAGTTCGCAATCATCGAGGGCACGCGGCGCGTGACAAGCGGATCTTTTCGGTTCTTCCGCCAGCCGCATGCGATATCGGCTCCCTGTTCGACCAACGACACGAGCGCCGGAAGATCGGCAGGATCGTTCTGCAGGTCGCCATCTGTCGTGGCAATGAGGTGTCCGCGGGCGTGCGCAAACCCTGCAGCAAACGCCGCGGTCTGGCCGAAATTCTTCCGAAACCTGATCACGCGCAGTCGTGGATCGCGCTCCTGCAGAGCGGCCAGCTGCGCGAAGCTGTCGTCGGTGCTCCCGTCATCAACCGCGACAATCTCGTAGGGGCGTCCCCATCGATCCAATGTCGAGGTCAACTCCTGGTACAGATCAGGAATGCTGGCCGACTCGTTGCGAATGGGAACGACGATGGACAGGTGTGGTGCGTGCACGGTGAAGCAGGATTATATCGCGGAGGACCGCCGCCGCTGACGGCGCCAGTAATAGACACCCAGCAGCAGCGCACATGCCAGGGCGATGCCGATACCCACTTCGCTGCCATGGCTGCGGATGTAGTCCATGGCGGCTTCGCCATAGTAGTACGCGAGCAGCCCTTCGCCGAGGTACCGGAGGCCTCGTCCCACCGCCACCGATGTCGCACACGTCATCGGCGACATGCCAGCCACTCCGGCGCACAGCACGAAGAGCTTGAACGGCGTCGGCGGCGGCAGCATCGAGGGCACGATCACCGCGGCCACGCCATAGCGGCGGAACGCGCCGAGGGCACGGTCGACTCGATCGCCCTTGAACCGTCTCCGAAGCACGGCCTCGCCGCCCTTGCGACCCAGGTAATACAGAATCATGCAGCCGGCCACCGAACCGGCCGTCACCATGAACACGTAGTACAGCAGCAGGGATGGCCGTTGGGTGACCATCCACACGATGAGAATATCGTTGACTTGCGGCAGCGAGACAAACGACGAATCCAGCAGGGCAATCAGAAACAGGCCGGGGCCACCCAGACTCATGGCGAACCCTTGCGCCCACGTCACCAGTCGAGTCATCACGTTGCCGCCTGCGAGGAAGTCGGCGTGGACCGGCGCACCCGGGAAACCGCCGGCAGGTGGTGTACAGTGAAGCACGGCGCGGGACGCGCCGACGCACCTGTGCCTGTGGACACCCGGACGTACGAACACGTGATTATAGCTGACGATGGCCCGGCCAACCCCGGCGCTGGCGCCTTTCCGGGGCGCCGCGACCGGGCGTGGAGCTGGTTGCCCATCTGCCTCGCAGTGGCGGCTGCTGTGGGCGGCTCGTGGGTGGCCGCGTACTACTGGCGGGCCGGCCTGACGTTGTCACACTACGATGCCAAGGCCCATCTGGTCGTGGCCCGGCGAATCGTCGATAGCATCATGCCCGGATGGGTGCAGATTGGTGCCGTCTGGCTGCCGCTGCCCCACCTTCTGAACATGATTCCGGTTCAAGTCGACGCGTTCTACCGAACGGGTCTCTCCGCCATCGTCATCTCGGTCCTGTCATTCAGTGTCACCGTGTACGTGTTGACCCGCATCGTGCTGCACATCACGGGGTCGCCGCTGGCTGCCACCCTTGGCGTGATGGCCTTTGCGCTGAACCCCGACGTGCTCTACCTTCAGTCCACGCCGATGACCGAGCCGCTGTTGATGGCGCTCACCGCCGCCGCCGTGTGGCTTGCCTGCGACGCGTTTCACGAGGGACGCCCACGCGTCGTCAGGCGAGCCGGGCTGGCCCTGGCGGCCGCGGCGCTGACGCGTTACGAGGCCTGGCCCATTGTGGTGGCCATTCTCGGGGTCGGATGTCTGACGCTATTCTGGCAAGGCGCCGGCCTGGGTCCCGCCCTGCGGCGAACGTCCAGGCTGGCGTGGTATCCGGCTGCCGCGCTCTGTGGGTTCCTGCTGCTGAGTCGAGCGACGGTCGGCGAATGGTTCGTCCAGGGCGGGTTCTTTGTTCCCGACAACATCGCCATGGACCGCCCCCTGCGCGCGGGGGTTTCGGTGTGGTGGGGACTGCACGAACTCACCAGTTACCCGCTCGCCGTATTCGGCGCCCTCGGCCTGGTCGGCGCCGTCATCACGGCTGTTCGGCACCGCAACAGGGCTCTCATCGTGGTGCCACTGGCCCTGGCCGCCGCCGGCCTGCTCCCGTGGTATGCGTTTTACCACGGACATCCATTCCGCATCAGGTACATGATCCCCCTGGTGCCGGTGGTCGCTTTAGGAATGGGCCTGGCGATTGGCTCGTCACGGCGGTGGCGATTACCGCTGGCGGCGGCGGCCGTGGCGGCACTGGCATTCGGACCGCGACCGTTGGATGCTGGCGCCCCCTTGGTGCTCGAAGCGCAGTGGGACACCGAGCATCGCCTCGGCCGCGCGCAGGTCACGGCGTACCTGGTCCACGCGTGGGACCATCAACCGATTATGGCGAGCATGGGATCGCTCGCTCACTACATGCAGGAGCTGTCGGCGGCAGGGTTTCGGCTGGCCGACTTCCTTCACGAAGGCAACGGCGACATCTGGCTGGCAGCGCTGGTCTATCCGGACCCTCATGTCGCGTGGATTCTGGTCGAGGAGCAGGCCGAAGGGGGCGACATGCTGGCAGCCCTTGCGCGACAACGCCCCCGGTTCCTGGCCAACTACGAACGCGTAGCCGAGGGTGGGGGCGTCGCCCTGTACCGCCGGAAACCTAGAACCGATATCGGATCGTCGCCAGGAGGTTGACCCCGCCCAGGTCGATCGTGTCGCTCAGGAAATCGGTCGACAAATCGCCCTTCCCCCACTGCATGCGAACCTCCATGCCGAGGTCGATCGAGCGCGACACGCGCCCGCGCAGGCCGAAGGTGGCCACAGGTCCAACCGAGGTGCCGCTGCCGACAAACGCATCGCGGAAGATGTTGCTGGCGTCGTCGACGAATTCGCCGGTTTCGCTGTAGCGCCAGAAATACACTCCGAGACCAGCCCCGATGTAGGGCTGAACGGCGCGTTTGTGGCCAAACGGGAAAATCCGGGCGATGGCGACCAGCGGAATAATGCGCAGCTTGAGATCTTGTTGGATCTCCTGTCCGTTTTGGTTGACCAACTCCGCATGGATGGCCGGAACGGTGCGCTGATAGTAGCTCAGCCCGACTCCGGTCTCGATAAAGTCTCCCATGTCGATCAGCCACTCGCCGCCCCCGTTGATGGCCGCGAAGTCCTTGATATCGAACAACAGGTACCGCCTGTCGACGACCAGGACGTCCTTTTGCACGCGAGCATCCTCGGCACGCGGCATGAAGGAGCCAAGCTGGAAGCTTACCGATTGCTGCGCCTGGGCGGGCGACGCCAACGCCAGCACCCCCACCAGACCCAGGACCACACCGCCGACCAATCGTTGAATCATAAGGTCCCCCGCGAAATCGTGCATTCGGCCATAACTGCAGCACATCTGATGCCAACTGGTCGAGGGCCATTCTGCCGCGGTTTCCGCCTGAGCTGGCCGGCACTGTCCCTGTGAGGTGTCAGTCGCTCCGGCTGCCAGTTCGACCGCGACGATGCCCTGCGATGGTCGCCAGCATGTGTTGGTGTAACGGTCCGTTGGTGGCCAGCACGTGGCCACCGTGCACGCTGAACGGGCTTCCGTCCATGCCGGTCAGTTGACCTCCCGCTTCCTCCACAAGCAACGTGGCGGCGGCGATGTCCCACGGCTTCAACCGTTCCTCCCAAAACCCGTCGAGACGTCCAGCGGCGACGTAGCACAGATCGATGGCGGCCGATCCGAAGCGTCGCACCGCTCGAGCGCGTTTCACGAACGCACCGAACAGGCTGACGATGTCGTCGCCTTGGTCGTGGACATCGTACGGAAAGCCTGTCACCAACACCGCGTCCAGCAGGGCCGAAGCGGTGGACACGGCCATCCGGCGGCCATTCAACCAGGAACCGCGTCCCCGCTCGGCGGTGAAGAGCTCCCGCCGCGTCGGGTCGTACACCGCGGCAATCTCGACCGATCCGTCGACTTCGAGCGCCAGCGCCGAACAAAAAACAGGCAAGCCGTGAGCGAAATTGGTGGTGCCATCGATCGGATCGAAGATCCAGCAGCAACCCTCCATGGGCACGGTCGCCTGCGTCCCACCGAGCTCCTCGGCCAGGACACGGTGGGACGGAAACCGGGTGGCCAGCACGCTGCGGCACATCCGTTCCACTTCCAGATCGACTTCGGTCACCAGGTCGATGGCGCCTTTCTTCTCGACGCGGAAGTCGCGGCCGAAATAGCGCATCTGGATGTCGCCGGCACGCAGAACGATATCGATCGCGGACGCCAGAAAACGGGGATCGTGTGACATTCGTCTGCGCAGGAGGTCTTAGGATTGAACAGGCAGCTTCTTCACCAGGCGCACTTCCATGCCCCCTTCCGACAGCCGCGACAACTTCACATCATCCATGAAGCTGCGCATGAAGAAGATGCCTCGACCGCTCGCCTTCAGGAGATTTTCGGGAGCGAGGGGATCGGCAAGTTCCTCGGGAACGAACCCCTCGCCCTCATCGCGGACGCAGATGACGAGCTCTCCGGAATCGGGGGACGTCGGAACCGAGAACTCGACGGTGACGTACTTTTGCGGGTCGTGCCGGTTTCCATGCTTGATGGCGTTGATGACCGATTCCCGGATCGCCACCTCGACCCACTGTAAGGCGTCTTCGTCGAACCGAAGCTGCCGCCCGACCTGGTCGCTGACGAGTTGCACCATGTCGAGCATCTCAAAGGCGCTGTTGAAGCGCAGGCGGATCGTGGTTCCGTTGACGGGAATGGTCATCTCCTCGGCAGGCCTCCGCCAATCGCCCGGCAGTGCACCTGGAGGTACGATAGCCCATTCTCGCTGCCGATGCGACCCTGAATCGCGTCCCCGCCGCCGGCAACCCCGGCGGCAGGACCAGGATGTTATAGTGCCAAGGTGACACGTCTAGACAGTGTGACGGTCGGTCCGGCTCGCCGCGTCTGTGGACTGGTGCAGGTTCCGGGCGACAAATCCATTTCGCACCGCTTGTTGATGCTGGCGGCCCTGGCCGATGGCCGATCGCGTGTGTCGAACCTGGCGCCCGGCCACGACTGCCATTCGACGGCGGCGTGTCTTCGGGCCCTGGGCGTCTCCATCACGCCAGATCAGGCCGATGCGAGGGGCAGCCAACCGGACGTCCTCATCGACGGGGTTGGCACTGGCGGTTTCACGGCTCCGGCAGACACGCTGGACGCGGGCAACTCGGGCACGACCGCCAGACTGCTGATGGGGCTTCTGGCCGCGCAGCCGTTTGCCGCGCGGATGAGCGGAGACGCCTCGCTTCAACGAAGGCCGATGGGCCGTGTCATCGATCCCCTCACCCTCATGGGCGCCCAAGTCGTGCTCACTGACGGCCGACTGCCGGCCACCATCAACGGGCGCCCCCTGCGAGGCATCACCTACGTCGTTCCGGTCCCAAGCGCCCAGGTGAAAAGTGCGGTCCTGCTGGCCGGACTGCTGGCCGGCGGCACCACCACGGTGCGGGAACCGGTGCGCACGCGCGACCACACCGAGCTGGCACTCCGGGCTTTTGGCGCGCACGTCGAGACGTCGCCCGCCGGTTCCATCTCGGTCGCGGGTGGTCAGCGTTTGACCGCCGTCGACGCCACTGTGCCGGGCGATCCCTCGTCGGCCGCCTGCTGGGCGGTTGCAGCCGCTGCGCTGCCGGGATCGGAGATCGAAATTCAGGGTGTCGGTTTGAACCCGACTCGAACCGCGTTCTTCGATGTGCTGCAGCGTTTTGGGGCACTGGTGGAGATCGGCGCTACCACGGCCTCGCTGCTTGAACCGGTGGGAGATGTCCGCGTTCGCTGCGGCGGCGTCACATCCGTCACCATAGGCCCGGGTGAGGTGGCTGGTCTGATTGATGAACTGCCGGTGCTGGCCGCCCTGGCCACGCACGGCGGGCAACTGATCGTGACCGGCGCCGCCGAGCTGCGCGTGAAGGAGAGCGACAGGATCTCTGCGCTGGTGGCTGGCCTGCGGGCCATGGGCGGGACCATCGAGGAGTTCCCGGACGGGTTTCGGATTGATGGCTCGTCGCCCCTGCGCGGCGGCGTGGTCGACGCCGCCGGCGACCATCGACTCGCCATGGCGTTTGCCATTGCGGCACTCGGGGCGCGCCAGAACACGACGATTCTGGGTCAGAGCGCGGTGGCGGTGTCTTACCCGGGATTTTTCGATGTGCTGAAACGCATCTGCGTATGAGGGCGGACAAGATCTACCTGGTGGGCTTCATGGGCGCGGGCAAGACCTCGCTTGCCCGCGAAGTTGGCCGGCGTCTCGACTGGAAGGTCGAAGATGTCGATGAGCGAATCGAAGCACGCGAACGACGGAGCATTGCCGACATTTTCTCTCAAAGCGGCGAAGCCTACTTCCGGGCGGTCGAGCGGTCGGTGGTGCAGGAGCTCCTGCCGTTGCGCCACACGGTGGTCGCCACCGGCGGCGGCACGTGCGTGGACCCCGACAGCCGTGCGTTGATGAAGGCGGATGGTGCCGTGTTCTGGATTGACGTGCCTCTGGCCGCGCTCGTCGACCGGATTCCGCTTGACGGCAGTCGACCCCTGGCTCCAAGCCGGATTCAACTGGAGTATCTGTTTGCGCAGCGACGGGAGGCCTACCTTCAGGCCCATGTGCGGCTGGATGGCGCACGCGCGTCGATTGGCGACCTCGCCGATCGTATCCTCGAGTGGCTGGACCATTGACCGGGGAGTCTGATGCGATACCTCGCGCTGAGCGACATTCATGCCAACATCGACGCGCTGGACGCCGTATTGGCCGCAGCCCACACCGGCGGTTTCGACCACGTGCTGTGCCTCGGCGACATCGTCGGCTACGGGGCCGATCCGAACGGCGTAATCGATCGCATCCGCCTGGCCGCCCCCGTGGCCTTCGTCCGCGGCAATCACGACCGGGTGGGCGCGGGCCTGGATGACGCCGAGGGGTTCAATCCGGTGGCTCGCGAGGGTGCCATCTGGACGCAACGCAGCCTGACCGCCGAGAATCGCGAATACCTGACCCGGCTAGTCGCTGGTCCAGTCCTCGTGGACGACTTGATCGAGATCTGCCACGGCTCGCCGTTTGACGAAGATGCGTACGTGTTTGACGCCCTCGATGCGCTCAACGCCTTGCGGGCCGCCCGGCGTCCGCTCTGCCTCTTCGGACACACCCACGCACCGGCCGCCGTCACCTTGAGCCGCGACGAATTGGGCGATGAATCCACCGAGGCAGGAAGCGTGCTTCGGATCCGGGAACACACGCGGTACCTCGTGAACGTGGGATCGGTGGGACAGCCTCGTGACGGCGACCCGCGGGCCGGTTTCGGCATCGTGGACACCGAACGGCGGGAGGTGCGATTCTACAGAGTGGCCTACCCGGTCGAGCGGGCGCAGGCTCGCATTCGCGAAGCCGGCCTGCCCGACGCGCTGGCAGAACGACTCGCAGTGGGACGGTAGCGAGAGATCAGGGTTGGGCCTTCGCGGCCTTGGCCGCCTTGCGAGAGGCGGACTCCTCCCGCCGCTTCAGCTCCACGGCGAAGGCATCACGCGCCGCCCGCGAACCCAGAATCCAGCCAATCACCACGCCCAGCACGATGCTGGCCGGTATGTAGATGAAATGTCCGGCTGACATGCCGCCCATCCGTGCACTCCCTAGCGCGCTGCGATGCGCCGATTCAACTCGGCCAGGTCCTGCTCGACCTTTCTCATCCGCCGCCAGATCGACCACAGGTAGACCAGCAGCACGACCCAGACGAACGCGTATGCGCCAATCACCAGCGGTGCCGCCGGGAGCTGTTCGACGGCCGGCAAGCTGTTCACGGGAACGAATTCACTCTGGCTTGCGGCCGGTGGCTGCGACCAGGCGCCCAGTGCCACGACTGAACCAGCCAACATCACCAACATCACTATTGCGAATCCACGCTTCATGGTTCAAGCCTCACTTGCCTGGACCCCCGCTTCCTTGGGCCGCCGTAGCCATGCGAAGGCGCCCGCGGGGGTGACGAAAACCCTGCCTCACTCGGAGAGTTGAAGCCAATACAACCTAGTCGTCAAGGGCCAGATGCAGTTGTTCTACCTGGTACCGTTGTTCTTCCAGACGCCGGCGCGCCACCAGCAGCAGCCCGTACAGCAGCACGAACGACAGAGCACAAAACCAGAATGGACCGCGCATGCCGGGTGCCAGCGTGGACACCACGCTGGTCTTTGGATGAATCGTTCGCCAGTAGTTCACCGACACGTACACGAACGGCACGTTGGCCATGCCGAACAGGGCCATCGCCGCGGCCAGTTTTTCAGAGCCGGCCCCGCCGTAGCGGCGGACGATCAGATACGCCACGAAGATCATCCACAGCAGCAATGACATGGTCAGGCGCGCGTCCCATTGCCACCAGACACCCCACGCCTTGCGCGCCCACAGGGGACCCGTCACGAGCACAATCAGACCAAACGCGACCGTCAGCTCGCCGGCAGCCACGGCCCAGCGATCGGCGGCTGCCGAGCGCTTGAAGAGAAACACCGCGCTGGCGATGCCGCACACAAACGCGGACAGGAACATCACCATGGCGGACGGGACGTGATAGTAGAAGATCTTCTGGACCAGACCCATCGAGGCCTCGTAGGGCGCGTTGGCCACCATCAGTGGCGCGGCCGCGAACAGGACCATGGCGACCAGCATCAGCGGAGCGAACGTTCTCTTCATAGGTGAACCCGCGTTCCTACGTTCTACTGCCTACTTCCCTACTCCGTCATCAGCGGCTCGAAGGTCCACAGCGACAGGGTGACGAACACCACATCGAAGAAGACCAGCAGGGCCGCCCAGAAACGCGCCATCGGTTCATCGGGCGTCGTTTGCAGCAACGCTGCCGTGCCGCGTACGCCAGCGATGATGACGGGGATGGTGATCGGATACAAGAGGACCGGCAACAGCACGTCACGGCTGCGCGCCCGCACCAGCATCGCGGCAAACAGCGTCCCCACAGAAGCAAACCCCGTGGTTCCGGCGGCCAGCAGGGCCACCAGCCAGAGCGGGCTCCTGGCAAAGGGCGCGTCGAAAAGCAGCGCCACCAGCGGCACGAGGACCGCTTCCACGATGGCCAGAAGCGCCAGCACACCGAGCAGTTTTCCCACGTAGATCGCCGGCCGGTCCGAGGGAGCCAGCATCAGCGCCCGTAGCGTTTCGGTGTGGCGCTCCCGTTCAAAGGTGCGGCCCAGGCCGAGCGTGCCGGCAAAGGCAATGGCGATCCACAGAATGCCGGCCGCCGCATCGTCCATCGGCCGCCCTTCGCGGACTAGCGCGAAGGCGAAGACCAAGACGCACGACACCGCAAAAAAGACCGTGGTGTACAGGATTTCCCTGCTTCGGACCTCCACCGTCAGGTCTTTTCGCATCACGATCCAGGCCACGCGAAAGAACTGCCTCATCTGGCCGCCGCCGACGTGATCGTTTCCCGATACCGCTCGCGCAGGCTGGCCGAAGAGTCGTCGACGGCCAACAAGCGGCCGTCTCGGAGCACGGCGACGCGATCGAGCAGCCCTTCAGCGAGATCCAGATCGTGCGTGGCGACCAGCACGATGCGGCGCTGATCCCGAAGACCGCGCAACCTCGCCACCAGCGCTTGACCCGATGTGTCATCCAACCCCGTGAATGGTTCGTCGAGCAAGAGCAACCGTGGACCGTGTAACAGGGCACGTTCAAGCGCCAGACGTTGACGCATGCCCCGCGAGAACCCCGACACCACGTCATCAGCTCGTTCGGCCAGGCCGGCGCGGTCCAAGGCCCGTGCCACGGTGGCGTCGACGTCGTTCAGCCCGTACAGTCGGGCAAAAAACTGCAGGTTCTCGCGCGCGGTCAGTTCCGGGTACAGATAGAGATCGTGTCCGAGCAGGCCGAGGCGGGACCGAAGTCCTGGTCCGGCATCACGACCGGTCGCGGCGCCGTAGCGCACCTCGCCCGACGAGGGAGCCAGCAGCGTAGACGCAATGGCGAGCAGCGTGGACTTCCCTGCGCCGTTTGGACCCAGCAGGCCCACGATCTGGCCCGCGTGACAGGTCAGGTTCACCCGAGTCAGCGCGCGGCGTCTCCCGAAATTCCGGGACACATCGGCGAACACCAGTTCGTCGAAATCGAAGCTCACGCCGCCTGTCCCTGCCCCAAAGATCCGCCGCGTTGATCGAGTTCGCCGTACACCCGCTCCAGTTGAGCAAGCAACTCACTCCGGCGCACGGCGAATCTGGCCTCATCGACCGCTCCGGCACGATGCTGCTGTTCCAGGCGCACCATGGCGGCCATCAACTTCTCGCGACGGTCGTGAAGCTGGTGTCGTCTGCCGGCATCACCACTGGCTTCCCGCGACGAGAGTGCCCCGATGACGCCAGCGGCCAGCACCAGACAGGCCAGCGCCAGCGCCACATTCCGTCCCGTGCGGCTGCGCGCAGGCAGCCCACTCAGCGTGACTGACAGCGCCGTGCCGGCCGGCAACGCCGGGCCCGTGCCGAGCAGGAAGCTGCGGCCGTCGTTGGGCACCTCGCTCGAGGAATTGAACTGGGGCGACGCCATCCGTACGCCGCCGACCTGGGTCACCATCACCTGGACTGGAAACAGGACGACAGGCAGCTTTTGCGAGAGGGTCCGCTCGGCGCCAGCCGGCCCGAGACCAAATGCCATCTGCACCGGCGTGCTGCCCGGGTTGAACGGCCCCGTGATGGCCACGGTCCGCCCGCGCACCGAAGCCTGCGGGGAGGAGCCCTCGAGAATCGCCGCCTGTTGGGCTCCCTCGGGCAGTTCGAACACGAGTTCTGACCGGGGCGTGACCGGCGCGACGCCGGGGTTGACGACCTCGAGCAGATAGAACACCTCGAGGGAATCGTCGTTGAACTCGATCTGGATCCGGCTCTGTCCGCCGAAGACGACCTCGCCCGGCGCTGGCGTGACCGCGCCGGCCGCCGACAGCCCCCCGGTTCCAGCGCCGGCCGCCGACCCGGCCCCGGCTCCGGCTCCGGCTACCAGAATCAGCTTGATGCCGGACGTTGGCGGCACCTCGAACTCCCGCGACTCGAGCCGCTCACCGTCGACGACCGCGATGGCATGAACCGAGGTTCCCGGTGAAAGGCCGAAGAACTGCGCCCGCCCTTCGGTGTTCGTGTTCTCGGTGAGCACCTTCACGCCACCGTGCAGCTCGACCGGGTGCCCCGTGATGTTGTTGCTGAGGTCGCCACGCACGAGTCTGACGGTGACCGAACCGGCGGCCACATCGCTGCTTGGCATCGGTACGCCGGTCATCTGCCGCACGTCGGGCATCTGTGCGAGGGCTGGCACGGCCGCCAGCACGACACCAAGTACCAGAACGGTGAGACGGACTTTGGCGATCATGCCGCACCCGGGAGTCGAGCGCCGCACGACTTACAGAATCGCGCGTCCCGATCATTTGACGTCTGGCACTGATCGCAGACACCGGTCACGGCAGGTGCCCCGGCGGCGACCGGCCGATCCACCCCAGTCGATGCGGGCGCCGGCAGCTTGCCAATCCGCGTCGCCAGGTCGTGTTCGATCAGCTGCCGGTACGTGTCATCGCCATCAAGTTGGCGGATCAAGCCGGCCGCTCGCGACCTCAACCGGTTCGCGATGTCCTGAAAGTCCGCCTCCGAGATCTTTCGCATCGCCCGATCGAATTCCACTTCCTTGATCGAGCGCAAGACCAGCATCTTCTCGCGCTCCAGAGCGGCGCGCGTGTGGCCGCCCCGCATGTCGGTGTACTCCCCGGCGTCTGCCGACACCAGCGGCAGCACGCTCCGAAACAGTCCGGCTGCCACCAGCCCGGCGGTGCCAGCCGCGACCGACACCGACACCATGTTCACGATCGATGTGCCGCGAGCCACCACCAGTCCCACCGCGGTCGCGCCGAGCGTACCCAGTGCGAGCAGATGCCAGGGGCGCAGACCGCCGCCGGCGTCGGTCGTCTCGACAACCGTCACCGGTGGCGCTGCTTGAGACGCGCGCCCGGTTCTGTTGCCGGTCTTTCGTGCCATGAACCTACTCCTGTGCCACTCGAGTGGCGATCGCCTGCGCGTGCCCGACGGGGTTGGATCCCGAGTACACGATCCTCTGCCACGCCGGGGCCACCAGCAGCACACCCAGCAACAGCAGCAAGGTGGTGGTGGCCGCGCTGTCGGGGACCCGGCCAAGCGCAAACGCGAACGCCTGTTCTGGCAGTAACGCGATCCCGGTGCCGATCACCATGATGCCAAATCCGGTCCAGATCCAGTTCACCAGCGGGTTGATCACCACCTGCAGGCTCATCGACGAATCCTTCAGTTCGTAGGCCGGCATCACCAGGTAGAGATCTTCGGCTACGGTTCGGCGGATCGCGACTTCCGTGGTGGGCTGTTCCTCGTGTTTGCGGAAGAACCATCGAGCCGGATACATGGTGCCGATCGGCTTGCCGTCCTCGAACACCGCCACGTGCCCGGTGATCATCTGTTTCTGGCCGTCGTCTGTCACCCTTACGCCGTTGTTCTTGACCGTGTAGTGGCCGACCTTGGCCTGTTCGCCGGCCTTCAGCAGCAACTGCTGATCGACCTTGAATCCTTCGCCCGCAAAGCCCAGGAACATCAGCGTGATGCCGAGATGGACCACGTAGCCGCCGTACCGGCGGCGCTCGCGCATCACCAGGCCGATGCCGGCCGTCAACAGGTCGGTGCCGGTGGCTTCTCGGCGCACCCGCGCACCCCGCACGAACTCCTGTGTGATGGTCGCGATCACGAACGCACAGAGGGCGAAACAGGTGCCCGAAGACCAGACGCGGACGCCGAGCGCGGTAATGGTGCCGGCGGTCACAAGCGCCGCCACGACCGGCCACAGGAATTGATCCCGCAGATTCACCAGCGTCGATCGTCTCCAGGCCAGCAGGGGCGCGATGCCGGTCAGCGCCAGAATAATGAGGCCCAGCGGCGCCATCCAGCGGTTGAAGAATGGAGGCCCCACCGTGAGCCGGTTGCCGGTCAGCGCCTCGCTCAGCGTGGGGAACATCGTGCCGAACAGCACCAGGGTCGCCGCAATCAGCAGGATCCAGTTGTTCGCGACAAAGGCCGCCTCGCGCGACACCCACGATTCCATGTCATAACGGGGCTTCAGCAGCGGCAGCCGGTAGACGACCCAGCCGAAACTGAAGGTGAGGATGGTCACCATGAAAACCGTGAACATCCAGGCCAGTGCGCGATCCTCGCCAAATGCATGAACCGACTGCACCACGCCCGACCGGGTCATGAACGTTCCGAAGATGGTCAGAAAGAACGTCAGGATCACCAGCGAGACATTCCAGACCTTCAGCATGCCGCGGCGTTCCTGCACGATCACGGAGTGCAAAAAAGCCGACGCCGTGAACCACGGCAGCAGGCCGGCGTTCTCCACTGGATCCCAGCCCCAGTAGCCGCCCCAGCCGAGTTCTTCGTAGGCCCAGATCATGCCGAGCGTCAGACCCAGCGACAGGAACAGCCAACTCACCATCGTCCAGCGCCGGACCGCCCGCAGCCACGAATCGTCAAGATGGCCCGTAATGAGCGCGGCCATACCGAATGCGAACGGGATGGTCATCCCCACAAAGCCGATGTAGAGGCTGGGCGGGTGCACGACCATGTAGATGTTCTGCAACAGCGGATTCAAGCCCTGTCCATCGGTCGGCGCCTGCGTCAAGAACCGCTCGAACGGGTTCTTGTGGACGATCATCAGGAACAGGAAGAACATCTGCACCGCGGAGATGACGGCCACCACGTAGGGAATCAGCTCGCGGTGCCGTTCGCGATTCACATACACCGCCAGCGACCCGAAGATGGCGAGCAGGAACACCCAGAACATGATCGAACCGTCCAGGCCGCCCCAGTACGAGGTGATTTTGTAGAACAGCGGCTGGACCCGGTCCGAATAGCGCTGGACGTACTTGATGGTGTAATCGTTGGTGACGAAGGCATGCGTAATGACCGCCGAACCCACCGTCATCACGGCCGCTGTCAGGTAGAACGCTCCCACGCCGCTTTCGATCAGCCGGCGCGAGCCGCGACGGGCACCGGCAACCGAGGCGGCGATGGCGTAACTGGCAATGACAAAGGCCGCCAATAGGAGGAAGGAGCCAAGAGATGCCATGGTTTGCTTTCACCTACCCAGGGGCCGTCGGCAAACTTCACCCCGCAGGGTGATCCGACCGATAGGCTATTGATGAAGGCCTCAAGGGACGCGACCCGCTCCGAGGACACGTTATGCGCCCGGGCTGCCCAATCCCTTCTTCGGTTCGTATTTCGACGGGCACTTCGCCATCACGCCATTGGGCGCCACATGGAAGCCGTCGGCTTCGAGGCGACCCTTGAGGACCACTTCCGAGTCTTCCTTGAACGTGTCCGGCACGATGCCGACATACGAGGCGTCGATCACGGCGCCTTTGCTCTGGACCTTGAACCGGTACTCCAAGGAATCACGCTTGCGCAGAATGGAATCCGGCACCACGAAGCCGTGCAATTGCAGGTTCTTGCCGTGCCACGCCTCGGGGTTCACGGCCACCTCTTCCACGTGCTTGTAATACTCGGTCCCTTCACTGAGTGTCGAATACATCAGGCCGGCCAGGGCCAGCACCAGGACCACGCTCGTTATGCCGATTCTGACGGTTTTCTGTTTCATAAGAGAGGCCCGAACAGCCTTTCCATGTCTGTCAGGATACCGCCCCGAGTCGGGCAAGGTCAATTGCCGGCGACGGGTGGCGGCCAACCACCCAATCCGAGTTCACGCAGCATGGCGTAGAGACGCGACACGGGCAGCCCGACCACGTTGGCGTACGACCCTTCGACGGCCGTCACAAACCTCGATGCCAATCCCTGAATGGCATACCCGCCGGCCTTGTCCCGCGGTTCGCCGCTCGCCACGTACCAGTCGATCTCGCCGGGATTGAGGCGGGCGAAGGTCACCCGAGACTGTTCGAACGCCGTCATCCACCGGGCATCCGCCCGCAGCGAGAGGCCCGTCAGCACGTCGTGCGTCCGGCCCGAGAGCACCGCCAACATCCGCCTGGCGTCTTCATCGTCTTTTGGTTTGCCCAGGATCGAGTTGTCCACGAGCACGACGGTGTCGGCACCGATGGCGATGGCCCCATGGCACGACGCCGACACAGCGCGCGCCTTCTCGTCGGCCAGCCGCATGACGTAGGTCCGCGGCGATTCGCCGGGCAGGAGCCGTTCGTCCACGTGGGCCGGGATCACCTCGAAATCGAATCCGGCATCGCGCAGTAAGGCGGCACGGCGGGGCGAGGCGGAAGCCAGCACGAGTCGCACAACGGAATGATACACTGGCCGCTCTTGCGCGTGACCTGATGCAACCCCTGCAATCGCTCGTCTCCGCCGCCGTCGCCCGCATCGTGCGGCCGGCTCCGCTCTCGCCCGAGAAGGTGCTGTTCGCGTGGCGCGTCGCCGTCGGACCGGCGTTGGCCCGGGTGGCGCACGTCGCGCTGTCGACCGACCGGATCCTGGTGGTGGATTTCAACGACGAACGATGGCGGGCGGAACTGGAGCGTGCAGGTCCGGCCATTCTGGAACGACTGCGCGAACTGTTGGGCGCCGAGTGTGTCGAGCGTGTGTCGCTTCGGGGACCGCAGCGCGTGTCGCGAGCGGGGCGTGGCTCAGGCAGCCCCCGAAAGACAACAACGTAGGCGGGAGGTTCGCACATGGGCGCAATCAGGGCCGTCAGCCGTGACCATGTTTGTCGGCCCCACTCCGGCGGGGCCCCCGGCGCGGCAGCCGCGCTGGGGTGCCACAGGTGGGCTGGTCGCGGACAGGACCCGGACGGTTTTGAAACCAG
>ERZ1292640.335-Hain-H43-02um-R1-335-length-37690-cov-18_pt5 | contig 16457 bp, 20 predicted proteins | sample MGYA00564404_ERZ1292640 | MGnify/ENA primary metagenome ERZ1292640 (study PRJEB36523, sample SAMEA6512636) | groundwater metagenome | collected 2019-01-08 | study: AquaDiva: Metagenomics assemblies of 32 groundwater samples
TCGACATTGCCGCGCAGGGTCACGATCCGCAGGTCGGGCCGGCGATGCAGGAGCTGGGCGCGCCGCCTGAGTGCCGAGGTGCCGACAACGGCGCCGTGCTTCAAATCGGCGATGCGCCGCACGTCGCCTGCGATCAGCACGTCGCGAGCATCCTCGCGTGGCAGGAAGGCCGAGATGGCGAGCCCCGGCGGCTGGGCTGTCGGCATGTCCTTCATGCTGTGGACCGCGGCGTCGATGCGCCGCGCCAGCAGCGCTTCCTCGATTTCCTTGACGAACAGGCCCTTGCCGCCGGCCTCCGACAACGGCCGATCCTGGATGGCATCGCCCGTGGTCTTGATGGCCATGATCTCGATGGCGCCTGGCGCGGCGAGGGCCGGCACTGCGGCCGCCAGTGCGTCGCGCACCAGGCCCGTCTGGGTGAGGGCGAGCTTGCTGCCGCGTGTGCCCAGTCGCAGGAGGGGAAGGGTCATGGCGTTGCTCTAGCGTACGCAGGTTAATCACGCCAGAAGACACACATGCGCGTGCTGGGCTAGAAGACACGCATGCGGGTCCTGGGCGTCGAAACAAGCTGCGACGAGACGGCGGTCGCCATCGTCGAGGCGCCGGCCGAAGGTGGGCCCGGTGGCACCATCCTGGCCAACGTCGTCTACAGCCAGCTCACCGAGCATCGCCGTTTTGGCGGGGTGGTTCCGGAAATCGCCGCCCGTGCCCATCTCGAGCGGATTGACGGGCTGGTGATGGACGCGCTGGCCGAGGCGCGACTGGGCCTTGCCGATCTCCACGGCATCGCTGCCACCGGCGGCCCCGGCCTGATCGGCGGCGTGCTGGTCGGCGTCATGACAGCCAAGGCGCTGGCCTTCGCCCATGACAAGCCGTTCCTCGCCATCAACCATCTCGAAGGCCATGCGCTCTCCGTCCGGCTCACCGAGGACGTGGACTTTCCCTATCTGCTGCTGCTCGTCTCCGGCGGCCATTGCCAGCTCCTCACCGTGCGCGGCCCCGGAGATTTCACCCGACTCGGGACGACGATCGACGATGCCGTCGGCGAATGCTTCGACAAGACCGCCAAGCTGCTGGGCCTTGGGTTCCCGGGTGGGCCTGCAGTCGAGGCGGCGGCCAAGGGCGGCGACCCACAACGCTTCGCCTTGCCGCGCCCGATGTGGCGCAAGCCCGGCTGCGACTTCTCCTTCTCCGGCCTGAAGACTGCGGTGCGTCAGACGGTCGAGAAGCTGCCGGCCCAGGATGCGCAAGCTGTCGCCGATCTCTGCGCCTCCTTCCAGCGCACCGTGGGCGACGTGCTCGCCGACCGTTGCGCCAATGCGCTCTCCCTCGCGCCGTCGCCTACGCTGGTCGTCGCGGGTGGGGTCGCGGCAAACATCTATCTGCGCGGTCGCCTGGAGACGCTTGCCGCCGCGCACGGTGCGCGGCTTGTGGCGCCGCCGATCAAGCTCTGTACCGACAACGGCGCCATGATCGCCTGGGCCGGCATCGAACGCCTGCGGCTCGGCAAGACGGACGGCCTCGACTTCCGGCCACGCCCGCGCTGGCCGCTCGATCCTTCCGCCGCGGTTCGGGTGTAGGATGGCCGACATGAGCAAAGGCTTCGACATCGTTCCGTTGTTTGCCACGCCGATCGTCCTGTCGGACCTGCCCGACGGGCCGACGCTCTGTGCCGAACTGCACAAGGTGATCGAGCAGCGCGAGAAGACGAATCCCGGCACGCAGGCGTCGAACCTCGGCGGTTGGCAGTCGACCTGGGACATGGACCGCTGGGGCGGTGCGTCAGCGATCAAGCTCCTGGCGCTCGCCCGCAACCTCGCCAACCACGTGACGACGGATCGCGAGGGCAAGCCCGTTTCCATCACATGGCGCGCCAACATGTGGGCGAACGTGAACCGGACCGGTCACGGCAACGAGTTCCACTGCCATCCTGGCAGCTACTGGTCGGCGGTGTTTTACGTCGACGATGCCGGCATCGACGCCGATGCGTCGCTGGGCGGCGAACTCGAGTTCATGGATCCGCGCGGGCCGGGCCCGGCGATGTATGCTCCTCACCTGGGTTTTGCGATGCCGGGAGGCCTGTCGGCCGGGGCCGCCGAGGTCGTGCGTCCCAAGGCCGGTCGCCTGGTCATGTTCCCTTCCTGGATCCTTCACCAAGTCAGGCCCTACCACGGCAATGTCGAGCGTATTTCCATCGCGATGAATCTCAGCCTGTGACGGCGGTTCACCATATCGGTGTGGTCGGCGGCGGCGCCTGGGGGACGGCGCTCGCCTGTCTCGCCCGGCGCGCTGGCCGCAAGGTAACGGTATGGTCGCGCGATCCGGCGATCTCGACGGCGATTGCCCAACAGCATGCCAACCCGGTCTATCTACCGGGCATGACGCTCGATGCCGGCATCGAGGCAGCGGCCGATCTCGCAAGTCTCGGCGCCTGCGATACCGTGCTGCTGGCCTGTCCGGCCCAGGCGGTCCGCGTCGTGGTCGCGAGCCTTCCGGGGAGCAGCCCGGTCGTGATCTGCGCCAAGGGCATCGAGGCCGTGAGCGGTCTGCTGATGCCGGAGGTGCTCGGTGAAGTTCTGCCGGGCCGGCCTCTCGCCATGCTGTCGGGTCCGAGCTTCGCCGAGGAAGTGGTGCAGGGCCTGCCGACGGCTGTCAGCATCGCCACGGCCGACGCCGGGCTCGGCCGCGACCTGGCGGCGGCTCTGGCCGCCGGCGCCTTCCGGCCCTACTGGACCGACGACATCACCGGCGTGTCGCTGGGTGGCGCGGTCAAGAACGTGCTCGCCATCGCGGCTGGCATCGTCGAGGGCCGCGGCCTCGGCCACAACGCCGCCGCCGCCCTGATCACGCGGGGCTTCGCCGAGATGGCCCGTCTCGGCCTCGCCATGGGCGCCCGTCTGGAAACCCTGACCGGGCTCAGCGGGCTTGGCGATCTCGTGCTCACCTGCAACGGTCCGCTGTCGCGCAACCGCTCGCTGGGGCTGGCGCTGGGCAAGGGCACGACGCTGGCCCGCCACATGGACGGGCGCCGGCAAGTCGTCGAGGGCGAGGCCACCGCGCCCGCCGTGCTGGCCCGCGCGGCGCGGCTCGGTATCGAAATGCCGATCTGCGCCGCTGTCGACGCTATCCTGCACCGCGGTGCGGATCTCGACGAGGCAATCCGCGCGCTGCTGGCGCGGCCGTTGCGCCGTGAAGGCGAATAGGTGGGGAGAGTGAAATGGCTCATTGGCTCATAAAATCCGAGCCGTCGGCATATTCGTGGTCGCAGTTCGTCAAGGACAAGAAGACGTCCTGGACCGGCGTGCGCAACGCCCAGGCGGCCATCAATCTCAAGGCGATGAAGCCGGGCGACCGCTGCTTCTTCTACCATTCCAACGAAGGCAAGATGATCGTGGGTATCGCCGAAGTGGCGAAGGCGGCCTATCCCGATCCCACCGACAAGGACGGCAAGGCCGTGACGGTCGACGTGAAGGCCGTGGAGCCGGTAAAGAAGCCGGTAACGCTCGCCGCCATCAAGGCCGATCCGCGGCTAAAAGATTTCGGCCTGGTGCGCCAGTCGCGGTTGTCCGTCGTGCCTGTGAGCGACGCGCAATGGGCGCTCATCATCAAGATGTCCGCTGGCTAGGACGCAGCCATTGCGCGGCGGCGGCTCGCTATGTCAGATTGTCGACAATCGACGATTGGCCGCTGTGGAGGCGAATTGGCTATCTCCGACCTGTCCCCCGCCAACGCGACGGCCGTTCTGGAGCCGGTGCCCAGGAATACGCTGCGTGCCCAGGTTGCCGACCGGCTGCGCGCGGCGATCCTGCGCGGCGATATCGCGCCGGGCGCGCCACTGGTCGAGACCGCCCTGTCGGAGCGCTTCGACGTCAGCCGCGGGCCGTTGCGCGAAGCCTTGAGGCAGCTGATCGAGGAAGGCCTGGTCGTGACGGTGCCTTACACCGGCACGCATGTGGCGCCACTGTCGGTCGAGGACGTCCACGAAATCTATTCGCTGCGTACCGCGCTCGAGTCTTTCGCCTTCGAGCAGGTGTGGCCGCGTCGCGACGATCGCTTCCGCGCCGAACTCAACCGGCGCAACACGGCACTGATCGCAGCCGTCGACGCCGGCGACGACCACGCCAGCATCCAGACCGAGTTGGAGTTGCACGGGCTGGTTTACGAGGCGAGTGGCCATCGCCTGTTGCAGCGTGCCTGGTACGGTTTGCGTGGCCGCCTGCAGCTTTACTGGGCAGCGCATCACCTTGCGCATGGCCGCCATGGACCGCGCCGCGACAGCCATGACAGTTACATCGCCGCGGCGCTTGGCGACGATCTTGGGACCATGCGCCTGGAAGTCGCCGATCACATGCGCCGCGGCGCCGAAACGACGGAACGGTTTCTGCGCAAGCCGAATCCATCTGGGAAGTCCAAACGGGGAGACAAGACATGACCATCACGCGACGTTCAGCGCTGGCCGGCATAGCCGCGGCCACCTCTCTGCTCTCGCTGCCTTTTGCCGCCCGTGCCGAGGGCACGCTCGAGGCGGCAAAGAAGCGCGGCACTTTCCGCGTCGGTGTCACGCAGGCACCGCCCTGGTTCTCCAAGGATCCCAAGACTGGCGAGTGGTCGTCCGGTCTCGGCATCTTCATGGGCAAGGCGATGGCCCAGACTCTGGGCGTCAAGATGGAAACTGTCGAAGTGAGCTGGGGCAACTCGATCGCCGCCCTCCAGGGCGACAAGATCGACATCATGTTCACGATCGACGCCACGCCCGAGCGCAAGCAAGCCGTCGATTTTCCGACTTCGCCGCTCCTCTACTATTCGCTTGCCGTGCTGGCGCGGGACGACTTGGCGGCTGGCACCTGGGAAAACCTCAACAAGCCGGGTGTTCGCATCGCTGTGCCACAGGCCTCGTCGATGGACCGGTTCGTGTCAGAGCACGCCCCCAAGGCCGACATCCAGCGCTTCCCTGACAACGCCGCGGCGATCGCCGCCTTCCAGGCCGGACGCGTCGATGCCGTGTGCCTGTTCCATCCGCCGCTGCTCGCGGCGCGCCAGAAGCTGGGCAAGGGCAAGATCGTGGTGCCGACGCCGGCCCAGTCGCAGGCCTCGAGTGCTGCCGTGCGCAAGGGCGACACCGAATTCGTCGCCTGGGTCGACAAGCAGCTGGCAGCCTTCTACCAGAGCGGCCAGACGCAGAAGTGGTACGAACAGGCACTCAGCGACTTCGGTCTCGATCCCAAGCTCGCGCCCCCGATCATGAAGGAAATGATCAAGTAGACGGTCGCGCCTCTTGGCGTACCAGTGGGACTTCACGCCGGTTCTCGCCAACACGCCGCTGTTGGCGCAAGGCCTGTTGAACACCTTGAAAGTCACCGGCACGTCGCTGGTCTTTGGCCTGGCACTCGGCCTCGCGCTGGCGCTGCTGCGCCTGTCGCCGCGGCGGGCGTTTGCCTGGCCGGCGGGCCTTGTCATCGAGGTCTTTCGGACCACGCCGCCGCTGGTCCAGCTCTTCTGGTTCTTCTTCGCCCTGCCGCTGCTCGTCGGCATCGAAATGACGGCGTTCATGGCCGCCGTCGTCACCTTCTCGATCCAGTCGGCGGCCTTCTTTGCCGAGGTGTTCCGCGGCGGTATCGTGTCGATCGAGCGCGGCCAATGGGACGGCGCGCGGGCGATCGGCATGAGCCATGCCCAGGCGCTCCACCGCATTATCCTGCCGCAGGCAGTCAAGCGCATGATCCCGGCCTTAATGGAGCGGGCCATCGAACTTATGAAGACCACGACCCTAGTCGCTACCATCTCCTACGCCGACCTGCTGTTTGCCGCGAACGAGATCGCGCAGAAGACATTTAGGCCGCTCGAGACCTTCACCGTGGCGGCCTTGATCTATTTCGTCGTGATCTTCGCCTTCAGTCTGCTCGCGCAACAGCTTGAGCGCAGGCTCGCCGTCAGCGGCGAATCGACGGTGCATTGATGCGGTGGGATTTCGCCTCGGTCTTTGCCAATACCGATGCGCTGCTGGCCGGCGCCGCCGGCACGCTCCGGATCTTCGCGATCTGCCTGGTCCTGGGCCTCGGCCTCGGCCTGGTGGTCGGCCTCGGCCGCTACGCCCGTACCAAGTGGCTGTACCTGCCGGCGACCGCCTTCGTGGAATTCTTCCGCAACACGCCGGTGCTGGTGCAGATCTTGTGGTTCTACTTTGCCCTGCCGATCCTGATGCCTTTCGAGATCAGCCCGCTGGCGGCGGCCTCGCTCGGAATTTCACTCAACTCGGCGGCGTTTTCGGCCGAGATCTATCGGGCCGGCATCCAGTCGATCGACGGGGGCCAGTGGGATGGCGCCCGCGCGCTGGGCATGCGGTGGGGGCAGGCGATGCGCCGTATCGTGTTGCCGCAAGCCATCAAGCGGATGATGCCCGCCCTGACCAACCGGGCCATCGAGATCTTCAAGATGACCACGCTTGCCTCCGCGGTGGCTTACGTCGAACTCCTGCAGCAGGGCAAGCTGATCGCCTCGCTCAACTACAATCCGATCGAGGCCTATACTGCTGTCGCCGTGATCTTCCTCGTCTTCCTCTGGCCGCTGGTGCAGTTCACCTATGTGCTGGAGCGCCGCCTGAAGAGGGACGAGTGAGCCTGCTCCGCGTCACCGGCCTCACCAAACGCTTCGGCACCAATGAGGTGCTGCGCGGCATCGATCTCGAAGTGCGACAGGGCGAGCGCATCGCCATCCTGGGCGCCTCGGGCTCGGGCAAGAGTTCCTTGCTGCGCTGCCTCAATTTCATGGAGCTGCCCACGGCCGGTGTCATCGAGCTCGATGGCCAGCCGCTGGGTCGCGAGCGCCGTTCCGGCGAGAGGGTCTATCGCGAAGGCGAACTCACACGGGTACGTCAACGCATCGGGATGGTGTTCCAGCAGTTCAACCTCTTTCCCCACATGACGGCGGTCGGCAACGTCATGGAAGGGCTCCGCACCGTGCGCCGCATGCCCAAGGAGGCGGCGCGCGTGCGGGCAGAGGCCGAGCTGAAGCGCGTCGGCCTCGGCGATAAGGCCGACGCCTATCCCGCGCATCTCTCAGGCGGGCAGAAGCAGCGGGTGGCGATTGCCCGTGCGCTTGCCATGGATCCGGAGCTGCTGCTGTTCGACGAGCCGACCTCGGCGCTCGATCCCGAACTGGTGGGCGAGGTGCTGGGTGTCATCCGCGACCTCGCCGACGAAGGCCGCACCATGCTGCTGGTCACCCACGAACTGGGCTTCGCCTATCATGTGGCGACGCGCGTGATCTTCCTGGCCGACGGCACCATCCACGAATCGGGCACGCCGGACGAGGTGCTGAAGAATCCGCAGCGAGAGCGCACGCGCGCTTTTCTCGCAAGCCACAAGCAATACAGCCTGTAAGGACAAGAAGATGACGACGAATTCCTCGGCGCAGGGTTACATGGCCGACCCGCGCAACGATCAGGTGCTGGTCTACGTCAACGGCACCTTCGTGCCGCGCAACGAGGCCGTCGTCTCGGTGTTCGATTCGGGCTTCGCGCTGGGCGACGGCGTGTGGGAAGGCCTACGCCTGGTGAAGGGCAGGCTGATCAGCCTAGAAGCCCATCTCGACCGCCTGTTCGAGGGCGCCCGCTCGATCGCGCTCGATATCGGGTTCACCCGCGAGGGTGTCGTGAAGGCTGTTCAGGACACGCTGGACAGGAACGGCATGACCGACGGCGCGCATGTCCGGCTGATGATCACGCGCGGTCTCAAGTCGACGCCCAACCAGGATCCACGCTTCGTGATCGGCGGCGCCACGATCGTCATCGTGGCCGAGTACAAGAAGCCCAATCCCGAGGCCAAGGCCCACGGGCTCGCGCTCTTCACATCGACCTTCCGCACCAGCACGCCCGACGTCTTCGACCTGCGGCTCAATTCACACAGCCGACTGAACCTCATCCAGGCGCTGATTCAGGCCATCAACGCCGGTGCCGACGAGGCCTTGATGCTCGACCCGCGTGGGTTCGTGGCTTCCTGCAATTCGACCAACTTCTTCATCGTGCGCCGTGGCGAGATATGGACCTCGACCGGGGCCTACAGCTTCAAGGGCATCACTCAGGCCAATGTAGTCGACGTCTGGCGCCGCACCGGCAAGGTCGCGCGCGAATGCGATTTCACCCTGGCGCAGGTCTATTCGGCCGACGAGGCTTTCGTGACAGGCACTTTGGGCGGCGTGACGCCTGTCACCAAGGTTGATGGTCGCGTGATCGGCGATGGCAAGCCCGGGCCGCTGACGCACGATGCGAGCGAACTCTATCTGAAATCGATCGGGATGTAGTTACTCAGCCGCCAGCTTCCGTGCTGCCCTCGGATCGCGCGTGAGCAGGCCGTCGGCGAGGTCGCGGTCGATCATGGAATCCGGCCGCTCCTCGACACGGCCGAAGCCGGCGCCGCCGCCTACGAACATTTCCACGATGTCGCCCTTGGCGAGATCGACCGCGGCCTTGCTGCGCAGTTCCTCGACCGTGCCGTTGGCGCGATGGACGCGGCAGTAGCCGCGCTGGCCGGGCTCGCCGCCCAAAAGCCCTTCAGGGGCGAGGCGAAAGCGGTCGGAGTAGATCGCGAGTTGTACGTCGTCGCGCAGGATCTCGCAGCGCCGGGTGAAGCCCGCGCCACCGCGGCGGGCGCCGAGCCCAAACGAGTCGGGTGCCAGCTCGTAGCCGACGATGCGGAAGAAGTCGTAGTCGATGTCGAGCGACTCCACCGGGGCGTTGGAGCAGTTGCTGAGCGGCGAATCGACGGCATCGCAGCCGTCGGCGCCCCTGGAGGCGCCATAGCCGCCGCCGAAGATTTCGAGATAGACGCTATAACCCTTCTCACCGAGATGGGAGAGGCAGAAGGCCGTGGTGCAGTCGAAGCCCGTGGCGATCACCTTGTCTGGCAGCGCCTGCGCCATGGCCTTCATGACTGCGTTGAACACGCGGTAGGCCGGGATCATGCGCGCCCGTACCGGCGCCGGCGGCCGTGGATTAAGCAGCGAGCCGTAGGGCACCTTTATGACGATCGGTCGCGCCATGCCCTCGTTGTAGGGAATGTCCGGGCTGGTCAGCACCGATTTTACGCAGCTGAGGGCGGCGGAGAGGGTGCTGGAGTAGGGGCAGTTGAGGTTGCGCTTCACTTGCGCGCAGGTACCCTCGAAATCGATCTCGACCGAATCCTTGGAGATGGTGACCTTGGCCTTCACCAGCAGTGGCTCGTCAGACAAACCGTCGTCGTCGACCGCGTCTTCGCCATAGAAGGTGCCTTTGGGCGCCTGGGCGATGGCGGCGCGCACGCGGCGCTCGGAATAGTCCTGCATCTCCTGCATCGCCGTTTCGACCCTGTCGGTGCCGTAGCGCTCGCACAGTTGCTTCACCCGCATTACGCCGATCGCGTTGGCGGCGAACTGGGCGTTGAAGTCGCCGATTGTGAGGTCGGGCACGCGCACGTTGGCGGTGACGAGGCGCTCGAATGAGCCGCCGTTCCAGTCGCGCTGGAAGTCGTACTTGCTGGGCGGGAAGCGGAGCCCCTCCTGGTAGACGTCCGACGCGTGGATGTTGAGGCCGGGTGCGCCGCCGCCGAGATCGAGATGGTGCGCGACCGAGGCGCCGAAGCCCACGACGCGGCCTGACACGAAGATCGGTGTGAAAATGAATACGTCGGGAATGTGCTGGCCGCCCTCGAACGGGTCGTTGTTGATCAGGAAGTCACCTTCCTTGAGGGTCTCGACGGGATGGCGCCTGAGGCAAGCGCGCAAGGTCTCGCCGATCGGCCCGAGCTGCATGGGAATGAGTTCGGCCTGGGCCACCGTATTGCCGAAACGGTCCATCAGACCTGCCGAGCCGTCGCGCGCCTCGCGCAAGATGGTCGAATAGGCGGAGCGGATCAGTTTCACGCCCATCTCGCGCGCCGAGGCGATCAACGCCTGGCTGATGACGGCATAGTCGATGGGGCCCAATGGACTTGAGGGTCGAGTCATTGCGACCTCCGGAGGATCAGATTGTCGGCCGGGTCGAGTTCGGCTGTCCAGCCCGGCGGCACCCAGGTGGTGGCGGTGTAACCCTCGACCACGGCGGGCCCGACGATCGTCTGGCCCGGCGTCAGTGCCTCGGCGGTGTATCGGGCGCAGTCGAGCCAGGCTTCGTCATGGAAGATCTTGGCCTGCTCGGGGGCTCGCGCCGCCAGCTTCTCACGGTCGAGCCGGGGAATGGCGCCGATCGGCAGGGTGGCGCCCACACGCAGGGTCACGATCTCGACGGCACGGTCGAGCGTGGCGCCGTGCATGAAAGTGCGGTGATGGGCATCGGCGAACAGGCCGGAGAGATAGGCGCCGTCGAGCGAGCCTAGGCGATCCAGGGGAATTTCGACACCGACCTCGAAGGCCTGGCCGACGAAGCGCATTTCCAGCGTGTGGATGTAGTCGAGGCCGCCTGGCAGCTTCATGTCGGCGAACTGGGCGGCGAGCCTGGCCCGCATCTCGGCGAAGGTCTTGCCGGCTTCCGTGGCGGCGGCATCGTCGAGCTTCATCTTGCGCGTGACGGCATCGAACTTGGTGTAGTCGGAGGCCACCAGCCCATAGGCCGAGATCACGCCGGCATTGGGCGGCACGACGATGGTCGAGATGCCGAGTTCCTCGGCGATACGCGCGGCATGCAGCGGGCCGGCGCCGCCGAACGGCACCAGCGCATAGTCGCGCGGATCGCGGCCGCGCTCGGTCGAGACGAGCTGGATGGCGCGCACGATGTTGGCGTCGGCCAGTTGTAGCGCCGAGGACGCCGCCTGTTCGATGCCGAGCCCGAAGCGGGCGGCGATGGGTTCGAAGGCGCGGCGCGCGGCGGCGCCGTCGAGCGTCATTCGGCCGCCCAAAAAAGCGCCGGGCCGGATGGTGCCGATCACAATGTGGGCGTCGGTCGTTGCTGGCTCGACGCCACCCTTGCCGTAGCAGGCAGGGCCGGGATCGGCGCCCGCGCTTTGCGGGCCGACCCGCAGCATGCCGCCGTCATCGACCCAGGCGATCGAGCCGCCGCCCGCGCCGACCGAGACGATGTCGAGGACCGGCGTGCGGATCGGGAGCCCGTCGATCTCGCTTTCCGAAGCGAGCGAGGGGCGACCGTCCTGCACCAAGCAGACGTCGGTCGAGGTGCCACCCATGTCGAAGGTGATGAGATCCTTGTAGCCGGAGCGCGCGGCCTGGCGCGTGGCGCCGACCACGCCGGCGGCCGGGCCGGAATAGAGCGCGGTGATGGCGCTCTGGCGCATCGCCTCGGCCGGCAGGCGGCCGCCGTTGGATTGCATCACGGTGAAGCGGCCAGTGAAGCCCGCGTCCGCCAGTTTGGCCTCGAAACGGTGCAGATAGCCGTCGATGACGGGCTGCACGTAGGCCGACAGCAGGGTCGTCGAAGCACGTTCGAATTCGCGGAACTCTCGCGCCACCTGATGGCTGCAGGTGACGAGCACGCCGGGCAAAGCCTCGGTGATCAACGCCGCCAGCCGCTTCTCGTGCACCGGATTGGCGTAGGCGTTGAGCAGGCAGACCGCGACGGCGCGATAGCCGCCTGATTTGAGCGCGGGGATCAACTCGGCGCGCACCTTGGCTTCGTCGAGCGGCGTCTCGACCGAACCGTCGGCGCGCAGCCGTTCGGCCGCCTCGAAGCAATCCTTGCGGCGCACCGGCGGCGCCGGCTTGGCATAAAAGAGGTCGTAGATGTTGCGCCGGTCATGGCGCTGCATGAACAGCAGGTCGCGAAATCCCGCGGTCGCGATGAATGCCACCATCGCGCCCTTGCGCTCGAGCACCGCGTTGGTGGCGACGGTCGAGCCGTGGCCGAGATCTTTTATGCGCGAGAGGTCGATGCCCGAGGCGGTCAGCGCGGCGAAGGCGCCGATGTCGGGACTGCGCGGCGTGCTCGGCACCTTGGTGACGACGATCTTGCCACCTTCGACCGCCACCAGGTCGGTGAAGGTGCCGCCGACCTCGACGCCGACGCGCATCGGCTCAGCGCTCTTGAGATTGAAGGGGGAGCTTGGCTTGCAGTTCGGCGATCTGCTTCTTGAGTTCCTCGTTCTCCTCGCGCGCCTTGGCGGCCATGGCTTTCACGGCGTCGAACTCATCGCGGCGCGGAATGTCCATGCCGTCCAGGATCTTGGCGATCTGGTCGCGCACGCGGGCCTCGACCTCGTCCTTCATGCCGGACAGAGCGCCGACGGCGCCGTTCGCCACCTTGGTGAGATCGTCGATGAAGGGATTGCGGGTTTGCATGGTGTGACTCCTGGTGCGGGGAGTATGGGCGGCTGGTAGCATCCGGCGCAAGAAGCACCGGAGGACCGCCGTGAGTTTGGTAAAAGTCGAGTCGAGCGAAGGCATCACCACCATCACCATGGCTCGGCCGGAGAAGCGCAACGCGCTCAGCCAGGCCCTGTGTGACGGCCTCTACGACGCCTATCGCGGTTTCGAGGCGGGCGGCGACAAGGTCGCCATTCTGCAGGCCGATGGCCCCGCCTTCTGCGTCGGCGCCGACCTCAAGGAGCCGCCGTCCGCGATGTGGAAGGCCGTGCCGCATGTCAGCCACGCGCTTACCAAGCCAGTGATCGGTGTCACCCAGGGCTGGGTGATCGGCGGCGCCATCTGTATGGTCATGACCTGCGATCTGATGGTCTCGGCCGACACGACCAAGTTCATGTATCCCGAGGCCAAGGTCGGCGTGTTCGGTGGCCTGATGCCGGGCATCGTGTCGCGCATGCCGCACAAGGTGGCGATGGAATTGCTGCTGCTGGGCGAGGAGGTTTCGGTCAAGCGCGCCTATGACGTGGGCTTCGTCAACAAGGTGGTGCCGCTGGGTGAGGAACGTGCCGAGGCGCGGCGCATGGCGAGGATCATCGCCGACTCGGCGCCGCTGGTGATCCGCACCCTGCGCGACTTCGCCAACCAGACCTTGCCGCGCGGACCGGCGGAGATCTTCGTACCCGAGCGCTACAAGCTCGAGCAGATCGCCAACTCGGACGACCGCAAGGAAGGCGCCGCCGCGTTCCGCGAGAAGCGGTCGCCGAAGTTCAAGGGTCGATAGGGAAGCGCGCAGGGAAACATACAGGGAAACGCTCATGGGCAAGTTACTGCTGGTAGGTTGCGGAAAGATGGGCGGCGCCATGCTGGAAGGCTGGCTGGCGCGTGGGCTCGCCGCCTCCGACGTAGTCGTGGCCGAGCCGGCCGAAGCCATCCGGCCGAAGAAGCCGGGCCTGCGTGTCGTGGCGTCGTCGGCTGAGCTGAGTGAGACACCCGAGATCGTGGTGCTGGCCGTGAAGCCGCAATCGATGGATTCAGTGCTGCCTGACCTCAGACGCTTTGCCGACCAATGTCCCAATGGGGGTTCGGTCTTCCTGTCGATCGCCGCCGGCAAGACCCTGGGCTATTTCGCGAGCCACCTCGGCAAAAGCGCCAAGGTCGTGCGTTCCATGCCCAATACACCGGCCGCGGTACGCCAGGGCATTAGTGTCGCCACGGCGGCAGCAGGCGTCTCGGCCGCCGAGAAGAAGCGTTGCCACGAGCTGCTCGAAGCCGTCGGCCAGGTGCTCTGGGTCGACGACGAGGCGTTGATGGATCCGGTGACGGCCTTGTCGGGCAGCGGCCCCGCCTATGTCTTTCTGTTGGTCGAGGCGATGGCGGCGGCCGGCGCAAAGCTCGGGCTCTCGCCTGACATGGCCATGCAGCTTGCGCGCGCGACGGTGGCGGGCAGCGGCGAACTCTTGAAGCAGTCGACTGAACCTGCCGCTCAACTGCGCGTCAATGTGACCAGCCCGGGCGGCACCACCGCCGAAGCCCTGAAGATCCTGATGGCAGCGGACGGTATCCAACCCGTGTTCGACAAGGCGCTGTCGGCGGCCTCGCGTCGCTCGAAGGAACTCGCCGGATGACGGCGGCGCACGAAGCGGCGCTCGATGTCTTTCTCGGCCTGATCGCCGATAAGGATTTTGCCGCCGTGACGCTGCGCGACGTGGCCCAAGGTGCGAACCTCGGGCTTGCCGATCTCTATCGCCTCTACCCCGACAAGGTGGCCCTGATTGCGGCTTTCCTGGCTCGCGTCGATGCCGATGTGCTGGCGGGCACGCCCCGCCAGAGCGATCCCGAGGAGACGGCGCGCGACCGGCTGTTCGACACCATGATGCGCCGTTACGACGCCCTGCGCCCTCATCGCGCAGCCTTGCGCGCGATTCGCGGTGCCTCTCGCCGGGATCCGTTGCTGACCTTAGCCCTGGGTCCGGCGCTGCGCCGGTCGATGGCCGCCATGCTGGAAGCCGCCGGCATCCCGAGCGACGGACTGCCTGGTGCGATGCGCCAGAACGGTCTGCTGGCTATTCACTACGCCGTCTCCCGGATCTTCGACCGGGACGAGACGGGAGACCTCTCGAAAACCATGGCCGCCTTGGATGGCCATCTCAAGACCGCTGAAAAATGGTCTCAACTCGTTGGTAAATATGTGAAAAGACCGACTTCCAAGAGGTCGACACCAGAGGTTGAATCGCCTGCTGCGTGAATATTTTGTGCAGTGCACAAAATCGTCTCTTGACTTGCTGCAGCGCATGCATAAATTGGAAATTGTTGTGCACCGCAGCAAAGCGGGGCTCCCGAGTTTTCAACGCGTTTCCGCCCTTCAGGAGAATCCCATGTACGCCACTGGCGCCTTCAAGAATCCGTTCGCCGACTTCGACTTCAGCAAGATTGCCGGCGAGTTCAAGATGCCGACCATGAACATCGAGGCGGTTGTCGAAGCCGGCCGCAAGAATTTCGCCGCGCTCACCGCCGCCAATACCTCGGCCGTCGAGTCGATGAAGGCGATCGCGCAGCGCCAGGGCGATATGGTTCGCGCCGCCATGGAAGACTTCTCCAAGCACGGCAGCGAAGTTCTCGCCGCCGCGACTGTCGAGGAGAAGGCCGCCAAGCAGATCGACTTCGTGAAGAAGAGCTACGAGGCCGCTATGGCGAACACCAAGGAACTGGCCGACCTCTACAGCAAGGGCCACACCGAGGCCCTGACCGCGCTCAGCGCGCGCGTCTCGGAGCTGACCGAAGAGGTCAAGGCTGCGATCGCCAAGAAGGCCTAAGCTTCGATCGGCCGACGCCGATGGAACGAGAGGGGCCGCTTTGCGGCCCCTTTTCTTTTGGGCCTCTTCTCTTTTGAATGGGGGCCATTAGGGTGCGCTTCCCATGGAACAGATCACCTACGACGACTTCACCCGCGTCGACATCCGTGTCGGCACCATTGTCGAAGCAGCATCTCTCGAAGGCGCGCGCAAGCCGGCGCTTCGCCTGTCGATCGATTTCGGGCCCGAACTCGGCATCCGGAAATCCTCAGCCCAGATCACCGTGCACTACACGGCCGAGGAATTGGTTGGCCGGCAGGTTGCCGCGGTGGTCAATTTCCCGCCGCGCCAGATCGGCAAGTTCATGTCGCAGGTGCTGACGCTCGGCTTCCCGGCAGAAGACGGCAGCGTCGTGCTGATCGCGCCGGACAAGCCGGTGCCCAACGGCGGGAAGCTCTTCTAGAAAACCTTGTGTATCCAGCCGTGCGTATCGGCCGCGCGACCGCGTTGAATGCCGACCAGGGCGGCTTTCAGCTCTTCGGTCCTGGCGCCGGAGCCGCCGTTGCCGATCTTGAACTCGCCATCCTTGCTGCGCACCGTGCCGATCGGCGTGACGACGGCGGCGGTACCGCAGGCGAAAGCCTCGCGCAGCCGACCAGTGCCGGCATCGGCGCGCCACTGGTCGATGGAATAGCGTTCCTCGCGGACCTTGATGCCTTTGTCCTTCGCCAGCGCAATCAGCGAAGCACGCGTGATGCCAGGCAGGATCGTGCCGCCCAGCGGCGGCGTCGACAGTGAGCCATCGTCGAACACGAAGAACACATTCATGCCGCCCAGTTCCTCGACCCAGCGCTGTTCAACGGCGTCGAGGAATACGACTTGGTCGCAGCCATGGTGCGTCGCTTCCGCCTGGGCGAGCAGGCTTGCTGCGTAGTTGCCACCGCACTTGGCGGCGCCCGTGCCGCCTGGCGCCGCGCGCGTGTACTCCGTCGAGACCCAGACCGAGACCGCAGGCGCGTCGGTTTTGAAATAGGCGCCGACCGACGAGGCGATGACAAGGAACAGGTAGTCGGATGAGGGCTTTACACCGAGGAATATCTCGTTTGCGAACATGAACGGCCGGAGATAAAGGCTGCCGTCGCCGTCAGGAATCCACGCACGGTCGGTACTGACGAGCAGGTCGCAGGCCTCGAGGAACACCGATTCCGGGAGGACCGGCATCGCCAATCGCTCGGCCGATCGCTGGAAGCGGCGGGCGTTTTCCTCAGGCCGGAACAGCGTCGCGCCGCCATCGGCGGTGCGGTAGGCCTTTAGCCCCTCGAAGATTTCCTGGGCGTAGTGCAGGACGGCCGCAGCAGGATCCATCGGGATCGGCGCGCGCGG
>ERZ1292640.1269-Hain-H43-02um-R1-1269-length-20894-cov-43_pt1 | contig 16456 bp, 18 predicted proteins | sample MGYA00564404_ERZ1292640 | MGnify/ENA primary metagenome ERZ1292640 (study PRJEB36523, sample SAMEA6512636) | groundwater metagenome | collected 2019-01-08 | study: AquaDiva: Metagenomics assemblies of 32 groundwater samples
GCACTGCGGACTTTTAAGCCCAAGGTTTTCGCCCTAAACACGAAAGAACCAAAACCTTCATGCGGATCATTTTCAAATCGATCCACATCCAGAATCAGGAGATCGTGAAGTTCGAGTTGAATGAGCCGTGGAAAACTTGCTATGAAGAGGGGATGAAATGGTTGAAAACGAGCGAAAAGACGACAATACAGGCGATTCCGGAGGCCCGCTTCGCCGAGAGCGAAGCGAGGCGAGCAAAAGCCCGAAGAAGTTACGTGTGCTTTTGCGCACTTTCGGATGTCAAATGAATGTCCGGGATTCGGAAGTAATTGCTGGGTTGCTGGATAGGGCAGGATATCGGATTACGGAAGATGAGGATTTAGCGGATGTAATAATTTTTAATACCTGTTCGGTGCGTCAGCACGCGGAGGATAGGGTTTGGTCCGCGGTAGGGCAGATCGTTAAGAAACAGGAAAGGTTATCTTCTGGGATAGTTCCTATTGTTGGAATTGTTGGTTGTATGGCAAATAATTATCAGGAAGCGATTTTTGAAAAGGCGTCGCAGGTTGATTTTGTGGTGGGCACAGCTGATATTCATAGAATACCAGGTATAATAAACAAACTATCCGCTATCCGCTATCCCTGCCTTGCCGGCAGGCAGGCGCTATCCGCTATTAAAATCTGGGAGACAGACGGAGAAACAAGGCCTGAAGAGGTATACCACACCGGATTTCATCTGGACCAGAATCATGCTTTTGTGGTTATTTCAGAAGGCTGTGAAAATTATTGTTCGTATTGCGTTGTGCCTTATACGCGCGGGAAGTTAAGGTCGCGTAATTATCAGGATATTTTGGATGAGATTAAAGAAAATATTGACGCAGGTGTATCTAAGATTACTTTATTAGGGCAAAATGTTAACGCCTACGGCGTAGAGAACAGAGAACAGAGAACAGAGAACAGAGAAAACATTAATTTCGTTAAATTATTAGAATTAATTGATCAGGTTAAGGGGCTTAAGGAGTTTAGCTTTGTTACTTCGCACCCTAAGGATACCACTATTGATTTGTTTAAAGTAATGGGTAGTTTGGAAAAATTAAAGAAACATTTGCACCTGCCTATTCAGTCAGGTTCGAATAAAATTTTAAAACTTATGAAGCGAGGTTACACAAGAGAATCTTTTTTAAGCTTAATTGATAATTATCGCAAGATTGTCCAAAATGGTAAATTTTCTACTGATGTAATTGTGGGTTTTCCGACAGAGACACAAGAAGATTTTCTCGATACCTATAATTTAGTAAGGGATGTCCAGTTTAATGCCGCTTATATATTTAAATATTCACCTCGGCCGCGCACCTTAGCCGAGAGTTTTCCTGATGATGTGCCGCTAGAAGAGAAGCAGAGAAGGCACGGAGTAATATTAGAATTACAAAAAAAGATTTCAAGGAGTAAACGTGTTGAATAAAGTTATTTTTCTCCTCGGCCCAACTGCCGTGGGTAAAACTAAAGCAGCTCTAATATTAGCCGGGAAAATAAATGCCGAAATAATTTCCTGTGATTCCATGCAGATTTACAAGGGTATGGACATTATTACTTCAAAGCCAGCGTTAAAATTAAGGGAAAAAATACCGCATCATTTAATTGGCACAATTCCTGTGGATAAGGAATACGATGTCTCAAGATACCGCAGAGAAGCCGTTTCTAGTATTAGGGAAATTATAAAAAGGGAAAAAATTCCGCTTTTTGTAGGCGGAACAGCCCTCTATGCCTCAATAGTAATAGATGGTATTTTTAAGGATAAAAGCAAAAATAAAAAAATTCGCGAAGGCCTTTATGATGAAATGGAAAAATTCGGCAGCCAATATTTATATGAAAGATTAACGAAGGTGGATCCTGAAGCCGTTTTAAAAATACATCCTCATGATACAAGGCGTATCATTCGGGCATTAGAGGTTTTTGAAAGCACGGGTAAGCCAATCTCTGAATTAAAAAAACAGAGGAAAGGATTGACGGATGATTACGACATTAAGATCTTTTGTTTAAATATGCCGCGCAGTGAGCTTTATGAGAGAATAGATGGGCGTGTAGAGAAGATGTTTAAAATGGGGTTAATATCCGAAGTAAGAAAACTACTTAAGCGGCGTTTAAGTAAAACCGCTTCATGCGCTATTGGGATAAGGGAATTAAAAGGATATTTTGAAGGGCTTTATGATTTGGATGAAGCGAAGCGTTTGATGAAGCAAAATACCCGTCATTTTGCCAAAAGACAGCTCACGTGGTTTAGAAAAGATAAACGGATAAAGTGGGTAGAGGTTGACGATAAAGTCCGGCCTGGGGAAATGGCAAAAAAAATATTTAAGGAAATAAATAGTCATTAATAGAATGATGTCGAGAAGAAAAAGGGCGGGGCAAGCCATGCCCAAAAATGCGGCGACCCGTAACGCAGTGATTCGCGGGGAGAGGAAAAAGGTAAAAAAGTTTTAGTAAAAAAAAAGTAAAAAAAAGTTCTCGATAAATTTGATGTAATGGTTTATAATAGATAAAGGAGTTTAAAAAAAATGCCTATTCGGTCAGCAGAAAAAATAAAGATTAAAAATGTTTTAAAAGAAGATTTTACGAGAGAAGAAACCTGGCGGATATTTCGTATCATGTCAGAGTTCGTGGAAGGTTTCGAGGTGCTTTCGAAAGTTGGAAAGGCCGTTTCTGTATTTGGCTCAAGCCGTATGGATCCGGAGAATAAATATTGTAAGTTAGCGGAAAAAATAACCTCTCTTTTGACCAAAGAAGGGTTTGCCGTAATTACCGGCGGCGGACCGGGAATTATGGAAGCGGCAAATAAGGGCGCGAGAAGGTCTAAGGGGATGTCTATCGGTTTAAATATTCAGATACCAGAAGAGCAGAAACCCAATCATTACATAGATATATTATTAGATTTTCGTTATTTCTTTGTCAGAAAGGTAATGTTTGTTAAATATGCTAAGGCCTTTATAATCATGCCGGGCGGTTTTGGCACATTTGATGAGTTGTTTGAAAGTTTGAATCTTATTCAGGCTAAACGGATTAAAAAATTTCCTGTGATTTTGGTGGGAAGAGATTACTGGCATGGTTTGGTAAGTTGGTTTAAATCTAGAGTGTTAGATGAGGGATGTATTTCTAAGGAAGACTTAAAAATATTTACGGTAGTAGATACTCCGGAAGAAGTTATGGAAGCGCTAAAGGGATTTTATGGCAAAGCCTAAGGTTTGCGTTTTAAGAACTGCGGGAACCAACTGCGACAAGGAAACTGCTTTTGCATTTGCTAAGGCCGGCGCGGAGCCGGAACTTGCGCATATAAACAGGTTTATAGATTATGGGAAAAAGTTTTCTGATTATCAAATCTTAGCTATTCCCGGCGGTTTTACTTATGGTGATGATATTGCCGCGGGTAAAATTTTGGCTAATGAACTAAAATATAAGTTTGCGGATGATGTAAGGAAATTTATCAGTCAAGGAAAGTTAGTTATTGGGATTTGTAATGGTTTTCAGGTTTTGGTAAAAGCAGGTATCTTGCCGGGGAATTCTGATTTTAAGCAGGAAGTAAGCCTCATCATAAATGATTCCGGAAAATTTGAGGACAGGTGGGTACATTTGTGTTTGCCGGTTTGCCGGTTTGCCGGTTTGCCGGTTAAATGCGTCTGGACAAAAGGCCTTTCTGAGATAATTTATCTTCCTGTGGCTCATGGGGAGGGAAAATTTATTACAAAGGATAAGGCAGTTTTAGAAAAATTAAAAAAGAATGGCCAGATTGTTTTTCAATATTGCGATGAAAAGGGAAAATTCGCGGGTTATCCTTGTAATCCCAATGGTTCAATCGAAAATATCGCGGGTATCTGTGATGAGACAGGGAGGATTCTAGGGCTTATGCCTCATCCGGAAAGGTATATTGAGTTTTATCAGCATCCTCAATGGACCGGAATGAAAAAGAGGCTCTCCGGCGCGGGATTAGAGATTTTTAGCAATGGAGTCAATTACGTTAAGGAATTTTTATAAGGAAAGCAGAAAATGAAACTAGATTATAAAAAATCAGGCGTGGATATTAAAAGCGCGGGTATGTTTAAGGCAAAAATTAAGCCTTTGTTAAGAAAATCATTTAGCCGAGAGGTTTTAAAAGATATCGGCGGTTTTGGCAGTTTTTTTAGTCTGGCGAAAGAAAAATATAATGATTTGGTTCTGGTTTCTTCCGCGGATGGGGTGGGCACAAAGTTAAAGGTCGCGAATCTTGTCAATAAACATGATACGATTGGCATAGACGCGGTGGCGATGAATGTGAATGATATCCTTTGCGCAGGCGCGGAGCCATTATTTTTCTTAGATTACATCGCGTATAGCAAGGTCCAAGAAAAAACACTGCTTGATATAATAAAAGGCATAAATAATGGCTGTATTGAGGCGGGATGTTCTTTGATCGGCGGAGAAACCGCTCAGATGCCGGAATTTTATAAAGAAGGAGAATACGATATTGCCGGGTTCTGTGTAGGCGCGGTTGAGCGTAAAAATATTATTGACGGTTCAAAAATAGAAGCTGGTGATATCGTAATTGGTTTAGAATCTAGCGGTCTACACTCTAACGGTTATTCCTTAGCCAGGAAAGCCTTATCTATAAATGAACAAAAAAGAATGAGTAAAGAGCTTCTTAAACCCACTCGTATTTATGTTAAACCCGTTTTGTCTTTGCTATCCGCTATCCGCTATCCCTGCCTTGCCGGCAGGCAGGCGCTATCCGCTATTAAAGGCATTTCTCATATCACCGGCGGCGCTTTCTACGATAAGATCAGCCGTATCCTCCCTGATAATGTAAACGTGAGGATTAACAAAAATGCTTGGGAGCTGCCTAAGATTTTTAAATTAATTCAGAATAAAGGCAGTATCGCAGATAAAGAAATGTATCGGACCTTTAATATGGGCATTGGGATGGTTTTGATTCTGGAGCCGCAATCAGTCAAAGCGATAATTTCAAAATTAGCTGAATTTAAATTGAAGTCTTGGGTTATTGGCGAGGTTATTAAAGGCAGGAAAGAAGTAGAGATATTATGAGAATTTTAGTCATTGGTTCAGGCGGAAGAGAACACGCGCTTGTTTGGAAGATTGCGCAGTCAAAATTAGCGGATAAGATTTTTTGCGCTCCGGGGAATGGCGGTATTTCAAAACTCGCGGAGTGTATTGATATAAAGATAGAAGACATTTTTAAGTTATTAGACTTTGCCAGAAAAGAAAGAATAGATCTGACGATTGTCGGACCTGAAGCGCCTTTGGCTTTAGGAATTGTCGATGAATTTAGGAATCAGAAATTAAGGATATTCGGCCCAAATAAGAAAGCGGCGCGATTAGAGGCGAGCAAGGTTTTTGCCAAGGAATTAATGGCTAAGTATGATGTCCCGACCGCGGATTTTAAGATTTTTGAGAATGATAATGAGGCAAAAAAATATATCGAACTTAAAGGCGCTCCTTGCGTGGTTAAGGCAGATGGTTTAGCCCAAGGCAAGGGCGTGATTGTGGCAAAGACAACTGATGAAGCAATACAAGCGGTAGATTTAATAATGGGGGAAAAAGTTTTTGGTGACGCGGGCAGAAAAGTAATTATTGAGGATTGTTTACAGGGTCAGGAAGCATCCATTATTGTGATCGCTGATTCAAAAAAAGTTATTTCTTTGGCTTCAAGTCAGGACCATAAAAGAGTTTTTGATGGTGATGTTGGGCCTAATACCGGCGGAATGGGCGCTTATTCACCCGCTCCGATTATAACAGAGCCGGTATTTAAGGAAATTTTAGAGAAGATAATTTATCGCACGATGGATGGTTTAGCCCGGGAAGGAATAGATTACAGGGGAGTTTTGTACGCGGGGATTATGTTGACTAATGACGGACCAAAGACGCTTGAATTTAACGTGCGTTTTGGCGATCCGGAAACACAGGCGATATTACCGCGTTTAAAATCAGATTTATTAGAAGTAATGTTCGCCGCAACCGAAGAAAAATTATTCCGGCTTAACCCTTTGAATTGGGACAGCCGGCCATGCGTATGCGTAGTTTGCGCGTCCGGAGGTTATCCGGGTGAATACGAAAAAGGCAAAGAGATTTTTGGATTAGATGAAGCGCAAAAGTTAGAAGACACCGTTATTTTTCACGCTGGCACTAAGAAACAAGAGGATAGAATTTTTACAAACGGAGGGAGGGTTTTAGGTGTAACGGGCATGGGAGATACAATAAAAGAAGCGATAAAAAAAACTTATTCCGCGGTAGAAAAAATTCATTTTGAAGGTATGCATTATAGAAGCGATATTGGACAAAAAGCCTTATATTGAAAGAGGTAATTATAATGAATAAAATTGAGATTGCTATAATTATGGGGAGTGAGTCGGATTTGGAGACTGTAGGGGAAGCGGCAAATCTATTGAAAGAATTTGAGGTTAAGTATGAGATTAAGGCGCTTTCTGCGCATAGGACGCCGAAAGAATTGACTGCATATGTTGAGGAAGCGCCAAAAAAAGGGGTTAAAGTTTTTATCGCCGCGGCAGGCGGTGCCGCGGCTTTGGCAGGTGTGGTTGCCAGTCATACCACATTGCCGGTTATCGGGATTCCCATAGAAACAAAGAGCCTAAAGGGCCTCGATTCATTGTTATCTACGGTTCAGATGCCCGCGGGGATTCCTGTTGCTTCTATGGCAATTGGAAAATCCGGCGCAAAGAATGCCGCTCTTTTCGCGCTTTCTATTTTAGGGATAACTGATAAAAAAATCAGCACAAAGCTTTTTAAATATAGGCAGCAAATGCGCTCCAAAATAAAAAAGATCAAAATAAATTTATGATTTCGACAAAAAAAGTAAAAATAGACCCCTTAAATCCTCAAGAAGAGTATATTAAAGAGGCGGCCGGGATTTTGGCCGCGGGGGGGCTTGTGATTATTCCGACGGAGACTGTTTATGGTATCGCGGCTAATGCCTTAAATCCAAAAGCAATAGAGAAATTATATAAGATTAAAGAGCGGCCAAAGGATAAACCTTTTTCTCTGCATATAGCTGGAAGAGAGAAGATTGAGGAATTTGCTTGCGACATTCCGATTTTTGCTTATAAACTTATGTCAAAAATTTGGCCCGGGCCACTGACTCTAATATTAAGGGCGAAAACCGGAGGAGTAATTGACGCCTTGACTTCGTTTAGCGTTAATGGTGAGCGCGGCCGAACCATTGGTATACGCGTACCGGATAATGAGGTTGCCTTGAGGATAATTAAGCTCTCAGGTGTTCCGGTGGTTTGCCCATCCGCGAATATTTCTGGAAAACCCGCTCCGGTAAATTTTACTGATGCTATAAAGGATTTAGATGGCTTGGTTGATTTTGCCATAGATTCAGGCGCTACAAAATTACAGGTTGAATCTTCGGTTGTGGATTGCGCTGAAAGTTCTCTTCGAGTTTTAAGAGAGGCAGCAATAAAAAAAGAGGTTCTTGAGGCGGTGGCAAGAAGAAAGACAGTGCTTTTCGTCTGCACCGGTAATTCATGCCGCTCGGTAATGGCGGAGGCGCTTTTAAAGAAAAAATTAAAGGAGAGAAACAGGGGCGATGTTGAGGTTTTGTCCGCGGGGGTAATGATGATGGCTGGTTTAGGCGCGACGGAGGCCACAAAAGAGATTTTAAAAAAGGAAGGCATAGATGTGTCAAGCCATCGTTCGCGAATGGTCACAAAAGAGCTTCTTAGAAAGTCAGATATAATATTAGTTATGGAAAAATTGCATGAAGAGAGAATTTTACAGGTTGCCGCGGATGTCCAAAACAGGCTTTTTTTATTGAAAGAATTTGTTAATCCCGTTAGGAATCTTGTTTTTGGCGGGGTAAAAAAAGACGCTGATAACTTAGACATAATTGATCCAATAGCTAATTCTATGGAGTTTTACGCAGAGACATGCCGGATTATAAAGCAGGCAGTGGAGAGGGTGAGTGATATAATATGAAAACTATGCTTATTGCGTCTGATCACGCGGGGTTTGCCTTGAAAGAAAAGTTAAAGCTTTGCTTAGAAAAGAAAGGTTTTCAAATAAAAGATATGGGGACATATTCGCAAGAGAGCTGTGATTATCCCTTGTTTGCCGGCAAGCTTGCTAAATGCGTTTCAGAAGGTAAGCATCAGAGAGGTATCATGATTTGTAAGAGCGGGATAGGGAGTTCTATCGTAGTCAATAGGTTCCCAGAAGTGCGCGGCGCGCTCTGTTATAATGTAAAAGCGGCTAAACTTTCGCGCCAACACAATGATAGTAATGTATTGGTTTTGGGAAGCGCTTTTGTGAATGTTCAGATAGTCAAAAGGATTCTTAATGTTTGGCTAAATACAGAGTTTCAGGGTGGAAGGCATAAACGGCGTTTAAATAAAATAAAAAAGATTGAAACAGAATTGGGAGGTTAAACGAATATGAATTATGTAAAGTGTGCTGATCCGGAAATTTACGCGGCTGTAAGGAGCGAACTTAAAAGGCAGGAAGAGGGGTTAGAGTTGATTGCTTCTGAAAATTTTACTTCGTTAGCAGTGCTTCAGGCACAGGGTTCCGTGCTTACCAATAAATATGCTGAAGGTTATCCGCATCGCCGCTGGTATGGCGGATGCAATTATGTGGACGTGGTGGAAGAGTTAGCGGTCAACCGGGCTAAGGAATTGTTTGGGGCAGAACATGCGAATGTGCAGCCGCATTCAGGGACTCAGGCGAATATGGCGGTTTATTTCGCGGTCCTGAAATTAGGGGATACGGTTTTGGCTATGGATTTATCCGCGGGTGGGCATTTATCGCACGGGCATCCACATAATTTTTCCGGTATGTTTTATAAAATAGTTGGTTATGGCGTAGATCCTAAAACAGAAACTTTAGATTATGACAGAATTATGGATTTGGCCAAAGAACATAAACCCAGGATGATTCTCGCGGGCGCGTCTGCTTATCCGCGGCAAATCGATTTTAAGGCTTTTCGCGAGATAGCGGATAAGGTGGGCGCGTATCTATTTGTGGATATGGCTCATATCGCGGGCCTTGTGGCAGCAGGGGTGCATCCTTCACCAGTGCCTTACGCGGAGATTGTTTCCTCAACCACGCATAAAACTTTACGGGGGCCAAGGGGAGGTTTTATTCTTTGCAGAAAAGAATTTGCCAGAAAGATAGATTCACTTATTTTTCCCGGAATACAGGGCGGGCCTTTAATGCATGTTATTGCCGCTAAGGCGGTGGCTTTTCGCGAGGCAATGAGCGCGAAATTCAAGAGTTATCAGAGACAGGTAGTAGGAAACGCCAGAGAGCTGGCCAGTTCTTTAGAGGAAAAAGGGTTTCGTATTGTTTCCGGCGGCACAGATACGCATTTGCTGCTTTTAGATTTAACCAAAAAAGGAGTTACTGGTTCAAGCGTTTCTCTGATTTTGGAAGAGGTGGGGATTACGGTTAATAAAAATCTTATCCCTTTTGATAAGGAGAGCCCTGCTGTTACAAGCGGAATCCGTCTGGGGACTTCAGCGTTAACCAGCCGCGGAATGAAAGCGCCCCAGATGCGTAAAATCGCGCGGTTTATTAATGATGCTATTGACGCAAGAAGCGATCATAGAAAATTAGAGGCAATCAAGAAGGAAGTTTTGGTTTTAAGTAGAGGGTTTCCTTTATATCCGGAGTTATTAAGGCGTCCTGTAATGAGAAAGAAGTGAGGATATCTGAATAATTATTGTATTTTTTTTGGGCGGGCAAGCCCGCCCCTACGCGATGATTTACGCGATGATGGAGAAATTTTGGAATGCCTAAAAAAAAATTGAAAGCTCATAAGCGTCCCAGTTGGGACGAGTATTTTCTAGAGGTGGCGCAGCTTGTCTCTAAGCGTTCAACTTGCTTGCGCCGGCATGTGGGGGCGGTTGCCGTGCGTGACAAGAGAATTTTAGCGACCGGATATAATGGAGCGCCATCAGGGTTAGCTCATTGCGCGGATGTGGGTTGTATTCGGGAAAAATTAAAAATTCCTTCAGGCCAGCGCCAGGAATTATGCAGAGGCTTGCATGGCGAGCAAAATGTAATAATTCAGGCGGTAATTCATAAGATAGATTTAAAAGGCGCCGCTATTTATGTGACTAATCAACCTTGCGCGACTTGCGCTAAAATGTTAATTGGCGTGGGAATAGAAAAGGTTGTGATATCAGAAGGTTATCCTGATGAATTGGCTAGAAAAATGCTTAAAGAAGCCGGGATAGAAATACGAACAGTAGGCCCTGTTGTGGGGGATGGGGTAAAATTGAAATGAAATGTTCCTATTGCGGTTATAAGGAAGATAAGGTGATAGATTCGCGCGCGACTGCTGAAGATTCAGCTATACGCAGAAGGCGCCAGTGCCTTAAATGCGGCAGGCGTTTTACTACTTATGAATATATAGAGGAAGTCTCTTTAATGATAATAAAAAAGGATGGTACGCGCTGTCCATTTGACCGTAAGAAGATTTTAGCCGGTATTATGAAGGCGTGCGAAAAAAGGCCCATAAGCCTGGATAAAATGGAAGAGGTTGTTACGCAGGTAGAGCGCGCGATTCAAAAAAAATTTGATCGCGAGGTTTCTTCGTCACGCGTCGGAGAATTGGTTATGGAAAAATTAAAATTACTTGATGATGTTGCTTATGTCCGCTTCGCTTCAGTTTATAGACAGTTTAAAGATGTCGGTCAATTTATGGAGGAATTGAAAGATATTTTAGATAAAGGCAAACATGTAAAACACGGATATACACGGATATAAAAAGATGATAGAGATGGAGCTGAATAAGATTCTTATTGATGAAAAAAGGCACGATCAGCTTATTGTCTTGAAAGAAAAAAATGGCAATCGCATACTTCCCATCGTGATTGGGCTTGCTGAAGCAGCAGCCATAAAATTAAAGATTAGCGGGTTTGATTCTCCGCGCCCATTGGTTCATGATTTGTTGCATTCTACGATTAGCCGCCTGGAGGCAAGTGTTGAGAAGATTGTCATAGATAGATTAGAAGAAAATACGTTCCACGCGAAGATATTTTTAAGGACCCAAACTAATCAGGAAAAGATTGTTGATGCCTGCCCTTCCGATAGTATTGCTTTGGCAGTAAGGGCGCATGCGCCTGTATTCGTAGAAGACGATATAATCGAACGTTTAGAGCCGTTTAATTAAATTCAATGATTTTCAGTAGGGACAGAACAGTGTTCTGTCCCTACATTTTTCCTATACCACAATGAAAAAATATATTCAATTTGATCAAAATGACCTTTGGCTATTGAGGGCTGTTTCCTCTTTCGCGGAATCAAAAAAGGTAAAGCTGTATCTTGTGGGAGGTATGCTTCGAGATCTTTTATTGGACAGAAAAGAAGGAAATCCTGACTATGATTTTTGTTTAAAAAAAGGCGCGATAAATTTTGGGTTGCTTCTTGCGCGAAAAATTAAAGCCGGTTTTGTAGTTTTAGACAAGGAGCATGGCGCCTGCCGTCTCGTAAAACCTTTTAGGTTGCAAGGTAGTTCTTTGGTTATCAAGGGCGGTTCTAAGGGGCGCTTGGTAGAGGCGGAAGGGGTGAGGGATATTGTTTATACTTTGGATTTTACCGATTTTCGCGGGGTTGATATAAAAGAAGACCTTTTGCATCGTGATTTTACCATGAACGCCATAGCCGTAGAATTTAAAAACGCGTTAATTCCGGCGGCCGGTAGAAAGCGGGGTTCTTCGGCGGGATTAACACAGGTTGATTTGCGCGATATGTTTATTGATCCCTATGGCGCGAGTAAAGATATTAAAGATAAGAGGATTAGGGCAGTAGGTAAAATGGCATTTGCTGAGGATCCGCTTAGGGTTATGCGCGCTTTTAGCTTTAAAGCTTCACTTGGCTTTGATATTGATAAAGAAACCCGGAAGTTATTAAAAAAAGAATTAAATAAACTCCCAGATGTTTCTTGGGAGCGTATTCGTGATGAATTGTTTAAGATTTTTGAGTGTGATTCTGGTTTCGGGTGTCTTTTGGAAATGGATAAGCTGGGTATTTTAAGGATAATTTTTCCTGAAATTAAAAAGATGCGCGGGATAGGCCGCGGCCCATATCATCATCTTGATGTCTGGCAACATACTTTAGAGACAATTAGGCAGCTTGAATTATTAATTAAGGAATTAAAAAGGAATTCTCAAATACAGGTTTATCTTAATGAGATTATTTCTCCAGAAAGAACTCGCGGGGCGCTGCTTAAATTAGGGGCATTTTTGCATGATATAGGAAAGCCCTCGGCGCTGCGCTATGAAGATGGTAAGACCAAATTTCATGGTCATGAAAATATCGGTTTAAATATGACTAAAGAAATCTGCCGGCGCATAAAGCTTTCTAACAATGAGATAAATTCTTTAAAGACTATAGTTTTGTGCCACTTAAGGCCGGGTTATCTGGCGGGTATTAAGGAGCTTACGCTGAGGGCAAAATTTAGGTATTTTCGCGATACAGGTAAGGAGGCATTAAGTGTGCTTTTGCTTTCTATCGCGGATCAGAGGGCTACTAAAGGGCCATATGCCACAAGAGAATCCCGAGAGCGCCATGAGAAAATAGTTTTTGGTTTGATAAAAGAATATTTTAGGAATAAAAAAGAGAAAAAATCCTCCCGCCTGCTTAATGGAGATGACCTGATACGAAAATTTAAATTAGAGCCATCTGTGTTAATTGGTAAAATTTTATCTGAGATAGAGGAATTACAGGCAATAGGCAGGATTAAAACAAGGCAAGAGGCGTTTAGGGCCGCTGAAAAATTTATGGAGGCAGGATGTTAGAAGAAAAAATTTTTAATGATTATAAGCAAGCTTTAAAAAGTAAAGACGCGATAAAGAATTCTGTTTTAAATTTTTTACGCGCGGAAATAATGAATGTGGCTATCGCGAAGAAAAAACCCAAAATTGACGATAGTGAAATAACGGCGGTGATTAGAAAGCAGATTAAAGAACGCCAGGATTCCATTGAGCAGTTTGAAAAAGGAAACCGACAGGATTTGGCCGATAAAGAAGCGCGGGAGATTGAGGTTTTAAAGGATTATTTACCGCTCGATATGCCTATTGACGAGATAAAGAAAATAGTTGAAGAAGCTGTTGTTTTAACCGGCGCTGTTAATATGAAGGATATGGGCAAGGTTATGAAAGAGGTAACTGCTAAAGTTGCTGGCAGGGCAGATGGGAGAATAGTAAGTGATTTAGTAAAAGAAAGGCTTTTTAAAATTTAATTTTTGTTAAATATATTTATAAGTTAGAAAAGGCTATTAGATATTAAACGCCGCGTAACGTATTAAGGATGCCACGCCAGGAGCCAGGATAATTATGGTTACGGCCATCGGGCATGACGCGATGATTAATCGCTGTAAGGAATTAGGCGCTCTGGATTATTTTATTAAGCCCTTTGATGACGCGCAGATCGAGGGATTATTGAAGAAATATATTTAATATTTTTAAACCCAAATAAATCTCTGGACAAAGCCGTTAGTTTGTGGTAAATTATGACAAATTATTCTTGGGTTTTCTTTTGCCATAGGCAAAAGAAAAAAATAATAAGAGGAGGGAAGTAAAATGAAGTTAAGAACAGGCTTAATTACGGTAATTGCGGCGGTTATGTTTTTTTTAAGCGCAAGTATAATTTTTGGTCAGGAGGCATCTACGGATGTATCTACGGATGCGGGAACACAGTGGGTTTGGGGTGAAGTGGTTTCTTCGGATAGCGTAAATAAAACTATTACATTAAAATCTATTGATTATGAAACAGGCCAGGAAAAAGAAGTTTTAGTGACTACTGACGATAAAACAACTTTTGAAAATGCTAAATCTTTTGATGAGCTTAAAAAGGGAGACGCGTTAAGCATTGATTACATGATTGGCGCTGATGGGAAGATGAAAGCTAAAGTTATTAGCGTAGAGAAGCTTAAAAGCGAGGAAGCTGCGCAAGAAAAAATCGTTCCGCCTGCTCCTGTTTCCATAAATCCTTCCGAAGCTATTACTAAAGAAGATACTTCTAAAGAAGCTGTTGCTAAAGAAGCTGCTACTAAAGAAGATACTTCTGGTATACCGTCAGAAGAATAATTTACAAAGGGTTCATTTTCGTGGAAAAAAAGGCAGGAACAAGTTTCTTGCCTTTTTAGTTTAATTATGGGATTGTTGCAAAATAGCTCAAACGCGTCATTCTGGTTTCGGTTCGCACCGGGGTAAACTGTAGCCGGAATCCAGAAATGCAGGTTTGTCATTCCGGCGAAAGGTCGAGCCCAGTTGGGCTCTGACACTTCCTCGGGCATTTCGCCCTCGGTCGCCGGAATCCAGGGAGGACAAAAGTTACTGGACCCCGGCTTTCGCCGGGGTGACTACTGTTTTTCACTTAAAATTTAACATAGCAGTGATTAAGATGAGAAAAATATTAATAATTATAGGTTTTTTATTAATTATGAGTTTGACGGGCTGTGCTTCTTTGACTTCGTTAATGCGTCCTACTGTTCAGGTAAATAATAATGCTGGTGTCGCGCCATTACTGCCTTATTCCGGGCTTAAGTCAAGGATCGCGGTGGCTGATTTTGATGTAAAGGTGGCTAAGGCAACTGGAGAGATGGGTTCGAGTTTGCGCGAAATGTTAGTTACTGTGCTTGTGAATAGTAACCGTTTTTCGGTGGTTGAACGTGAGGCATTAAGCACGGTAACGCAGGAGCAGAAGTTAGATGCTTCAGGAGCTGTTCAGTTAGGTTCTGGGCTAGAGAAAGAAAAGATTAAAATCGCGGATTTAATTATTACCGCGGCAGTTACAGAATTTGAACCGGAGGCATCAGGCGGAGCAGCTGGCATGGGTGGAGGCGGCAGTGTAGGCAGCGGTACTTTAGGAGGATTATTGGGCTCTGCCGTAAATAAGGCGCATATGGTTTTGGATATTCGTATTATAGATGTTGTAACTTCTGAGGTTTTATCTACTATGCGCATACAGGGACAGGCTTCCGATGTGAGTAGTGGATTTATGGCTAATTTTTTTGGTGGTTGTGGTTTAGGCGGCGGCCTTTCAGCTTATGCTAATACGCCTATGGAAAAAGCCATACGTGTTTGTATAATTGAGGCAGTGCGTTATGTATCACAGGCAACTCCGGTAAATTATTATAAATATTAGAGATTGCCGGAAAACTATTCAATATTATGGGAAAACGTAAACGTAGAGGAAAACTTAATTGGCGCTCAAAACGGGCTAATAAAGGCAGTAAGCCTTGTTTGGGGTAAGGTTGTATTTATAGTCCTAAGTCCTAAGTTGGGACTGTTGCGAAATACATTAAAATCGTCATACGGCGAAAGGTCGAGCCCAGTTGGGCTCAACCTTTCGCCGGAATGACGAAAAATGGCATTTCGCAACAGTCCCAACTTATAATTTATAACTAAAGCCTGCAAGATTACCTCTTAAATAATTTTTATTATGGTTCTAGTCTGGTCTCTCGCTAGCACATTCCTCATCAGTCTTATTTCGCTTATCGGAGTTTTTACCTTAGCAATAAATGAACGCCTGTTGCAGAAATTGTTATTTTGCCTTATTGGCTTTTCTGCCGGCGCTCTTATTGGCGGAGCATTCCTGCATCTTTTGCCTGAGGCCTTACATGGCTCAACAAATACTAACTTGGTTTTTTATTCTCTTATAGCTGGGATAGTTTTGTTTTTTTTAATGGAAAGATACTTCTATTGGCGCCACTGCCATGAGGGAATCTGTGATGTCCACGCCTTTACTTATTTAAATCTTATTGGAGATTCTTTCCATAATTTTATCGATGGATTAGTTATCACGGCGAGTTTCTCTGTTTCGGTTCATCTTGGGATAGTAACAACAGTTGCTATTGCGCTTCATGAAATCCCGCAGGAGCTGGGGGATTTCGGGGTGCTTGTTTACGGTGGATTTTCAAAACAAAAGGCTTTGTTTTGGAATTTTCTTACAGCATTGACCGCAATGGCAGGAGCGATAGTTGGATATTTTCTTATAGGTTATGTTCGGGGTTTTATTAATTTTATCCTGCCATTAACTGCTGGAGGGTTTATTTATATCGCGGTGTCTGATCTTATACCTGAAATTCACAAAGAAAAAAATCAAAAACGAGCTAACATGGCTTTTGTCGCTTTTCTTCTTGGGATTGTATTTATGGCATTGGCCAAATTAATTCTGCCGGAGTAGGGATAGAGCAAGAGTTCTGTCCCTGCATCTTTCTTAATATCAGAAAAAGATTATCACTAGTTTAGATGACGAAAAAGGGTATTTTGTAACGATCCCATGAAGGGAAATTAAAATGAAAGCAATCGCGTTAATCTCAGGCGGTTTAGATAGTACTTTGGCGCTAAATTTAATTAAGGAGCAGGGCATTGAAATTATTGCCCTAAATTTCAAAACACCCTTTTGTCTGTGCGACCGAGGCCGGCATGGCCGAGGAAGTGCCGAAGACCAACTGGGCTTGGCCGAC
>ERZ1292640.2047-Hain-H43-02um-R1-2047-length-16450-cov-6_pt1 | contig 16450 bp, 8 predicted proteins | sample MGYA00564404_ERZ1292640 | MGnify/ENA primary metagenome ERZ1292640 (study PRJEB36523, sample SAMEA6512636) | groundwater metagenome | collected 2019-01-08 | study: AquaDiva: Metagenomics assemblies of 32 groundwater samples
CTGATTGCCTTGTATTCTGTTGCCATGTAGAGTGAACAGAGAGGCGGAACAAGCTTCCGGGGTGGAACATCCGGAGATGCGTGACGCGCCGATGCTTCATGCGTCGACGGAACACCGAGGAGACCTTGGTGTGAACAACAGGTGTGGGACGTGGGGTCGGAATGGCAGAGAGTTTGGAACCAGCTCTGAGCGCGATTGCGCAGAGGTACTTGCGCACAGCGCCAGCGCAGCAGGATAGTCAAGGAACCCCAGACGCCGACGTCGTTGCGCGGTCGGACGCGATCCTCGCGATGAACACGGCGTGTGCTGTGGGACAAAAGCTGGGCATGGCTCGTGCAATGGGCGTGGAGTGCGTTCTGCATGATTCGAGTGTTCGGTTTTCCTGGCAGGTCTACGGTGCCGACGGGTGGTGTGATTGTCTGTCGAAGGACTTGTCAGAGCACACTCAAACGCGGTCAACCTCCCGTCTTCTTGGCAGCGCGCCAGGAGTTGTCCCTATCCAGGATGTTCCGACAGCTGTGCTCGAGAGGCTGCTTGGCCTGCAGAAGTCCAAGCGAGCTCGCTGAGCACACAGAGGAGTCTCACTCCAGGCGGGCTCCCCGCCGGAGCGTCTGAGAGTCAGGCCGCAAATGCCTCCTCATCGCGCCCTCGCAGGGCCGCGATGATGTCTGCCGCGACCCGCTGAATCCGGTCCAGAGACGCGGCGAGCGTCTCGGTCTTGCCGTCGTAGAGCTGGATGTAGTCGCTCGCGGCCGTGCCCGTCTCAAGCCCGATGGCCTGGCAGACGACGAAGGCGACGGCTTCGGCCTCGGTCTCGCGAACGGTCTTGCTGGCTGGGCGCTGATCGCCACGATGCAAGAGCTCGTGGGCAAGCTCATGGGCGATGACTGAGAACTCGTGAGCCGGAGCCAGGCCGGATCGGACGCTGATCTGTCCGCCGCGTGAGACGCCGTCGGCGCCCGGCGGCAGGTTGTCGTAGTCGAGAGAGATGCCTCGCCCTGCGACCTGCTCCTTGAGCCTGGTGAGATGGTGCTGAGGATCGCCACTCACCCGCGCCGGCTCCGGAAGCGGCTGGCCGTCGGTCTGGCTCACGTCGAAGACGAACACGCCGCGAAACCTGAGCCTGGGCTTGGCGCGCTCGGCCTGGTCCTTGCTTTCCGGCTCGTCGTCCTTCGGGCGAATGTTCATCGGTGCGACGATCACGATGCCCTTCTCGCCCTTCTTGACGAAGCGACCCATCTGTTTCCACGTTCCGAAGCCGGCGACGTGGGTCGCTTCTGGGTTCTGCCAGAGGATGAGAAGGACGTTCCCAAAGCTGTAGCGGTGGAACCTGGCGAGCATCGCGAGGTATTGCGTGATCTGGTCGCTTTTGCCCTTCTTGAGGGCGTCGGCGAGATTGTCGAGGGCTTGGTCGGCGATCTTCTTGGCTTCTTCGGCTTTCATGGTCTTTGCTCCTTTGTGGGGCCCGCGGAGTGCGGTCCCTTCGCCAAGGCCGAGGGACCACTCCGGGGGGTGCAATGGAGCGAGCGGAGCGCAGCCAGCTGGAGGTTTGAGGGCCCTGCGAAGCAGACACAGACGAATGACAGAGCTGCAATCACCCGTGACCGCTTGCGGTCAAGGGCGACGCAGTCGGGTCTGGCGTGAGACGTGCAGGGACCGCAGACCGGAAGACGGCGAGAGCGCAGCGTCTGAAAGCCGGGGGGCCTTAGAGCACACAAGACCGATCAGTCACCGGCGCTCTCGAATGGCGTGGGCGAACACCACCTTGCGGGACGGGTTCCACCGCTGCTTCGGCAGGCGGCTCATCTCGCATGGCCCGATTGGGATTCGTGGGAACAGAATGAGATCGCTTCGTGGGCGAACGAGTGTCGAGCGTCATTTTGCCCGAAGGATGCCCGAGCGGGGCGTCTGTGCCAGTCCAGCTCAGGTTCTGCGGCGATGCACCCCAACAGAACAACGGCAGCCTCGGGGTCGGTGTGGCCTCCGAAGTTCAACTCATGCCGCTCGATTGGTCGCGGGCCGGGCTCGACTGACGGCTTGCCCACTCCGCGTCAATGCACAGGGGGATCACATTCGCTACCACGATCGGTACGGCGATTCTCCGTCAGCGCCCTGAATGCCCATGCGAAGCGTGGTGATTCGTGCCCAGACAGTATTCAAAGCCGGGCGTCGAGCCGGATGAGTTGCTAACGTGCCCAGTCCTGCCAATGGGCGAATTCCCCGCGAAGGGCGATTTCAGAAAGGTGGGTGCGGAGGTCGTCGCGATGCTGGGTGTCGGAACCGTGGGTCGCGCGCGTCAGCGCCCGAGTCGCCTTGGCGCCCCGGGCGGATGGATCGCTGGGTGTTGACGCCAATTGCCTGTTGGAGACTCGCCTGACACAGTCTGCTCCGGTCCAAGTCGTGCTTCGAGTGACAGAGTTGTCGATCGCAGTGCATTTCTGAGAAGGGAGCGTTCGCGAGGCTCAGGACGCAAGCTGCTTGGTAAGCTGGACTTGTGGCTCGAATCGGTGTCGTTAAGGGAGTTGCGTCGTCTCGAAGCCCTCATGATTCTCCACGACTCCCGAGTCTGGAGGTTCGTCGACGGCGACGCGCAAGGGGACTCAGGCGATTTGCACGTTCAAGTCCTCTCTCCGTGGGTGCTACTTTCGGTTCATGTAGCAGTTGTGCCCTTGCGAAGAATCCGCTATCCTGTGCTCGATCGTTCAAGAGGGCCTTCCACACATGATCCCCGCTATTCCACTCTTCACCCTGGAGTCCCGCATCAAACGGGTCCTCAGAAAGCACCTCAAGGACCTTGGCTTTACCAAGTCCGAGAATGGTGCGCTGACCCCGCCATCCGAAGGCAAAGCCACACTGCGAAGTATGCACTCTGCTCAACGAGCAGATCGGCTGAACGCCGAGGCCAGTTTCATCGCTACACATTGGCCGCAGATGCGACAGTATTTTGCCTCCGGAGTCGAGGTAGTGCCATCCGAAATCACACCGGAGCTAGAACTCGTCGAATCAGGCACGTGGCAATCCACTCTTTTTCGAATGGCCTCGCTCACGTGGAGCGTGCCAGTGTCACAGGGGTACGGCAGGCGCATGCGATTCCTCGTGTGGGATCGACACAACGACAAGCTCATCGGGCTCATCGCGTTGGGCGATCCGGTGTTTAACCTGCGTGTTCGCGACCAGCACATTGGCTGGAACTCCGATGACCGAAAAAAACGGTTGGTGGGAATGCTCGATGCATTCGTGCTTGGGTCTATCCCCCCGTACAACCGATTGCTCGGCGGCAAACTCATTGCCTCACTGATTCGATCCGTCGAAGTGCGCGACACGTTTCGTGAGCGGTATCACACGACCAAGGGCATCATTTCCGGCAAGCGCAAGCACGCAGAGCTAGTCGCCGTGACGACAACATCCGCCCTCGGCCGGTCGTCGGTGTACAACCGAGTTCGCCTTGGTTCAATCACCTATCTCAAGCCACTCGGATACACGGAAGGGTGGGGGCACTTCCACATACCAGATGCGGTGTTTGCGGATGTGCGCACCTACCTGCGCCGACGACGCCGCAAGTATGCTCAGGACTTCAAGTTCGGGGACGGTCCCAATTGGCGCCTTCGCGCCCTACGGCTCGCGATGGGGCTGGTGGGCTTGAGACCCGAACTGCTTCGTCATGGCATCAAACGAGAAGTGTTCATCACCGAACTGGCGAGCAACGCTCAACAGATTCTCAAAGGGACTCGGAAGATACCCAAGTACGACGATCTCCTCTCAGTCGCCGAAATATCCAAGCTAGCGAAGGAACGATGGATCGTCCCACGCGCCGAGCGGTGTCCTGACTTTCGGGACCACACGGTCGATCAAATCGAGGCAATGCTCAGCGCCCGGTACGTGCATGAGCCAACCGAAAGCAGCGAGAACGTCTATGCCATTGGCGCGGCCTGAGGCCACATATTGATGCCCTATGAGTGCGACCCTTGATGAATGGCAAGCTCGTCTCGACCGGCACTTTGCCGGCCTTCGTGCAGAACGAGGGGATAGACCATTATTCGCGCTCGAACACGGCCTGGACCTGGAAGACATTAACGCGCTGGCAACAGCCATTCGAAGCCACATCCTCTCCAGTTCGCCGTCCATACTGCACAGCTTGCCCTGGATCGTCTATGCCGCAGAAGTCGGCTATGGCTACGAAGGCGACGAATACTGGCAAACGTTCGAGCAGAAAACTCCAGGCTGGACAATGCGCGGTTCGCGGGAGTGGATCCGCGACCGCTACGAGTGGTTTCACGACCAGTACGGCGGAGCTGCGCCCTCCGGGCCGTGGGCAAGACAGTTTTCAATCATCTGCTGGCCGATCACCCACTCCATTCTCCCCACGGACCTTCAGCGTCAGTTGGCGCACATCCTTTACGAGCTGCGCGACTCGTTTTCGGCCGAGTTGTTCGAGTCGCCGACAACGCTTGGCGAGTTCATCGCGGCGCGCAGTTTCAATGCGACTTCACGGTTCAAGAACCTCACCCAGGTGCCGCAGTTCATCGGCCAGATCGCCGCGGCTTTGCTCCTTCAAGGACAGTTCGGCACAGCAGGCCTCCTGCATCCCGCGGCCCTCAGACGCATCGGTGCAGACCTGGAGCGAGAGCGCGTCGCGCGCGTGTGGCTCAGCAGCGCACGTAAGGCGGCTCAAGAACGGGCGACCGTGCGTGGTCTGTACTTTGGGCGCGGGGCTCTTTCCGCGCCACGCCGCTCTGAGGAGGCGCGTGCGGAGATCACTGCTCTGGGCATCGAGCCTCGACTTGTGCTGCGTCCGACAGGTCCGCGGCGCACGTCGTGGGAAGTCTGCCTTGAAATTCCAGATTTGACTCACCTCCTGCTGCGATTCCCGAGCACGCGCGAGGTGCTCGCTGAGTCACGGTGCAGCGTGGCCGGCAGGAAGGGAGCGCCGCTTCCTCGTGGCCAGTTTCTCTATGGGTCGAAGCGCGTTGTCCTGTCTCGTTGGCCGCGCCCCGACGAAGTGCTGTTGCAATTCGAACGACGAGACCCGCATTTGGAGTTCTTGCTCCGAACGGATTGCATGCTGCGGCCGAGCCCCGTGCGACTCTTCCGAATCGCCTCCGACGGAGTCGCATATGAATCACGAAGTCTGCGCGTCAGAGCTGGCGAGAGCTACGTCGTGGTGCGTAGTACGGTCATCCCCGTCAGCCCGCAAGTAGCCTCGGTCGATCTCAACTGCGAGGGATTGCACGGCGGCATGTTCGCTCTGCCCGAAGCCCTCTCGACTGCTTGGGAAGGTGTGTTGATGCAACTCGGCCTTTCGCAGGCCCGAGCGATCGAGGTCTGGCCGGCCGGCATTGCAGCGGCACAATGGGATGGCGAAGGACACGGAGAGTGGCTCGCGAGCGAGCGACCATGTCTGGGGATCGCCACGGATCACAGTGTCGCCGCGGTGGTCGTCTCCATCGGCCCCGGTTCAGAGCTTTCCTTGGTATTGGACGACATCCGTCCAGGTCAACCCGAGTTCATTGAACTGCCGCGGCTGCCCGTTGGCCTCCACCGGCTTCACTTTTCAACGCGTCGCGCAGAGGCAGAGACCGCAGACTCGGTCGGTGACCTGGACATATTGATGCGCGTTCGCGAGGCACGCCCATGGTCACCCGCCGCAGGGGCGCAAGGGCCGTTACTGGCGCGCATCGATCCGCCATTGCCAACCCTGGAGCAACTTTGGGAAGGGCGAGCCGAAGTGGCGATTGAGGGTCCTCCGGGGCGGCAGGTGCGCTGCGATGTCGCCCTGTTCGATTCGGCCACCCGGGCGCGAACCGTGTCAAAGACGCTTCCGCCCCTCGATCTGCCGGTGGACGCGTCAATCTGGACGCGCCACTTTGAGCGGCACTTCCGCAGGGACAAGAATGCAGAAGCCGCTTACGACACCGCACGAACCTGCGAATTGAAATTCGCCGCCGACGAACTTGGCGCATTCACGCTTCGCTGCGAACGGGAATTCTCTCCACTGCGATGGGCTGTGCGCAGAAACGGGCAGTCCTACGCCGCGCGATTGCTGAACGACAGCGGCAGCGCCACGCCCCCAGCGATCAGTAGGATCGCCTTCGACAAACCGCTTCAAGAGGAAGTGCTTGCGGGTGACTCTCCCTATTCCGTGCCAGTGACAGGCGGTCTGTATGTCGCTCGACTCGACAGCCGCCTAGCCGCAGTCATCGTTTCGCCCATCGTTGAAGGGCTTTCCGATTTTGCATGCACGCCACGTGTCACCAACGCGGAACGTACTCCCGATGGCACCCATCGCATTCTCTCCATTGCAGAGCTGTGGCGCCAGGCCAGGCTCTCCGGCAATGTGTTTGCCTCAACACGGCAACGCCAAGTGCTTACCGCCATCGACGCGCTCATCGCAGGGTGGCTATGCGGCCCAGCGTGGATGAAGACCGAGCAACAATTCCGCGCAGGAACTACCACCTTCGGATACCTTCAACGAGCCGTATGGACCGACAATCACGAAGCGGAGGCCGGCGTGCGAATCGGCCGCAGGCATGACGAGTTGTCGACAGCAAACGTTGCCGCCCGCGTTCGCGAGATCGCAGACATAGCCAAGGTTCTCGGCGTGGATAACTCAAGTGAGGCAGAGGCTCGCCTGGAGTGGACAGCCGAATTCGCGCTCCGAATCGCGAGTGATCCGGCAAGTGTCGCGTCGTGGTCAAAGGCGGCGTTCCGCCATGGACTGTCGCAGTTGGAGAGCTTTCCAACTTTGGCACGAGCTGCTCGTTGTCTCGTGATCGCCATTGACCACCAGCTTCGGTCGCACGAGGCGTACGAAGAACTGTATGCGAGCTGGAGGTGGCAATGAGACGTTTGCAAGTTGCAGAAGTACGCACTCAGAGCGTCGCCGCGCTCGGCTTGGATGCCTCGACGTACAGGCTGACTTCGGGCACCGCTATCGCAGTGGCCCTACGCCGGTGTGCGAGTTTCCTGTGTCCGTGTGCAGCCTCCAGTCTTACGCGCGCGGTTATGAATCCGTTCCGTGGACTCGCCGACGATGCGGTCGCGACAAAGGCCCAGATCGAGGAGATGCTCGAAACACTCATCGCACATGGCGATCTGTTCGAGTATCGAGACCCAACGGTGAGTGGAGCATCTTCCAATACGATCGTATTTGCCGCGCCCTGCGGATTCGTACGGCGAGACAGCGGTGCAACGATCTTGCTCGGCATCAGCGCCGATCAACTGACGGCTCTACCGGAGGACCTAGAGACGAGGGTCGCGCATGTTGGGCATGTTCGCTGGTTGCGCCCGCGAGTTGGCGAAGATCTTCGCGACGACCTCCTGCAACTGGGTCTGATCGAGATCCCATACGAGAGGTGGATCAAGGATCCTCCAAAGTCCTCCGCCGCTCAGCATGTGACAGGTCTTGATAAGCGGCTCGACGCGGCACAGGCGTCGGGCGACGTTCCCGAACTGAGGCTACTGGACTCCGACAAGCCGACGACGTTCTACCCGGCGCGATGGGTCGAGCCCAAGCGGCAATCCGGCCGCTTCGTCGCGAGGCGGGCGCAGGCGTATGGCGCGCCGGTGTGGTGCTACGTGCAGATGCAGGACGGGCGGGCCCTACGCCTTCTTGATTTCCCGCGCGCGGGAAGCCGGTGGCGCGGGTGCGACGACGCGTGGTGTCTGCAGATGGCGATTGACGCCCTGCGCCAGCATCCTCAGCGGTTTACCCTTCGGTCGGACAAGTCGGGCACCACCTGCCTGCAACTCTTTTCACCGATTCCCATGTGGGCACAACGCCGCTGGGACGCCCTGGGGCGTCGCGCTGAGTCGACCGGCTGCCTTTTAGCCTTCGAACTGCCTGATTCAGAGGTCGCCGAAGAGGTAAGCTACGCTCGAGAGCACCTCTGGCTTGAGGAGAGCCCGAAACCGCGTGAAGGGGTACCCGCATGTCCATGACGATTGGTGAGACGATTCAAGAACTGCACGGCGCCCTTCGGGAATACATCGAGGCGTCTTACCACATCAGCCATCCACTCCTGATAGCTCAGCGCAGGCAGTTGCTGGATCAGGTTGGCGTTATTCACCAGCGTCCCTATCTAGAAAGCACACCGCGCTACAAGGCCTCGCGAGCGTTTCGGGACCTCGGCCTCGACCCCGCGGCGCTCGAAGTGTTTACCGCCGTTTCCAGCAAGCATGAGAATCTTGGCGTCTTGCTGCACGACCCGCCCTATGAGCACCAGGGGGAGTCCGCACGATTATCGCTGAACCAGGGCCGCAGCCTGATGGTGATGACGGGCACCGGCTCGGGTAAGACCGAGTGCTTCTTGCTGCCGATCCTCGGCAAGCTCGCCAAGGAAGCGAAGGCGAAGGGGAAGGAGTTCGGCGAAACTCCCGCGGTGCGTGCCATGGTGCTGTACCCCATGAACGCGCTGGTCAATGACCAGCTCGGTCGCCTTCGCTTGCTCTTTGGCGATCCGCGCATCGTCTCGAAGTTTATGTCGTGGTCGGGCAGGCCCGCTCGGTTCGCGCGTTATACCAGCCGCACGCTGTATCCCGGCGTCCGCGACGCGAAGAAGGACCGAGACCGACTAGAACCAATTGGCAAGTTCTACGTCAACAACCTTGAGGCTGCCGATGGTGCACCAGGTCCCGAAACGGACGCCGCCACAAAGCTGGTGGGTCAGCTAAAGCGCCGCGGCAAATGGCCCGCCAAGCCCGACCTTGCCGCGTGGTACGGTAAGAAAAATAGCCGGTGGATTGATGCCAAGACGGGCGCATTCAAGCGCTGCGTCACGTTGCCGTCAGACCCTGAGTTGATTACGCGGCATGAGGTACAGGTGGCACCTCCCGATATTCTGGTCACCAACTACTCGATGCTTGAATACATGCTCATGCGGCCCCTAGAGCGGCCGATCTTTGACCACACGCGAGAGTGGCTCAAGGCCAATCCTGACGAACGGTTCCTACTTGTCATCGACGAAGCGCACCTGTATCGCGGTGCCGCTGGTGCCGAGGTGGCCCTGCTTATTCGCAGGCTGAGGACGCGACTGGGCATTCCTCCCGAACGACTCCAAGTGATCTGCACCAGTGCGAGCTTTAAGAATGCGGACTATGCAATGAAGTTCGGCGCACAACTGACGGGGAAGGTGCCGGGGGACTTCGAAAAGGTGAAGGGCGACCTGAACCTCCGCTCGCATGCAGCGATTGGCTCGCCGGCCGACGTCGCGGCTCTCACCGCGATCAATCTTGCACGTTTCTACGAAGCCGAAACGAACGAGGCGAGGCTGACCGAGGCAAAGCCGTTTCTGGAATACCGAGGTATCCGCGCACCCGAATCGCTCGAAAGGGGGCTTTTCGACGCATTGGCAGAGTTTCCGCCCATGGGATCGCTCGTCAATTCGACGATGAAGGAGGCCCGTCCGCTTGCCGAGCTTGGCAAAGAGATTTTTGGAATCGATTCCGCAGCTACCGCCCAAGCGGTGACGAACCTGATAGCGCTTGGCAGCGTGGCTAGGCGCACTCCCTCGGAGCCGGGCCTGTTGCCCTGCCGCGTGCATGCCTTCTACCGCGGCCTACCTGGATTGTGGATTTGCATGGACCCGCAATGCAGCACCCTGCCGCCGGATCAGCGCGGCGGGCCATGCGGGAAGCTCTATGGGCAACCGCGTGACGAGTGCGAGTGCGGCGCACGTGTGCTGGAGTTGTTCACGTGCCGCAACTGTGGTACCGCTTACGCGAGAGCCTATACCAACAAGGTGACGGAGCCCGATTTCCTCTGGTCGGAGCCCGGTGGTGAGTTCCGCACGCTTGCTCAAGAGTTCGACGCCCTTGAGCCAATCGACTTGCTATTGGAGGCACCCCACGACCGGGAAGGGGTTGAACCTGCGGAGTATGACCTGGTCACGGGTCGGTTGAATCCGCAAAAACTAGGACCCCGCAACCGTCAAATCTTCCTTCGCCACGACCGCGCGACGCCTGCCGACGCCGACGAGGACGATATGCCCAACGCGGAACCCGGAGAGTTCTGCCCGTGCGCCGTGTGCAAAGAAGCAGGCTCCTACGGCCGCACGTCCGTGCAGGATCACCTCACGAAGGGTGATCAACCCTTCCAAGCACTGATTGCCAAGCAAATCCAAGTGCAGCCCCCGAACAGCATACCAGCGACCAAGCTGGCTCCGCTGCGTGGTCGAAAGGTGCTGATCTTTTCCGACTCGCGCCAAATGGCGGCTCGACTGGCACCGAACATCCAGACCTACTCCACGCAGGACGCCCTGAGGCCTCTGATCGTGGCCGGCTACGCCAGAATCACTCAGCTGCCTCTCGCGGCGCAACTGTGCTCGCTTGCTGACCTGTATCTCGGCGTGCTAGTTGCCGCCAAGGAGCTTGGCGTTCGGCTCCGACCCGAACTAAAACTGGGCGAGACGTTCCATGACGAGTTGACGGTGGAGGCCGCCGTCAACAGCGGTGCTGTGGGCCGGGAAGCTGACCTGCTTGGCCTGCTCATGCAGCTTCGCAATTCGAAACCGCCGGAGTCGCTCTTGAAGAGCATCGCCAAGTCCATTGGCGATCGCTATTACGGATTGGAGTCGCTGGCCATAGCGTCTCTGCGCGAGCGACCCGGACATTCAAGCGCGATCGAGGCGTTGCATGACATACCCGAACATGCCACCACGGGGCCGCAAAAGCTCGCGTTCGTACGCGCATGGCTGCGCGCCTGGCTGCGTCCGGGCCTGTGGTTCAGTCACATGCCACAAGCATGGTGGGGGGTCGAGATCAAGTCCCACTCGGGGAACTTCAAGGACGTGCAGCGTCTGTTGCGGACCAAAGAGGCCCGTCGCGTCTTCGACAAAGAGTGGCTTCCCAACCTGTTGCGGATGTTCACGGAACAGATGGCACCGGGCAAACACCGCATGAAAGCCGTGGAGCTGTCGCTCGAGATTGGAGGAGCGTGGGCGTACTGCCAATCCTGCCGAACCACGCAGCGGCCGTTCCCCGGCCGTCCCGCGTGTATCAAATGCGGCAACGATACCGCTGTTCCGATCAATCCAGACACCGATACGGTCTTCTCAGCGAGGAAGAAATACTACCGCGACAGCACCGTTGCCGCGCTTGGCCACCCACCACGGCCCCCGATGGCCCTTATCGCTGCCGAGCACACCGCCCAACTCAATTCCGCCCAAGCGCAAGACGTGTTCTCGAAGGCGGAGGAGCACGAGTTGCTGTTCCAAGACGTGGATCTGGGAGTAGACGGCCAGGGCCATGATCGACCAGCCATCGACGTTCTGTCGTGCACGACAACGATGGAAGTCGGTATCGATATCGGCACGCTGTCTGGCGTATCCCTCAGGAACATGCCGCCTGCCCGAGCCAACTACCAGCAGCGCGCTGGTCGGGCAGGACGACGGGGCAATGCCGTGGCAACGGTGACGACGTTCGGCAGTGCCGACAGCCACGACGAACACTACTTCTCCAACCCCGACCAGATGATTCGCGGAGCCGTCGATGACCCTTCGTTGACACTGTCAAACCGCGACATTGCTCGGCGGCATGTGACCGCGTACCTGCTGCAGAGATACCACCAAGCCAAGCTCCCAGACATTGACCCGGCGGATCAGCCGCACCTCTTCGCCGTCCTTGGCACGGTGTCGGAGTTCAAAGATGCCAATTCAGTCCTGAGCCGTGCCGGTCTTGCCGCGTGGCTTGAAGACAAGAAAGAGGAATTGAAGCGCGACGTGGTCGCTTGGCTTCCTGTCGAGTTGTCCGGTGAAGATCGACACTGGATCATCGACAACCTTGTTCTTGAGACGTTGGGCCCGATCGATGGCGCGATCGAGTACGCCGAGCCGCCGGCGGAAGCCGCCGGGAACGGCGAGGCCGGGAAGGACAAAGCCGACGAGGAACAGGCGGAGAATGTCTCGGAGGCGCAGGAGGAGGTGGGGGAGGAGCGGCCTGTCCATGACCCGACCGGTCAGAACCTGCTGGATCGGCTGCTCTACAAGGGCGTGCTGCCTCGATACGCTTTCCCGACGGATGTCGCCGCCTTCCATGTTTTCGATGCGGAGCGTTCAACGACATTCCGGCCCGCTTTCCAGTTCACGCCGTCGCAGGGCTTGCCAGCAGCACTCTCCCAGTACGCGCCCGGTAAGGAGGTGTGGATTAACAACAAGCTCTGGAGGTCGGGCGCGCTCTATTCGCCTATGCGACGTGATCTGGCAAGGGCATGGAACGCTAAGCTCTACTACTACGAGTGTCAGTACTGCCACTATGCCCGTACTACTGAACTGACCGAGGGATCTCGCGGAGAGGTCAAGGACTGCGAAGCATGCGGGCAACAAGGCACATTCGGGCCGGCACGTTACTGGTTGCGCCCGCCGGGCTTTGCACATCCGGTGTTGGAGGAAGAAGGAACGTCACCGGATGATCAGCCCGCTCGCAGCTACGCGACGCGGGCGAAGCTGTCCATGCCAACGCCGCTCGACGAAGCGAGTTGGAGTCGGTTGAACGGCCGCTTGCGCGCGTATGCCACAAGGCAACACCTCCTCGTCACCAATCGAGGATCGCGCGAAGAGGGCTACACCTATTGCACCCGTTGCGGCCTCATCGAGCCGACGGCTTCAGCGACCGGGAAAGTCGGTGCTGCCCACCAAAAGCCATATCCAGACAGCAAGACTCCCATGTGCGAGGGGGGACGCGCCACGCGTGGCATGGTGCTCGGAACTGACTTCATCAGCGATGTCCTTTTGATTTCGCTTCAGGTCGATGATCCCTTGACGCTCCGCCCAGGCGTACTCGCCACCGACGTCGGCCTACGAACCTTGAGTGAGGCGCTGACCAAGGCGGGATGCCGGCTCTTAGAGCTTGAAGCTACCGAGCTTCAGGCGGAATACAGGCCGGCGCTCACCACGGGAGGCCGCGAGGGTCGCGAAGCCGAGATTTACCTTTACGACACGCTTCCGGGCGGAGCAGGTTTCGCGCAACAAGTCGATGGACTCGGACTGGCGGTCTTTGAGGAGGCGCTGCGGATTCTGGAGTCTTGCCCCGACAATTGCGACCGCTCGTGCTACCGATGCCTACGAAGCTACAAGAACAAGTTCGAGCATGACCTACTCGACCGCCACATAGGCGCAAGCCTCCTTCGGTTCATTCTGAGGGACGAGACACCTCTGCTGTCGACAGATCGTCTTAACCGTTCAACGCAGCTCCTGTTTGAGGACTTGGAGCGCCAGGGGGTTGAAGGACTCACACTTGTGCGTGACGCCGCCTTGACCGTGGCTGGACTGGGCACGATTCAGGCGCCAATCCTCGCGACATCCCCCGGCGGATTGCAGTTCGTCATTGCGATCCATGGACCCTTGACGCCCGACATGCCGCCGACCGAGGGGATCGCGAAGCTACAAGAGTATTCGTCGTCCGTTCCCGTTGTGCTGGTTGACGAACTCGTCGTTCGCAAGAACCTTCCACGCGCCACGTCCGATCTCTTGAAGAAACTCACGTGAGTGCCCGCAATGCCTAACTCCCGACCAGCACGATGGACTACCTCACCCCCAGCCGCTTGGCCGACGGCGCCTGTGGACCTCACTGTAAGCGCCCTCGGTGAGATTGAAGCCTGTCCGCGCAGATGGGCTTTGAATGCCGCTTCATATCCTGATCTGTGGGCCAGCCGCGGGTATCCTCCGCGGGTTCGTTCAAGGTCGCTTGCCGGATCCCTTGTTCATACGGTGCTTGAAACGGTCACGCGAGAGCTCGTGCAAGCGGGCTGTCCAACGGTCCAGGACGCCTCTGCCATAGGGGTCTTGCAGGCGCTTGGAGGCTTCTCCAAGATCATCGCCGCGTCCATCACGCAGATGATTGAACGATTGGCTCTAAACCCGCGGACGGCACCGCATATCGACCAGATCGCGCGAACGCTTCGCGCTCAGACCGGCGAACTTCGAGTCCGGGTTCAGATGATGTTGAGCCGTCGCCAGTTGCCTCCCAGTCAAGGACCTAGAGCACCCGGCAGTAGCACATTGCGGGCTCGCACAGCTCTGGCCGTTGGCGCGTACTGCGAACTCGAACTTCGGGCTCCTTCGATCCACTGGAAGGGCAAGGCTGACCTGTTGACCCTTACCCCGTCGCTGTGCGAATTGACGGACTTCAAGACGGGCGAACGATCCGAGAATCACGACTTTCAACTGGTCACCTACGCGTTGCTGTGGAGCCTCGATAGCGAACTGAATCCATCGAAGCGGCTAGTGGATCGTCTTGTGCTCGTCTATTCCGATGGAGACGTCGCAACACCAGCGCCGACAGGACAGGTGCTTGACGAGTTTGAGCGACAACTGGTGGAGCGGAGCGAGCGGGCCCGTCTTTCACTGACGCAGTTGCCGCCGCCGGCGCGCCCAGGAACGGAGACGTGCCGGTATTGCGGTGTGCGGCAACTGTGCGATGAGTACTGGCAGTCCGCCGACATGTTGATTGTGGATTCCGAAAAGCGTTTTGGAGACGTTGAAGCAACGCTGTCAAAACGGCACGGACCGACGAGTTGGGATATCGTCATCGAGAGCGTGGCTTCCCGGCCCAACGGTCTCCTCCGAACGGCAGTGGGCGTCGTGTTCAAACCTGGCGATCGAGTACGACTCCTCGATGCGGCACTCAAGCTCCCCGATGCGGAGTCCGGCGAGCCGATCGTGATCACACTCGGCGCACTGAGTGAAGTCTTCTCGGTTGAAGATTGACTGAAGTGCGGACGCACGGAAGTGGCATGTCTTGCTCAAGGCCGGGCGTTGAGCCGGATGAGTTGCTGGTGTGCCCAGTCCTGCCACTGGGTGGACTCGCCCCGCAGGGCGATTGCAGAAAGGTTTGCTCGGAGGTCGTCGCGATGCTGTGTGTCGGAACCATGTGTGGCGCGGGATGGCGCTGACGTGGTCTGAGAGCCAGCAACAATCGAAGGGTGGGTGTATTTGAGCTCCAACCGGCAGAGCTGCTGGAGGCTCGCGATGTGGCCAGGGTGGACCTCAAGGGCAGTCTGCACGTTCTTGATCGCGTCGTCGATGCGGCCGGCCTTCTCAAGGACCAAAGAGAGGTTCAGTCGCGGGTCGGGATGGCCAGGAAGGAGCTTGCGGGCCCACTCGAATTCTCCGGCAGCTTCGTACAGCTTGCCCTGCTGTAGAAAGAGCACGCCCAAATTGTTGTGGGCCGGGCCGTGATAAAGGTCGAACGAGAGCGCCTCGCGGAGAAGGGTCTCGGCTCGGTCGGGCGCCGACGCCATCAATTCGGAAGCCTGTCGGTTGAGGCGGTCGGCTTGAGCAGTGTTTCGAACTGCATCATCGACTGGGGTGTAGGCTGAATTGGGCGCATGGGTGCAAGACGCGATTGACAGGATCAGGACGGTGGGGAACATGAGGAGGAGTCGCATGGAGAGAATCCCTTCGGGCGGTGGGGCTTACTGGGGCTGTGTTGCCGGTGGCGAAGCGGGTGATGCGATATAGGTTGTTGCGAGGGACAGGCGGGCGTCGTAGGCACTGTCGGACTCGGACCCCTGATGCGTGAGGTCGATCCGGACCACGATCCAGGCGGGCTCGGAGGCACGCCAGGCGGCCAGGAACTGGCCGAGTTGGCGCGGCGTGATCTGGACGAGATTGACGGCGACGCTTTGGCGGTGGTAAACAGGTCCGTCATCGGTTGCCGGGTGGACGGGCTCATCGGCTCCGGAGCTTACGGCGCGGAGCGTCGAATCTCCCATTCCAGCTGCGGCGAGCGCCGATCGCACCGAAGCGCTGATGCTCTCGGTCGGCCTCGAAGCAAGCAGAGCCGTCTGCCGCTGGGGGCGCAGGCGTTGGATTTCCATGAGGCGTTCGGCCACGCCCTCCGCCTGCGTTCGCGCCAACCGGGCACTCGCCGACGCCGAGGCGGACCGCCAGCCCGCAACACACGCGCCCAGAATCGCGACGAGAGCGGCGAGGCGAAGCATCGGTAGGCCCACGTTCATGGCGTCGGCCCCTTGTCAACTGACCGTTTCGGAGCCGGTTTCAAAGAGATTAAGACTTGCACTCGTTTTCCGTTCGACGTGATCTGCGGCTGCGACGACTCCCACCCCTGCGTGCCAGCAAGGGCTGCGGACAATCGTTCGGCATCTGCGAGCTCGGGGACGAGGACGCTGACACTCAGAAGCCCAGGAGTGGCGGACAGCGACTGGACCTGCGTCTTGACGCCGCTCGGCCAACGTGCGAGAAGCGAAGCGAGAGGGTCGACAGCGTCCGACAATCCAAGGGATGCCTGCTTGTTGCGGGTTGCACGAAGCTTGGCCAGCTCGCGGTCGATCACGAAGGCAAATGAGTCGGGTCGAAGATTCGCACTTGGTGTGAGGCCAATCGCGACCGCGTCTGCCGAGGTTGTGAGGCGGGAAATCGCGGACTCTGCTTCCATCCGATCGACCCTTGATGCGTCAGCGCGGCGCTCCAAGCCGATCCATACGGCAGCGGCAAGA
>ERZ1292640.821-Hain-H43-02um-R1-821-length-25810-cov-42_pt1 | contig 16447 bp, 20 predicted proteins | sample MGYA00564404_ERZ1292640 | MGnify/ENA primary metagenome ERZ1292640 (study PRJEB36523, sample SAMEA6512636) | groundwater metagenome | collected 2019-01-08 | study: AquaDiva: Metagenomics assemblies of 32 groundwater samples
GGCGCCACGTCGTGGGCGCTCTCGAGCGTACGCCCGAGCACCCGCGGCGCGGCGTAGTCGCGCAGGATCAGCCAGGCCGATTCGGTCCACTCCTCGTTGTAGAAAGGGTTCTCGCCCGGCGTCGCTTCGCCCCAGCCCGAGACGCCGTCCGCAACCGCTTCCACCAGCACGATCCGCCGCTCGGTGGTGCGGCCGAAGCTGGTTTCGAAGAAGTGCACCAGCGGCATCCGCACTTCCCGCAGCACGATGCGTTCTATTCGCATGGCCATCGTCCTAACAAGTACGCGCCGGCGCGCTCGGATCTTTCGAAGCCGATCACCGCCAGCCCGCGATTGAGGTGTTCGAGGAACTGGTTGCTGACCGACTCCTGGATGGGCCGGCGCAGCGCGTCGATCGTGGCCGGCACCTCGATGCGGGCTTCGACCGGCGGTCGCGCGGCCGCGCGGCCGGAGACGATCGCCTCCACCCGCGGGCTGGCCACCCACCACTCGGCCACGCAGCGGTCGGTGGGCAGGCCGCCGTGCAGATGACTGGTGGTGGTGCCGTACTGGTTCAGCACGTAGCGCCGCACCACCGCACCCAGCCGCTCCATGTTGAAAAAGGCGTTCTTCAGCTCCAGCGGGTCGAAGGTCCACTCCACCAGCTCGATGCCGCGGGCCAGCGCATCCTCGCGCTGGCGCAGCTTGAGGCGCCGGCCCACGCCCGCGTTGCGGTACTCGGGCAGCACCCCCAGCATGTGGCTGTGCAGGTAGATCTTGGCGCCCGCCTTCAAGCCCGGGATGGCCAGCAGGAAGCCCACCATGCGGTCCCCGTCGTAAGCGCCGAAGGTCTGGCCGCCCACACCCGAGGCCACGATGAACAGCCGCACCGGCAGCAGCTCAATCTCTTCGAACCCCCACACCCGCCGCTGCACACGCACCGCTTCGGCAAACTCGTCAGGCGTGGTGAGCGTCCGTATTTCCATAATTTCGGTGACAGGCTACGCTTTCACTAATTCAATCTGGCCGTCCTCGCAGTGGCCCAAGAGTTGAATGTAGCAAAGGCGGCAGGTTAGGTTGAAATGTGAGCCTGCCGGCCTCAATCGGCATCATCGGCGGAGTCGGCCCCTGGGTGGACGCGCTGCTGCTGCGCAAGCTGCTGGAGTACCAGACGGTGCTGGGGATGCGCCGCGACCAGGACGCCATCCCGACCCTGCTGGCCCAGTTCGCCGCGCTGATCGAGGACCGCACCGAATACCTGATGTCGCTGGAACGCGGCGGCGCGCTCGAAAACCCCGCCATCAACGCGGCGCGGATCGCGCGCATGCTGGCCGCCAGCGGCGCCCGCGTGCTGGGCATTCCCTGTAATACGTTTCACGCCGGGCCGATCTTCAGCCGCTTCGCACAGGAGGTGGCCGGCCTGACGGGGCTTCCGATCGTCCACATGGTCCAGGCGACGATCGCCGACATCCTGGCGGCTCGCCCTGAAGTCCACCGCGTGGGCATCCTCTCCACTAACGGGACTTGGCTGCACCGCATCTACTCGGCGCCGCTGGAGGCCGCCGCCTTGCAGGCCGTCACGCTGCCCCTTGAGGCGCCGACAGCGCCCACGCAGAACGACGTCCATCACGCCATCACCAACACGGCCTGGGGGATCAAGTCGGGCCGTGAAGCGTGGCGCGGCTACCCGAGGGCCAGGGCGATCCTGAAGGCGGCCGCACTGCGCCTTCAGCAACTCGGCGCTGAGGTCGCCATTCTGGGCTGCACCGAGATCCCGCTGGCGCTGGCGCAGGCTGACGTTCCGGATCTGCCGCTCCAGGACCCGCTGGACTCGCTGGCCAAGGGGCTGGTGGACGCCTACCGCGCCGGCCTCACTGGCCCGCCGGCCGCTCCAGCGCCACCACTTCCCCCGGCCTGAGCCCCGCGCGCACGGCCACCTCCACGTTGTTGGACGTTCCCAGCACCAGTTCTCTCCTCTCCCAGCCCGCCGGGCCTTGCACGAAGGCGAGCGGCTGGCCGCCCGGCCCGCCGGCGAACACCGCCTCCCGCGGCACGATGGCCGCGTCCTTCTCGCTCTGGACAATCAGGTCCGCGCTGGCGGAGAAGTTGGGCAGCACGCGCGGGTCCATCTTCTCCAGCCCGAGCCGGATGGGGATCTGCGTGATGAAGCCGCGGCGCGAGCCCCCGGTGACGGCGAACGCTCCGATGGAGACCAACCGCGCCGGCAGCTCCAGGTCCGCGTAAGTATCGAGCCGCACGTGCGCCCGCAGGCCTATCTGCAACTGCTCGGCCTCCACCTGGTTGGCGTTGGCCTCCACGATCATCGAGCGTGGGTCCATGATCTGCATGAAAACGTGGCCAGAGTGAAGCTGGTCGCCGGCCTGGATCTCGCCCTGTTCCCCGCCGCGCTGGATCGGCCGCACCACGACGATGCCGTCGATCGGGGCGCGGACCACCATGCGGTTCAGGTTCGCTTCGGCTCGTTTCAGTTCCAGATCCGAAATGCGCAGCTCCATTTCCGAACGGCGAATGGCCGAGCTTTCCGAGATATCGACGTACAGCATGTTCCGCTCCAGCTCGCGGTGCTGGGCCTGGGCCTCCTCCAGGTTCAGCTTGAGGCGCTCCGTGTGGATGGCCGAACGCACCGGGGCTGTTCTCAAATCCAGCCTCGCCTTGTCCATCCGCCCCCTGGCCACCCGGACCCGCTGCTCATACGCCTTACGCCTGAGATCAAGCAGGGCCTTGAGCCGCTCCAGGTTCATGCCGTCCTGGACCAGCGAGGCGCGGTAATCGTCCAGCCGGAGGAGCATGTACTGCGGATCGAACTCGGCCACCACGTCGCCCTTGCGGACGCGCGAGCCCGGCGGCGCCAGCTTCTGGAGAGTCAACTGGAACTCGTGCGACCCGCCGCGGCCGCCTTCGCCCCCGATCCGGCTCCGGCTCCCCGGCATCGGAGGGGCGAGGACCGACACGTGCCTGGCGGCGGCCGTGGTTCCCGAGACGCGGATGGTGCGCTCCAGCGTGCCGGTGCGCACCGTGGCCGTCCGCGCCACCGCCGCAGGTTGGGACTGCGGCTTCGGCCGCGGCGCCAGGCGCCAGTACGCCAGCCCCGCGGCTACCGCGACTGCAGCCAGTGCCAGCCCTCGAACCATCACCTCACCGCGTTGTCGGGGCGTCCGTTCACGGCAGGGGCAGCGCCGGATCCGGCCCCGCGCCCTTCGGCGTTCCGATCACCCGGATGACCTTCCTGCCGGGCACCGACACTACAAACACTTTATCCTGATCCTGCACCCCGGCATAGGCGGTGCGGCCGTCCGGCGACATGGTCAGTGAGAGCGGCCGCCCGCCGAGCGGCACCATGGCCGTCTGCTTTTTCGTGGCCACGTCCGCGAAGCCGACCGCCTCGCCGGCCTGGAGGTTGTAGATCAGCGTCTTGCCGTCGGGGGTCAGCGCGATCCGGCCGGGCCCCTTGCCGGTCGCGATCACGCCCACGCGCTCGTTCCGGGCCGTGTCGATGATGGAGATGGAGTTGCCGTCGGAGTTGGTGAGGTAGATCAGCCGGCCGTCGTGCGAGTGCACGCCCCCCTGCGGCCGCGCGTCGGTGGGGATCAGCTTGACCTTGCCCGTCTCCAGGTGCACCGCGGCCACCGTGGCCGTGCCGGTGTTGCTGACGTAGGCCCACTTCCCGTCCGCGCCGAACAGCACCATGTGCGGATCGGCGCCCTCGACGTCGTATTTCCTAAGCACTTTCCGCGCCACCGGGTCGATGAGCAGCAGCCCGTCCGGGTTCTCGATGGTCACCACCATGCGCCCCGACTTCGCATCGATGTCCAGGCCGTGCGGGCGCCGGTACTGGCCCAGATCGATTACGCCCGCCTTCTTCCTGGACGCGACGTCAACGATAGTGATCGTGTTGCCGCCCTCGCCCGGGTCGGTCATCCAGAGGATGCCGTTGTCGGTGACGTAGAGGTAGCGCCGGTCCGGCGACAGCACGATTTCGTGCGGGACCGGCCCGGCCTTCACGCCGTCCAGGCGCTTCCCGTCGGCGGTGTAAAAGCCGACGTTGCCGGCGATTTTCTCGACCACCGCCAGCGCCGGTTTCTCGGCGGCCGCGCACCGGCCGGGCAGGCACACGGCCAAAGCCAGGACAATTGAAGCGCTTCTGAGGTGTAGGCGTGTCATTGGGACCATTCTAGAACGGTCCCGGTTGCCAGGCTAGCGGCGCATCGCCCGGCGCTTGAATTCCGGCCCGCGCAGGTAGGCCGTAAGATCGGCCATCTCGGCGCCGCTGAACCGCGGCCAGGAGATGCCCTTTCGGCGCATCCGCCCGTACATCTCGGGGCCGTGTTCCCAGAGGGCCCGCACCATAGCCGGCGCGCTGAACTCGCCACGCAGCACCGAGAGGTTGGGCGCGCCGCTGGCGGGATCGTTGTGACAGGCGGCGCAGCGCTTGGCCATAAACACTTGCCGCCCCCGCTCCGCGCTCCCGCGCTCTTCCAGGAACTGCAAGGAGACGAGATAGCCGACCAGCCCGCTGGTTTCCCCGCGTGTCAGTCGCGGCGCGCGCGCCGCCAGCGTGGGCCCGTGGTTCCACATGGCCGCGGTGAACTCACTCAGCCCGTACCGGGCCGACCGGCGCTCCAGCGAAAGCGCGCCCTGGTGGCAGCCGGCGCAGCCTTTGGCGCCGAAGACCGCCTGGCCGCTCTCAGGCGAGCCCGGCGCGAAGGCAGCCGCGCGCGCCCGCACCTCGGGCAGGCCCCGCAAATAGACGAGTATGTCGCTCAGTTCCTGCGGGGTGAGCCGGGGGTAAGGAATGCCCTTCCGCGCCAGCGCGGCCAGAATCTGGCTCGAATGATTCCACATGCGCTCGACCAGCACGACTGGATCATGCAGGCCGTCCCATTGGTTGATCGGCTTGCCGCCGCCCGGTATGGCCGAGGTGATGCCATGACATTCGGCGCAGCGTTTGGAGCGGAACAAGCGCCGGCCCCGCCCGGCGTCGCCGGCGGCGTCGAAGTACCGCGCCGCGTAGAGATAGACGAACAGGTCGGCGGCGTCCTGCGCGCTGAGCGCCGGCCGCGCCAGGCCCCGCTTTTCGAGCGCTGCCCACATCTTCGGCGCGTGGTTCCACATCCGGGCGGCCATTTCGGAGGGACTGTAACCCCGCCCTACCGTCGTGCCCAGGTCGGGCGCCACGCGGCCGCCCTCGCCGTTGACGCCGTGGCAAGCCACGCATTTGTGGATGCGAAACAGTTCCTTGCCCCGCCCGGCCTCGCCCAGCGGCAGCGGCACCACCGCCGCCGCCGCGATCAGGCTGGCGCCCAGCAAGCCCATAACTCCCCGTACAACCATGTCGTGCCTAACTGACTTATCGGATGAATGCCGGGGGGCGCTCGACTCATTCTCAGGGCGCGCCCGCCACCAGCCGCCGCAGCCGCTCGGCCGTCCAGGCCACGGCGATTTCCAGCATCGCCTCGCCCTTGGCCGTGGTGGCCAGCCTGGCCTCGCGCGCGAACTCCTCTTCCTGCCTGGCCGAGGCCGGGTCCTTGATGCCCAGCCGCGGCTTGGCCTTCTCGTAGTCCACGCCCTCCCAGTGGATGCGCTCGGGGAACGCCGCCATGGCGAACGAGGTCTCGAACTCGGCCGCGTGGCCGGGCGCCTTGTTGCTTTCGAGGTGCTTCCGGACGATCTCCGGTGTATAGGCCTCCCAGTAAGAGCTGAACGCGACGTTAATGCCGAGCTTGTCGCGGAAGCCGGGCAGGGCCTCCCGCAACGGCTGCTGGTTGCCGCCGTGGCCGTTCAGGATCAGGATGTTGCTGACGCCGTGCGTCTTCAGGCTCTCCGAGATATCGTAGACGACCGCCAGGAATGTCTCCTTGCGCAGGCTCAGCGTGCCCTTGCGGTCCATCCAGTGCGGCGAAATGCCCACCGCGACCGGCGTCGCCACCAGCACCTGCGGATACAGCCGCAGCGCGGCCAGCTCGGCCACCAGCGTGACGCTGGCGGTGTCGTGGATCATCGCCAGGTGCTCGTTGTGCTGCTCGGTGCTGCCGGTGGGCACGATCACCGCCTTCAGCAGGCCGCCCTCCAGCGACTCCCGGAATTCCTTTCGGGTGTTCTCCCACAACCGAACCTTGCGCGCGTGCACGTACCCGGCCCCGGTGCGGGCCATTTCGACCGGAGCGGCCAGCCCGGCCAGCGAGCAAAGCGTGGCGCGGCGGGAAATCGGTGCGTCCATAGCAGAGCCATGGTATCACTAGGCCCCTCGCCGGGTTTCGCCCTTCGCGGCACCCTTCGCGCCCGCGCAGGCCTTCACGCCCGCCGTGGCCAATGAAGCGAGCGATCCGCTGGCAGCGCTCCACCATATGGTAGAGGTACAGCCGGTCATCCTTCACAGCGGCGTCGCCTCGCGGAGAATCCTGTCCCGCACATACCAGTGAAGTGATCTCTCGGTCCCGAGCTGCACCCTAACTCCGAGCAGCTCCTGGAGGTCTTGAACCAGCCCGACATGGTCAAGCAAGCTCCTGCCGGGTTCCCAGTCCACCAGCAGATCGATGTCACTGGCCGCGTTCGCCTCCCCGCGGGCCACCGAACCGAACACACGCAGGTTGCGTGCGCCGTGCCGCTCGGCCACCCGAAGGATCTCTTCCCGCCTCTGTGCCCGCAGAATGTCCAGCGTCACCATGCTTCCATTGTGCGACAATTCCGTCACCCCCGCCGCTCCTAGCGCCTCGCGCCGTCTGGCGCGGATCATGACTTACTTCCTCCCCGCCGGCGCCGTCAGGATACCATCCCACAGCGGCTCGGCTTGCGACTGGTAGTTGCCCAGGCGGTCCCACTCCGTCCTCGCCAGGCCATTCAGATCGTAGATCACGCGCCCATCGCGCACGGTCATTTCGCAGGCCAGCCGCTCTCGCCCGCTCATTCGCGCACCGAAAACATCGACGAAGCCGAACTCTCCCCGCTCGAGCCGCAGCACCGCGATGTCGGCCGGCGCCCCGGCGCTGAGGTGACCGAGGTCGGTGCGCCCGATCTGCCGGGCGGGGTTCCACGTCGCGCGCAGCACCACGTCTTCCAGCGGCAGCCCCATCGCGAGGAACTTCGACATCACGTTCAGCATGTTGTTCATCCCGGCGTTCATGCTTCCGGTGTGCAGGTCGGTGGAGATCGAATCGGGGACGAAGCCCTGCCGGATGGCCGCCACCGCCTGCCGGAACAGGAAGCTGCCCGCGCCGTGGCCGGCGTCGAACTTCACGCCGCGCTTGCGGGCTTCGGCCAGGTAGGGCAGCAGGCGGCCCTGGTCGTCGAGCATCGGGACCGACCGGTGAAAAGTATGGGTGTAGTGGTCGCCGGGCCGCAGCTTCTTCAGCACCAGCTCCTGGAACGGGCGCTCGGGCCGGAAGTCGCCGAAGTCCACCATCACCGGGATGCCGGCCAGCTCGCCCGCGCGCACCGCCCGCTCCACCGCCGTCCATTCCGGCCCGCGGTAATGCGCGGTCTTGATGCCGACAATCAGCCCGCGGTGCTGCCGGGCCATGCGCGCCGCGGCTTCGGGATCCATGTCCGGCGCGTTCTGCTCGCCGGCGCCTCCCGTCTGCCCCGCGCCCACGATGTTCAGCCAGGCCAGCACGCGCGTCTTCACTTTCTCAATGATGCGGCTCTTGAACTCGGGGAACCTCCGCCACCCCGTAGTGCCGGCGTCCACCACCGTGGTGACACCGCTGCGCGGGGCGTGACTGTCGGCGTCGACGTTCTGATCGACCGGCAGCGAGCCCTGGAGCCCGCTGCCAACGAAGACGTGCGTGTGCAGATCCACCAGCCCCGGCGTCACGTAGAGGGACCTGACCCGGACCACCTTGCTCGCGCGCGCCGCGTCTATCTCCGCCGCCACCGCCGCAATCCTGCCGCCGCGCACCGCCACGTCCATCACCCTGTTCACGCCGTTCTTAGGGTCGATGACGTGGCCGCCCTTGAGCAGCAGGTCGTAGTCGGCGGCGAAACACACGCCGGCGAGTAACAAGAGAACCAGCATCGGCTTCGAGCGCATGGGAGGCATTCTACCGCCTCCAGGACGCCTCAGTCCGGCAGCGCCACGAGATAAGAAACGATGTACTCCATCTCGCGCGGCGAGAAGCGGTAAGGAGGCATGGTGCTGCCGGGCGACAGCGCCGGCGGATCGAGGAAGTGTTTTTCGATCCACTCGCGGTCGCGCCGCTTGCCGACGCCGTTCAGAGGCGGCCCGATTTTCATGCCAACGCCGTTCACCGTATGGCAGGCGCCGCAGCGGTTCGCCTGGTAGATCAGCGCACCCTCGACAGCGAGCTGCGGGGCCGCTTCCAGCGCCGCGGCGTTCGCCGGCGTCAGCTTGAGCAGGAACGCCGCCAGCGCGTTGAGTTGCGAATCCGTGAGCTGGATGGGCGGCATGGCCGTGCCCGGCATCATCTGGGCGGGGCGCTTGAAGTGCTCGATCATCCAGGCAGCCGTTTTACGCTCCGCGGTCGTTTCCAGGTCGGGCCCGACCTTCGCGGTCCCCGTCCCCAGGTTGTGACAGCTCGCGCAGTTCTCTTTTCGGAAGTAGCCGGCGCCGGCGAGTTCTTCGGGCGAGAGCTGCTGCCACCCCTGCGCTGTGGCCAGTGCGACCCCAGCCTGCGGGGAAGCCTTCGGCGTCGTCACCACCGCGGCGACCGTCAGCGACCCCCACCCGATGGCCGCCAGCGAGACCAGGCCGAAGGCGGTCGTCCGCTCGGTCCAGCGGAGGACGGGCCGCCGATCCACGAACGGGATCGCCAGCAACGCCAGCACCGCCAGTGCGGGCAACACCGAGCTGGCCACCACCTCCAGCGGACCTTCAAAGAGCTTGAGCGTCTGGAACAGAAACAGGAAGTACCAGTCCGGGCGCGGGATGTAGGTAGTGTTGGTGGGATCGGCCAGCGTCTCGAGCGGCGCGCGCACCGCCACCGCCATGACGAACAGAATGGCGAAGGCGGCGAAGACGGCCACCGTGTCCTTGACCACCTGCCGCGGAAAGAACTTCACGCGCGGGGCCGTGTCGCCGGGCGCGGGCGTGACGCCGTGCTTGCGCACCAGGTAGATGTGAATCGCGATCAGCAGCGTGGTCAAGGGCGGCAGCACTAACACGTGCAGGCTGTAGAAGCGCGCGAAGGTGACCACCCCGATGCCGTTCTCGGCCCCCATGAGCCGCGTCAGGTACGCGCCGGCCAGCGGGGCCTTGGTTGCCATCTGGGTCGTGACGACCGTGCCCCAGTAGGCCCTGTTGTCCCAGGGCAGCAGATAGCCGGTGAGGCCGTAGGCCATGGTGAGCATGAACAGGGCGACGCCCACCAGCCAGGTGACCTCGCGCGGCTTCTTGTAGGCGCCCCAGAGGAAGGCCTGCGTCATGTGAAGCGCGACCACGACCACCATCAGGCTGGCGCCCCAGTGGTGCAGCCCGCGCACCAGGCGGCCGGCCGTAACCTCGGTCATGATGAACTTCACGCTGTTATACGCTTCCCCCGGCGTCGGCGCGTAATTGAAGGAGAGCAGAATGCCGGTGAATGCCTGGGTGAGGAACAGGAAGACGGCCACGCTGCCCAATACCTGCGCCCAGCCGGAGGAGGCGGGGATCTCCTCATAGAGGAACTTGCGCGCCAGCGTCTCCACTCCAGTGCGATGCTCGACCGCGCTGAACGCACGCTGGAGCGCGCCGGCGGCTTGCTGTCTGAAGGTTCTCATGCGGAGGGTTCGGCCGGCTTGCCCGCCGGTCCCAACCACAGCTTCTGCCCGTCGAGCTTGACCAGGTACCGGTCCAGCGGGCGGGGCGCCGGGCCGCTCAGCACAGCGCCGTCGATCGAGAAGGTCGAGGAATGGCAGGGGCAGAGGAAGTGCCGCTTCTGCTCATCCCAGTGATACCCGCAGCCAAGATGAGTGCACTGGGGCGCAAAGGCCAGCACCTGGTTGTCCGCCTTCTTCAGCACCCAGACGGAGGTTTTCTCGCTGGAGACCTTCCAGCCATCCACGCGATTGCGGCGGAAGACCACCTGTTCCGGCACGCCGGTCTGGAGCTGAGCTAGGCTGCCCGCCTCCACCCACTCCGGTTCCTTTCGCGCGCGCGGCGGCAACAGCAGATAGGCGGCCGCCGGCAGTCCCAGCGCGGCGGCGATCAGCCCCCACAGCCCGTAGATCAGGGCCAGAAAGAAGTTGCGGCGGTTGCTCACGTCCCCTCCTCCCATCCTGACTACCATATTGCCACGGACGCGAAGGGAATAGTTGTCAAGTCGCGCGGGGGGCGGCATCGGCCTCGGTGAACCGGCCGCCCTCGGCGGCCAGGCCATCCGGTTCCGGCGTGCGGTTGCAGCGGTTGCCGTAGCAGCCCCGCTCGGCCCAGCCCAGATTGTCAGCCAGCACGAGGATGACATTCTGGCGGACGGGGCGCGGCGCGGCCAGCCCGGCCGCTCGGAGTGAGAACTCCCTCCTGTTGAGTCCACCCACCGCTCGTCCTGCTGGGGCACGGGGTTGTCGATCTTCAGACCTTTCCTTCCAGCGTTGCGCGGGCGACTTCGATGTCCTCGGAGGTGAACAGGCCGGGATGGTGGTGAGCGACGATCCGTTCCAGGCTAAGCTTGCCGTTTTGCTCAAGTTTGTAACCGTTTTGGCGGCTCACGAGCAGCCGCTCTCTGATGAACCTAACCAACCGGTCTCGGTCGTCGGCGTAACGTTGCCAGTTAGCGAGCCGTCCTGCAGCGCCGACACCGAGGACTTCAAGAGTGTCCCTTTGGCATCTATCCAGAAGAGACACTAAACTTCGGAGGGCAGTATCCATCGTCAGCCGGCCTGTTGCGCCCCTCCGGGCGTTTTGTGAAGCTTGCTCACAACTTGCGATCCTGCTACTTGCGCTGCAACACGATGGTGATGGGGTGATCCCCGGCGGGGCGCCACTCGTTGGCGGGCCGGTGGCCAGCTTTCTCGGCGTGCAACTGGACCTGCTGCCCGTCCGCGGCATGCGCTGCGAGCGAGAAGTTTCCTCCCTCAGCGGTGAGTACGACTTCGGACTCATAACCGATTACGCTGACCCGGGCGCCGACTATCGCTTTGCCCGACTGGTCCACCACAATTCCGCGGATCTTTGCCGTCGTGTCTTTGGCGAGCTGGATCACGATGGAAGGGTTTCGGTCCTCCAGTTGGAGGTCCCGGCGGCCGGCAAGAAACGCGCTGGGTACGGAGGCATAAAGGGTAAGCCTCCCATTGGCAGGTTTGGTGGCCGCGGGGACATCGAATTGCCATCCACCGGCGACCTTCTTGGCTTCGCCGCCAATAGAGGACCAGACCCGAGCGTCGTCCACAGGGACCTGGTTGAGATCCAGCACCGTCACCCGGACACGATAAATGGGATCTTTCACCAGGAGCGGTGGGACTATCGCAAGAACCGTGATAGCAGCGAAGGCGCCCCACCATATGCGTGGCACCTTGCCGCGGCGGCGAGCCAGCAGCAGAGCGATAGCCACCATGCCGAGTGCGGCTAGCCGGTACTGTGTGGGGATAACGGAGACGGTTTCAATCAGTTTCTGAATCAGCGTATCCATGGCAATTCTCCCTGTTACGGCTGCTTCGGAACAGTTGGCGCGGAAGCCTTGTCGATCTCCGCGAGGTTTTCCCGCACTCGGCTCGTGCTCGGGTGGTTTGGTCCCAAGGCGTTGGTGAAGATAGCGAGCGCGCGGCGGAAGAGCGCCCGGGCGGCAGCGTGGTCGCCTGTGGCCCACAGCAGTGCGGCCAGATCATTCAGGCTGTCGGCCACGTCGGGATGGTCCGGTCCCAGGACCTTCTCGCGGATCACGAGAGCGCGCCGATGCAGCGGTTCCGCGGCAGCGTAATCCCCTTTGACCTGGAGCAAACCTGCGAGGTTGTTCAAGCTGGTGGCCACGCCGGGGTGCTCCGGTCCGAGCATCTTCTCATTGATAGCCAGGGCGCGGCGATAGAGCGGCTCGGCGACAGCGTAGTCCCCTTTGACCTGGAGCATAGCTGCGAGGTTGTTCAAGCTGGTGGCGACGCTGGGATGCTCCGGTCCGGGCGTCTTCTCCTCGATGGCCAGAGCGCGGCGACAGAGCAGCTCGGCGGCAGCATAGTCCCCCTTGGTCCAGAGCAACCCTGCGAGGTTGTTCAAGCTGGCGGCCACGCGGGGATGGTCCGGTCCGAGCGTCTTCTCGTGGACAGCCAGAGCGCGGCGATAGAGCGGCTCGGCAGCAGCGTACTCCCCTTTGGCCCAGAGCAACTCTGCGAGGTTGTTCAGGCTGGTGGCCACACCGGGATGTTCCGTCCCGAGCGTCTTCTCGTTGATGGCCAGGGCGCGGCGATAGAGCGGCTCGGCGGCAGCGTACGCCCCTTTGGCCTGGAGCAACTCTGCGAGGTTGTTCAGGCTGGTGGCCACGCTGGGGTGCTCGGGTCCGAGCGTCTTCTCGTGGACAGCCAGAGCTCGGAGACAGAGCGGCTCGGCGGCAGCGTAGTCCCCTTTGACCTTGAGCAAAGCTGCCAGGTTGTTCAAGCTGGTGGCGACGCTGGGATGCTCCGGTCCGAGCATCTTCTCGTAAATACCCAGGGCGCGGCGATAGAGCGGCTCGGCGGCAGCGTACTCCCCTTTGTCCTGGAGCAATCCTGCGAGGTTGTTCAGGCTGGCGGCCACGCTAGGGTGCTCGGGTCCGAGCGTCTTCTCGCGGATCACGAGAGCGCGCCGATAGAGCGGTTCCGCGGCAGGGTAATCCCCTTTGAGCCGCAGCAGTTCGGCAAGGTTGTTCAGACTGGTGGCCACGCCGCGGTGCTCCGGTCCGAGCATCTTCTCATTGATAGCCAGGGCGCGGCGGTAGAGCGGCTCGGCGGCAGCGTAGTCCCCTTTGACCTGGAGCAAACCTGCGAGGTTGTTCAAGCTGGTGGCGACGCTGGGATGCTCCGGTCTCAGCGTCTTCTCGTAGATGGCCAGAGCGCGGCGATAGAGCGGCTCGGCGGCGGCGTAATCGCCGGCTTCCGCCAGGCTGAGGCCGAAGTTGTTCAGAACGGTCGGATCGTCGGGACGCAGGGTGTAGGCTTCACGGTAGGCAACTGCGGCCTCGGGGTACTTGCCCTGCTCGTATAGGGACTGGCCCAGGAAGAAAGCCGCGTCGGCGACGCGTTCGCGCGCTTTGATGACGTGCCCCCTGCGCTGCTCAAGCGAGGCCGCCAACAGCTTCGTACCCTCCGGGTAATGCCTCTCATAAAGCGCGGCTAGGCCCTTTCCGTAAGGATCCTCGGTTCGCTCACCCCAAGCGCGGATGGCGCGGTCCACGTCTTGCGGACTCAAGCCGAACGAGCGCGCCACCTCGGCGAGCGCCGCACGCCGCTCCACATCCGTGGTTTGCTCGCCAGCGGTCTTGGGAGCATTGGGCTGGTTGATTCGGGCGGCCATGGCCACCAGCGTCGAGCCATTTTCAAGCATGCGGCGGTCGCCACGCTCGGCCAGCACAACGGAGACGTAGTTCTCCGATTCGTTCTCGAAGGGCGGAACCGTGGCGCGGGCATCCCACGGGGAGAGGAAGACCAGGTCTTTGGGAGCCCCGACGATCTGGAGGGAGACCCGGGCGCCAGGGCGAGTGGCGGGAGCCAGGCGGATGCGGGTCTTGCCGGCGCGGTCGGTGGGCGGGCCGGTGGAACCATCCCCCTCAGTGGCCAGCACAACACCGGGCAGCGGGCGCTCTCGCGGGTCCTTGACGTGGAGCACGAGCACGCCTTGCTCGGCGATGAGCACAATGGCGCCCAGCAACAGTGCGAGCGCCGAAAGGTAAAGCCGCCTCATTTCGGGGCGTCTCCTATTCTACTGCCGTTCTCGGCGGGGGGAGCGCGGGGGGCAAGGGAGGCAAGCGAGGACGCTCAGCCCGTGTGGGCGGACGAAAGGGCTCGGGTGTTCCCCGGTCACTCGGTGGTCGTTTGCAGGGACGCCAGCAGACGGTGCAGCGCGAGGTCATCCATTACGCGGACGCCATGGCCAGCGCAGTACTCGACCACGCGCGGCCCAAGCAGATGGGCATCCCGTGTGCAAAGGACATCGGCTCTTCCAGCCACCGCCGTCTCCACGACCGGGTCATCGTCCGGGTCACCGGTGACGACCTCACGAGAAGGACCGGGGTGAACAACTTCCGCGGCCGCAGCGATCAGATTCACATGGGCCTCGATCCGCTCTTCACCCAGTCCCCAGCGCTGTCGCAGGCGAGGGTAACCGAGCACCCGTGCGAGCTCTCCCAGGATAAAAGGGGAGATGATCAACGTGTGCGGGCCACGAACAATCTCTTCCAGTACGCGCCGTGCGAGACCATCCGGATTGGCGCCCGCCCTGACCAGGATGTTGGTGTCCAGAACGATGCGCATCAAGGTCGCCGGCGCCGGACGTGCTCGATGGCCTCGTCGATGAGAGTGTCGAGCTCCTCGGGCGGGACGTGACTGGCGCTGGCAGCCAGGGCATCTAAGTCCTCGATGAGCTTCCTGACGGCTTTGTCACGCTCTTCCCCCACTGGAGCAGTGGTGGCCGGGAAAGCCATGACCGCGACCTGCTCTTCATCACCGACCTTGCGCCCCAGCAGGTTCTCGACGGCCGCGCGGGAGGTGTCGCGGAGGTCACGCGCCTTGCGGATGGAAATGATCTGCATTGCTGTTCTGACCCCGCTTCCTCAGTGTACCAGCGTTGACAGTTGCATGGGGGACTGCCGGCAGCCCCCTCACCCCGCCGGCTGGCAAACCGCCAGCAGGCTCTCGCCGAGCGCGGCTTCGCGGGCGGCGTCGAGCTTGCGGCCCTCCGCCGTGACGTAGAACACATCAATCGCCTTGTGGGCCTGCGTGTCGATCAGGACCAGCTCGATGCGGTCATCGGCGTAGTATGGGAGGAAGTGGCCCATTTCCTGTTCATTGACGAGAGCGGATACGACAGTGGCTCTTCTCCGTACGGTGTCCTGGGCGGCATCGCAATCGAAGACCGTGATGTCTGGAATCTTGTTCAGACGATGCAGGCGGCCGAGCTTCGCCACTTCGGAACCCGATACTCTGCTGGCCGAAGTGAACTCAAGGCCAAGAAACTGATCTCGGCACAGATTTTCCGCCAGGCTCGTTTGGCCGAGGAGATCCCACATCCGGAATGAGCCGAACTGGCAAAGGAGTGCCTCGACCACGGTTCCGGCGCCTCGATGCGCGCTGTTTCGGCGCTGGCCCAGGCGAAGCTGGAATACGTGCGGGAGGTCCTGGAGATCTGTACGGGATTCCGATGCCGCGCCTTCGCCAGCGTTGTGGACAAGGGATCTCCATCGCCAGCCTCGGATCACCTTCGGAAGGACTACGCCTACCTCTTCAAGCGGTTCGTCTACTAGCTGGAAGATCTGGGCCCGAGCGCCTTCGGCGTGGCCGTCTTCGACGAGCTGGAGAAAATCCAGAGCCACTTGCTCGTCAGCCAAATGGACAGCTACTTCAAACGGACGGCCCGCAGACGCCAGCGCGCCGCGCGCATCTTGCCAGAGCCTTTCTTCGTACACAGCGACCTGACGACCGGCATCCAGATCGCGGACCTTGTCGCTTATATTCTGTCCTGGGGGTTACGCTTCGGGCCGATGGTCAGGCCAGGGCGGCCGGAACTCGCAGGCTACGCCTCGCAGGTCTGTCAGCTCAGACACCGGGCTATTCGCGAGGTGGCTGGCAATCCGCAATTCACCATTTGGAGCTTCGCCTTCATTACAGATCTCAGGTCGCAATCGGAACGTGACTTGGAGCCGGGCGAGGACAACGTAGAGGAATAAAAAAGGCAATGCAGCCGGAGCCACAAAGCCTCCACCTCAATTATAGCATTCGCTGTCAACCATTGTGCGCGCAGCCATGACGACCCTGCGGCCGGTTGCCGGGCCGCCCCCTCACCCCGCCGGCTGGCAAACCGCCAGCAGGCTCTCGCCGAGCGCGGCTTCGCGGGCGGCGTCGAGCTTGCGGCCCTCCGCCGTGACGTAGAACACATCAATCGCCTTGTGGGCCTGCGTATCGATCAGGATCAGCTCGATGTTGCAGCCGGCTGAGGAGATCGTCCGGGCCAGATCGTAGAGCAGCCCCGGGCGGTCCTCGGCGATGATCTGGATCAGCGTGGCCGCCTCGGAGGCCCCGGCATCGAAGGAGACCGCCGGACGCAGGCGCGAGCGGCGGCTCGGCGGCTGCGGCGGCGGGCGCCTTGCCAGCAGCGTCTTCACGTCCACCTTGCCCAGCACCACCCGTTCCACTGTGGCGCGCAGCCGGTCCGCCTCGGGCGGGTTCAGCTCCAGAGTGCGCAGCGGATCGGCGAACACGAACTCGTCCAGCACCGTGCCGGCGCGGTTGGAAAAACCTTCGGCCTTGAGGATGTTCATGCCGAAACTGGCGAGCGCCCCGGCCGCCGCGGCCAGCAGGAAGGGCCGGTCCGGCGCGACCAGCGTCAGCCGGTAGGTATC
>ERZ1292640.2048-Hain-H43-02um-R1-2048-length-16444-cov-8_pt1 | contig 16444 bp, 13 predicted proteins | sample MGYA00564404_ERZ1292640 | MGnify/ENA primary metagenome ERZ1292640 (study PRJEB36523, sample SAMEA6512636) | groundwater metagenome | collected 2019-01-08 | study: AquaDiva: Metagenomics assemblies of 32 groundwater samples
AGGCCGCAGCCGACGAACGCACCGCAGGCGTAGCCTCTGGCTACGTTGAGGATGCGTTCAAGGCGAGAACGAAGCTGGAAGCCTTTTTCAGCATCCTGCTACACGACCTTATCGATCAGCGGCCCGATCAGGTTCCTAATCACATCCGACGCGGCGCGCATCTCTTTAGCAGGAATTTCTCTGATGACGACTCTGGTTTCCGGATCGACGATCACGGCCGTGATTTCATCGGTCTCTCTGTTCACGCGGAACTGGAAGTCGTAGGCCGGCATCGCGGCCACCGCCGCCTGTACTGGCGCAGGATCTGCTTTCGGTTCCGTTCCTCCGCCGGCTCGTTCTATCGGACGAGCTAGAAGAGCAGCCTGAAGATGGCCATCAACTTTCTCAATCATGGTCGTACCTCATGGCTCTTCGGAGCGGAGGCGCGGACCACGTGGCCCGCGCCTCCTTCCTCTGTTGTCTCCTACTGCAGGAGCTGCAACGCTGTCTGGCCAGTCTTATTGGCCTGAGCCAGAATCGCCGTACCGGCCTGCACCATGATCTGGTTGCGCGTGAATTGCGCCGTTTCATAGGCGAAGTCCGCGTCCTTGATCCGGGCCGACGCCGCTTCCTGATTCTCCGCCGAAACGGTCAGGGCTTGCGTCGTCAGGTCCAGCCGGCTCTGCAAGGCTCCGACGTCGGACCGCACCTTGCTGATCTGCGCAAGTGCCGCGTCGAGGGTCAGAATCGCCGTATTGGCGCCCTGTTGCGTGGTGATGTCGATCAAGCTCACTGAATTGTCGAGGTTCGTCGCATACGGATTGGTCGTGCTCAATGACCCCACATCCGTCGTCGATCCCGAAAAAGTCACATCGTTCTGTGATGTGTACTTAATCGCGCCTCTGTACACCGTCTGCCCGGTCGAAGGGGTGCCCAGCAGATCCGTCATCGTCTCTGCATTGGATTCAGCGTACACGCTGATGTTGCGCCCGTCCGCGGCTTGGAGGATTAAGGCACCGGTTGCATTAAGGGATGCCGTCACACCGGTAGTTGCAGTCTTCGCATTGATTGCGGACCGCATCGCCCCGGTCCCGTCATTCGCCGTGACGCCGGCAGTCGCCGCGATGGCCACCCCGTTGATCCACAACTCGTTCGCGGCAAGATCGCCGGCCGCAACCGCTGTCGCGGCAGACATAACGTTGGACACGACCGTGGCCGTAACGCCTGACTTGCTCTTGACGCTGTTGATAGCCGCTGCCTTTGCGATAGCACTGGACTGGCCATTGTAATTGCTCACCTCATAGGCCGAGCCGTTCTGCGAGCCAATGAAGGTCGAGGCAATACCGATCGCCGAGGCAATGGAGCCCAGGCTAAGGGCAGTGGAGGTGCTGAAGGCCAGCTTGATATCTGTGCCCTTGGCTCCTTCAAGAATGATCCTGGTCCCCGCTGAGTTTAATTTCGCGGTGACATTGGTGATACCAGCCGCGTTCACTGCCGCAATGAAATTGCTCGTAAAGGTCGAGCCCTGCGCGCCGGCCGCGCTGCTCCCGGAGACATTGGTGATCACCGTGCCATTGATCACGATCCCCAACGTACCTCCGCTGATGGCACTGATAAATGCACTCCCATCAACCGCTCCACTCACGGCCACCCCGCTCGTATTGAGGTCGAGCACGGAAACCTGATCATCCGTTGTCGTGGTGGCACCAGCCAACTGGCCGTTGACCTTGACTTCACCGGCAGTGAGATTCCCGATACCGGTCGTATCAGAGAGCATCCCATCAGTAATAGCACCCGAGAAGGCCGCAAACTTTCCAAGCTGGGCCGCTCGGACGTCTCCCAGCGAGAAGGTGATGGTCTGGTCGGCGTTGGCGCCCACCTGGACTTTACCGGACGAGAACGAGCCGTCCAGCAACGAGGCACCGTTGAACTCCGTCGTCGTGGCCAAACGATTCAGCTCCGCGACGAGTAAGGTAGACTCACCGCCCAACGTGGCACGGTCCGAAGCGGTATTCGTGTCACTGGCCGCTTGCACGGCCAATTCACGCAACCGACCGATGATGTTGGTGGCGACGTTAAAGGCTCCTTCCGCCGTATTGACCAACGATCCGGCGTCGCCGGCGTTTCGCACGGCCACGCGAAGACCGCGTGACTGCATGCTCAGTTTGGTGGCGATCGACAGTCCGGCTGCGTCGTCCGAAGAACGATTCACCCGAAGACCGGATGACAACCGTTCCAGCGACTTGGCCAACATGTCGTTGTTGTGGCCCAAATTCCGTTGCGCGGTCAAACTGGGGATGTTGGTATTGACTGATAAAGACATTGGAAATTCCTCCGTGACGCTGACATTGGAACACTACATAGCAGCAACATCCATGTCGCCGGCTTGAATTGGCTCATCTCGATACGACGGACACTATTCGCGAGAGGCCTCCTTTCCCTGTGGTAAGAGCTTGCATTGGACTCAGTATCGGATGATGCCCTAGCGGACTTGAGAGACCTACGGAACGGGAATCAGATGGTGCAGGTTGGTGGCAGTTTGTGCAGATTAATAGCCCGGGCGAGACGGGCGGGACTGGCGGGAAGAGCGGGACACATCGTTCGTATCTCGTGAAGCGTCGTTCGTCCATCGAAACTGGAGATATCAGCCGTCAGCTTTCAACCATCAGCTCCTATCAGGAAACGAGATACGTTTCACGCTTCACGAAAGACGGTCTTCCTGAGATACGCTTCCCGGCAGGATGCTCAAAAAGGCTGCCAGCAAGGCCACAGCGCGCGACTATCGATGGTCCTTTCAAGCTTGCTCGTTGACGTTCCCTACGCTGGCCTGGATGAGTCCCCCACTGCGCGCGTTCAACGAGGGCTTTCTCAAGCCGCGCGTTGCGCGAGCACAGGGGACTCACCGGGCCAGCCTCCTCTTTTTTTCAGCATCCTGGAAGGTGGAGCAGATTGGCGGCTAGATACCGAGGCGAACTCAGCGCTGGATCGTAACTATAAAATACGACGAGGACTTTGCCTCTCTCCACATTGAGAAAGGCCGGATAGCCTGCTTCGAATTCATGGCCGTAACAATAGCCTTGCGGGTCCTCCAGCAGCCTGTGACCGGACCAATGCTCGCCTCCATCCAGGCTGAAACTGAGACCGACTCCCGGCTCGGTCAGCCCCTGGGGATTGCCGAGATGATTGCGGTAGCCCAGGATCACCTCGCCGGATGGCCCCAGATGCAGCGAAGGGGAAGTACCCCAAAGGGCCATGTGCTCCGGGACCGACCAGGTATGGCCTCCGTCGCGTGAAAGCGACCGGTAGAGATCCCTCTTTCTCCCTTCGACCCCCTGCTGGCGCAGCACAGCCAGGATGCGCCCGTCCGGCAGCTCCAACAAGGTCGATTCATTGAAACCAGCGCAGTGCACATCCGCATCGTCAGACGTGAGGAATGAGGCGTGAGGGGTTGGAAGCGTCGGATCGGGGTCGTAGCCGATGGTGACATGTGAGCCCCAAGTCTTGCCGCCGTCTCGCGAGCGGACCAATCCGGTCCGCCAGGGCTCATCTGGCAGCCTCTTCCCCCAAATCGGACAAAGCAGATCGCCGTTTGCCAACTCGAGAATCCTGCCATAGGCGAAGGGCTCGATCACGTCTGTGCCGATCGACTCCGGATCGGACCAGGTAGCCCCATGATCGTGAGACTGCAGAATCAATAGATCGGCTTCGTGCTGGTCCCACTTGCGAGTGATCTTGGTATCGCAGCAAGGGTAGAGGACCGTACCGTCCTTCAACGTGGTCAGGCCTACGGAGAGATTGATACAGCCGTCCTGCTTCTTGGAACGTACTATACTAACAGGCGCATTCCACGTCCTGCCTTCATCCGAGGAGCGAATAAGAAACGCCTCACCGCCGGGCTGGCAATCGAACTGGGTGCAGAAACTGACCAGAAGGTCCCCGTTCGCAGCCCTCGTGAGGCCGGGGAACAAGGCCTCATCCTGACGTCCCTTGTGAACGACGAACTTCTCAAGAATCGTGAAGCGTGAAGCATCCTTCGTGAAACGTCGAAGACGAGCCGAACTCGCCTCTTCGCTTCTCTGCGTCGTTTCACGTTTCACTTTTCACGTCTCACGCTGAGCCCCCGCGTCTCACGTTTTACGTTTTACGCCTACTGCGTCGTCGCCATCGCGACCTGACGTTGATAGAGGGCCGCAATCTGTCCCAGTAAGTCTGTCCGATTGGGAACCAGACGGAGCATGTTCTCGTAACAGAGTCCCGCTTCCAGGTAGGCCCCACGCTTGAGATAGAGCGGTGCCAGTTTTTCCCAGGCATCGAGGTCATCCTCTTCCAATCGACAGGTCTCTTGGAAAAATGCTTCAGCCTGTTCCTCACAGCCTTGTTCCAGCGCCAGATCCCCCATCGCCTTATACAGATCTGCGCGGGTCGGATCGAGCGCCAGCGCTTGTTCCCAGGCTTCAACCACGCCGTCTCTCTGCTCCAGCTTCAGTCTGGCATGACCCAACTTCGCATAGCCTTCCGCTGTTGGATGCTGCAAGACCGCCTGCGCCAGCATGGAGACGGCTCGTTGATAATCTTTTGTCCGGTAATAAAACCACCCGGCCTCTTCACGTGACTCTTCTCGTATCTTTCCCGCGAATTCAGTCTTCAGACGCACCGTCCGTTCTTCCCAGGCCTGGTGCTTGGCCTGCGCATCCTGCGCCAGCGCTTCCAGCTTCCGATCAGATCGTGAGAGGCCTCTCAGCCGCTCCAGCATCTCACGCGCCTCACGCACACGATTGCCATCCAGAAACAGACGGGCTGCGAACTTTAACGCCGGCACATGATCGGGATCTCGAGTCAAGACCGCCTGAACAGACTGGAGGGCCGCCCGCCCGTATTCGATCTTGCTATACTCCAGCCCTCGCTGGTACCAGTCTTCCGCTGTCGCGTCAGGCCCCAGTGGCTGAGCCTCCAGCTCCTGTGCGCGCTTCAGCTTGTGAATCAGGCGGTCCAACGGCTTCTTGAAATATTCAGCAGCGCTGGACACACTCGGATAATAGACGGCAGCTCGCTCCACCTGCTTCGTGATCTTCCGATCAATATCCTCAATCTCGTCGATCGTCGCCACGTCATGCTGCACCATGTACAACTCCAGGCCATAGTTATGTTCGCCTATGAGGTGCAAGGCCCGCCCATGGTTGTCCATCTCCCGCGTCATTTTTTCAGCCGTCACAGAGAGCTTGCAGAATTGGTTGTCGTCCATCCCTCCCTTGTCGATCTTTTTCTTCAGCTTGCTGACCGCCCCGAGAATCTCCCGGCATTCCTTTTTGATCAGTCCCAGTTCCACACTGATAAATTCCATATCTCGCAGCATCTCGTCCATTCGAACGGCTTCAAGCTCCTCGCTGGCACGATGCAGCATGCCCTTGATGTCCAATGGCGGGAGGTTGCAGTACTCTTCGATGACATCGCGCAGCCGCATGGGCCTGGCGCCATTCTTCTTCGCCCCTGCTTCGGTCGCGTCGATGATGGTGGCCTGAGTCTCTTTGAAGGCCTTCTCGAAATGGTAGATAGCATGTTTGAACGAGGTCATCGAGCCAACCGGCTCGCCGAAGATGTCCTCGATCATCTCCATCTCATCCGTATTGACGTTCCACAGCGACAGATCGCTCGCGTGGACTTGGTTCTTGGGAAAGGCCAGGTCCTGCCCGATGAACACAATCGGGTCGCACCCCATGTGACGGGCGAGAAAAAACGATTGATGGGCAACCGTTGTGCCGGACGCGATGCCCCCTTTATCCGCCACATACTGCATGAGCCATGCAGGGATGCGGTTGTCCACGCGCGAGGACGTAAACTTTGGCCCGTGAAAGGCCTGAATGCTCTCGTAATAGCCCCCCGGGTGGTAGACCAGCGAGATATCCGGATCGATCGGCACGTTCGCGAACTTCTGAAAATTGGCCTGATTGAAGTCGATCGTGGTCACGATATCCGGCTTGATTCCCAGCGGCAATAGCAGCCGCAGTGATGTATCGACCGCGATGATCACCGCGCGCCCCTCCAACTCACGAAGCAGGTGAACATTCTTCTCCAATGAGGGGCCGGCGGACACGACAATCGCGGGCCGCCCTTGGAACAAGTTCTCCAACCGCTTGACCCCGGCTGACTGCAAGACATCAGGGAGATTGCGCAAAAGATTCTCCATCACCTGCCGTCCGGCCCTGATCATCGTGTTCTTGTTGAGGTTCATCCCACGGTGCTCTTTAAGCGCAATGTCCTGGAGCTGCTCATACCCCTGAGGATTCAGACGAACCGAAGGCCCGTATGAGATCACCCGCACTTGAGCAGTCAGACAGGCGACCGCGAGCCGATAGATCCATTCCTTCAAGGGAGGCTGCGCCCCGACCAAAATTTTAATATAGTCGGAGGCCAAGACAGCAGTGAGATCTACCTGTTCAAGAGCCGTTTTGAGGATTGCCGGGTCCATCTCGCAGACGATGATCGGGTGCTTTGCTTCCATCTTTTTGGCCAATTCACGGGGCATGTAGCCGAATCCGAACCCGAACAAGATAGAGACATCACCCGCCTTCATCTCCTGCTGTTCGGCCGATCGGATGGCGCTGCCGATCGGATCTTCGATGTTATGCAACAGAATCTTCTCCCCGGATGGCAACGTGACCCGCGCGATCGGCACGCCCGGCTGATGCGACGGAAGCACCTCGATGTGACTGCAATCGAGGTCGCTGCGCATGAGCGAAGCCAACTCCGGATCGTGTATTTCCATGATGGCGAGATTCTGTTCGAGGAAACTCATGGGAGTCCTTTCGATAAGGCGATGGTAACGACTCAGGCGTTCAGGCTGAAGACCAAAAACCTTTAGCCCATCTACCTGCGTAAGGACAGGCTACGCCGTGAGAGCAGTACGATGAGGCGTCGGACGCCGAACACTTTCGGGGAACACCTCCTGCAACATTTGCAAAATAGACCGGCGTCCCAGCGGCAGATCGCGCCGTGAGTCGTACCCAGCAGCCGGCGCCGGTTGAGCTCCTTCGTAGGTGCGACGGACACGCCCGCGATTGGGGATTTCAATGTGCGGCGGGATGATGAACATCTCGTCCACTTCCAGCGCGATCGACGCTTCATCCTCCGACATGAGGAGTTCATACATCTTCTCACCTGGCCTGATTCCGACGACCTTTCGTTCGACGGCAGAAGGATCGAGGCCCTGCTCCGGCGAAAAATGTTGAATGACGGCCTCCGCCAAATCCCCCATGCGTAAGACCGGCATCTTCAGAATAAAGATCTCTCCTCCGACCATACGGTTCATCGCCTTAAAGACCAGACTGACGGCTTGCGGGATCGACAAAAAGAACCGGGTCATACCCGGATCGGTGATCGTCACCGGCTGGCCTTTGCCGATCTGATCGACCCAGGCCGGCACAACTGACCCGCGGGACCCCAGCACATTGCCGAACCGGACACAGGCGAATTTGGTTCCGCTGACGCCGGCATAGTGATGCGCGCTCGTGAACAGTTTCTCCGCCAGCAATTTGGTGGCCCCCATGACGTTCATCGGATTGACGGCCTTGTCCGTGCTGATCGCGACGACTTGCTTCACATTGTTCGTGATGGCGGCGTGGATGACGTTCTGGGCTCCGATCACGTTCGACTCAATGGCCTCGAACGCGTTGAACTCGCACAGGGGCACATGCTTCATCGCGGCGACGTGGAAAATGACGTCGGCCTCGACCGAGGCCCGGCTTACTCGTTCGGCGTTCCGCACGTCCCCGATGAAGCAGACGAGGTTCGGCAGACGCCCCAGCTCCTGAACCAACTGATATTGCATATGCTCGCTGCGGGAGAGGACGCGCACCATCTTGGGATCGTAGGACAAGAGCTGCCGGACGATCTCGGACCCGATAGAACCGGTGCCTCCCGTCACGAGAATGGTCTTGCCTTCGATAAACTGCCTCATGCCGCCACCCCATGATGAAATGTAAAAGCCTGGGACCGTAAGACTTCGCGCAATCCTGCTTCCAACGTGGTCGTGGCGCGCCAGCCCAGGCTGGCTGCCGCCCGGTCGATCGACAGGGTATTGCGCCGCTCGCCGCCCGTATGTTCCGGGCAATACTGCCCGGTGGCGGGGATTTCTATGACCTCCTCGATCTGGCGCAGGAGCGCGATGACGCTGGTGGGAACGCCTGATCCAATGTTAACAAGGTCGGCCCATTGCGGCGTCGCGAGGGCCTTCATGAAGGCCTCCGCCACATCCTTCACGTAGACAAAATCTCTGGTTTGCGCGCCGTCTGAATCGATAGAAATCCGCCGCCTGCTGCGGATACAGTCCACCAGATAGGGAATCAGCCCTTTCGTCTGAGCCGGGCCGTAGACGTTGGAGAGCCTGAAACTCATCACCTCTGCCGTCGGACTGAGCAGCGAACGCATGATCTCTTCCGCCGCACACTTCATCGTGGCGTAGGGCGAGAAGGGATGGCAGGGGCTATCCTCCGTGGCATCGAGCGCATCGCCATAGACGAGGGCGGAGGAGGCATGAATCACGCGTGGCACGCGCGCTCGCATACAGGCCTGCGCCAAATTGAGGCTACCCCTCACATTGACGTCCAGATACCGATCCACCGGGCCCTCGACCTGCCCGGTCAGATTGATGAGGACCTCGCAGCCGTGCACAAGCCGATCGAGCGAGGAGGGATCGAAGATGTCGCCCTGCACCGCTTCGACGTGAGGCAGATCGCTCAGCCAGGAAGGCTGGCCACGATGGACCAGCACTCTGGTTGGTCGTCCGGCCAGCGACTCAAGCAAATGCCGGCCGATAAATCCGGTCCCGCCGATCAGAGCTATGGTTTGGTTCGCCATCGTAAAACCTTTTTTGGATGAGGTTATCCAGCGACACGGTTTTCAGAATACGGACGATGCGTTCCGCGGAATGGCCATCGCCATAGGGATTTACACGTTCGGCGACTTTGGCCTTGAATGCTTCATCGTAAAGAGCCACGTCCAATGCCTGCTTGATGGCCGCTCGGTCATTGCCCGCGTCCAGGACGTTCATGGGCCGTTCCCTTCCTTGCTGTCTCGTGCCGATGTTCACGGTCGGCACGCCCAGACTGGCGGTTTCATGGATGCCGCTGCTGGAATTCCCGACGAGCGCCGCGGCATACCGCACGAGATTGACGAACCCCTCCGGCGGCAGGCTGCGCACGACAGCGATACGGCTCTGCTTGATCTGGTGAATGATCTGCTGCGCCCCGGCATCGTTGTTCGGATAAATAAGCACGCCCTGGATCTGCATCTCTTGAATGGCTGCCAGAGTCTCCTGGACTTGCTGTCCCGCCTGCATGACTTCCGTCGTCACCGGATGCTGCAGGATGACGACATAGGGATGCTCAGGATCGAGACCGTGCGCTGCCAGCACCTCGGACTTGGGCACAACCGGCGTTTGCATCACGACGTCCAGCGAGGGACAACCGACGATGAATACGGATTTTGGATGTTCCCCCATCCGGATCAGCCGCTGGGCTGCGTCTTCCGTGGCGGGAAAGTGCAGATGGGCGAATTTCGACATGGCGTGCCGGAGCGACTCGTCGATACTGCCCGTCACCTCGCCCCCCTGAATGTGGGCCACCGGGATGTTCATGTGGGCGCCGGCCACGGTCGCGGAGAAATTGGCCCCGATGTCGAACCCAGACAGAATGATGTCGGGACGAAGCCGCTCGAAGAGATCAACCAGGCCTGGAAGGACCCGGCCGATGGCCCTGGTCATTTCTGCTCCTGTGTCAGGGGCCTGGTCTAGAAACATCGGGAGGGTCGCTTCGATGGCAAACCCGTCCCGCTTGATCACGTCGATGTCGCGTCCGTGCTCCGCCATGAGGGAGATGCCGGTTACGATGAGCTTGTAATCGAGGTCCGGGTCCTTCTGAATCAATTCGAGGATCGGCTTGAACCGGCTATAGTCCGCGCGTCGTTCTGTGACAATCGCTATCGTACGCATATTGATGCTCCCTCCAAGCTCGCTTAATCTCTCTTCAGGGATGAGGACTGATTGATCTTCCACTGCGCGCGTCCAACGAGGGCCTTCGGAGGCCGCGCGTTGCGCGAGCACAGAAGATCATCAGTCCTCATCACCCCACCTCGCTCCACTTGATTTGATGATCCGGCTGCATGGGAACCTTAGCGACCCGTCCAAGCAATTTCTTGTAGTCCCGCGCTGGAATCTCCCCATCTGCCGGACGTTTGACCCAGAGATTGGCATCCGTGAAACGATCGCCTGCTGCCACCGGTTTAATGACGACGACGGAGGCGCGGGCGAATCCCAACACCGGCCGCTCCTTGCCCAAAATGGCCTTCTCCGAGCCGAGAGCTTGATAGATCGCGTCGGCGCCCTTTACCAGCTCTTTAAGCTCATGGGGTTCGAGAGAGAGCCCTTGATCCGGGCCCGGCAACTGCCGGCTGGTGGTGAAATGCTTCTCCAGCACGCAGGCGCCTTTGGCCACCGCGCCAAGCGATGTATAGATGCCGACCGAGTGATCGGACAGGCCGACCGGCAGGCCGAATTGTTCTCGTAAAACTTGGATGGCGCCCAACTTCACGTCCGCATAGGCCGTCGGATAGGTCGAGGTACATTGCAACAGGATCAGCGGCACGTCATAACGCTCGATAAGGTTGACCGTCTCCGCAATTTCCTCCAGCTCGGTCATGCCGGTGGAGACGATCATCGGCTTGCCCTTCTTGGCCACATGTTCGATGAGCGGGAGATTGGTGATCTCGCCGGATCCGATCTTGTAGGCCGGGATGCCCAGCTCTTCCAGTTGATCGGCTGCTTCCCGTGAAAAGGGAGTCGAGAGAAAGAGGATGCCCACTTTGTCGCAGAGCTGCTTCACCTCCCGCTCCTCCGCCGCCGTCAGTTCACAGCGTGTGATGATGTCCCAGAGGGGCTCCTTGCTGATGGAACCTGGCGTCATCTGCGTGTGGATCATTTCCTTGCCGGTGAGGTGCGTCTGGAACTTGATGCAGTGGGCGCCGGCCTCTTTCGCCGCGAGCACCATCTGCTTGGCCAGCTTCACGTCGCCATTATGGTTGATGCCGACTTCGGCAATGACGAAGGGCGGCTGTCCCTCGCCGACTTTATGACCGCCGATGCTGAAGCTCTGTACTTTGGTACCGCATGAAGATGCCATATCAATCTCCTACGCAACCATGATCAATTTTCTATTCAGTTGCACCAGCTGCGGAGTGGTCTCGGCCGCCGCCTTAGCCGCCAGCACTTCCTTGGCAAACCGCGGTTCGCCATGAATGGAGCGCCAGTAGGCCTCGTATTCTTTGATCCGCTTGACGTCGTGCTGGAGCATCAACTCCCGAAGCCCGAGCAATTCGACGGCGTTGAAGTTGTGACAGATAACCGCCGTGATCTTGGTGGCATCCCCGACATCGAGAATGAAGGCTTCCAGATCGCCGCCATATTGCTCCAAGATCCGATCCTTATAGGTGTAGTACCATTCGGAGCCGGGATAGGGCGTGGCAAAAAAGGGCTTGACCATGATGCCAATCCGGTCCCAGAAGGCCATGTTGTCGTAGAGGCTATCGAAGAACTCGTCGGGAAATCCGACGATCTGGTTGGGGATCGGTCTGATCCCGGCTTCCATCGTGATCTTCAAACACCGTTCGTTCGTCTTGACCGTCGCGCCCTTGCCGATCGTCTTGAGCACGCGGTCCGAGAAGGACTCCAGCCCGTAATCCAGATAGGTGCAGCCGGCCTTGTGCATGGCTTGCAACACTTCCGGATAGGCCAGGGTGGCATGGCTGGTGCCGCCCCAATGGACGCCGTCGCAGGTCTTGGGATCGTGCGGCACCCCGTCCCGGACGCAAGTCGGCTGGAGGCCTGCCTTGATCCAGAGATCGCAAATCTCGAAGAGCCATTTCTTTTTCGTCGAGACGTGCATCGTCATGAGATTTTCGTCCAGGAAAGAGACGAAATCGACGTTGAACCGGTCCTTCATGTACTTGACTTGCCGGACCACAAACTCGGGACTATGCCAGCGGATGTTGCGGTCGTTATTGAAGACCACGTCGCCGCCGTCCGCCTGCTCCTGATCCGTATATTTCATGTCGCCGGTCAGCCCCAGATGGAAGCAGAACTTGCAGATGAGGGAGCAGCCGTAGGACATGTTGATGTCCAGCCGCCGCTTCGCCAACATGGCTTCTTCCGACAAGAGAATGCAGGAGTTCTTGAAGTAGATGTCGAGAGGGAACAGTTCATACATCGGGAACGGCAAGCTGTCGATGTCCTGAAGCAGGGGCCGCTCCTCGTTGAGTTTGATGTCGCCCTGTGCGTTGCGCCAGATGATGCCCTGGACGTCGGACCAATCGCTCGTCCGGTCCCGGCCTTCGTCGATTTTCTTCAAGAGTTCCGGGAAAGTGATCACGCCCTCCCCGACGCCGCCGATATCGATTTCAGGACAGAAACCCATGATGTCCCGCGGCATGGCGGTCAAGGCGCCGCCGCCCATCATGATCAGCGCATCCGGCGCATGTTGTCTGGCGAACTCCACGCTCTTCTTCATGTAGCCGTAGGCGGTCGTGATGCCGCCGGTGGCAATCACATCCCAATTATCCGCCTTGATGGCATCGATCAGTTCCTCGTCGGTCGGGCGCCAGCCGTTGGCGTCGAATACTTGAATCTCATGTCCCTCACGATTCGCGACGGCTGCGATGAGCGCCAATCCATAGGGCACATGCCGGGGATCGTCTTCGGCTCGTATCACGGGATTGATGATCAGAACTTTAGCCATATTCGTCTCCTTCGCACTCAGCCATCAGCTCTTAGCTAATGGCTGATAACTGAAAACTTCTCTGCTGTTCCTTGATGAAATGATCCAGCGCCATCCACTCGATCCCTTCGCCGACTAACGTGCCGCCCTCGGTACAGTTGTAGGCGGTCCATCCCGACTGCTTCACCACATCCAGAAAACATTGCCGATACCAGTAGTAAGTCGGGTCCGTGTACCAGGTTTCCTTGAGATGAGGGTTGTAGACCTCGATGTAGGCCTCGCTCAGCCGATCTTCCGGATAGATCTTGATCAGCTCATGGTAGTACTGAGTCTTGGCCAGGGGCGTACCGGGGGCATAGCCGAGGTCCATACCAACGAAGGCCACCGGAGATTTTTCCAGAATGGCGTTGGCGAAAATCCATGCGGAGGCGCCGCCGTTGCCGCCGGTCACCATGCAGGGCATGCCGGTCAAGTCATACAGACGCCTGGTATGGCTGTCCGGCTTGTCGTAGTCGTCGCAAATCGGGTTCCACCAATAGAGCGGCATGCCGGCTTCCCGGCAACGAGCCACCACATTCGGCGCGACACAAGTCGCCATGATGACCTTGATCTTGGGACCATGCTCGTTGACCAGGCTGATCAATTCGTCGTTGCGCTCCCGCTCCTTGGTATTGAGGGCCGGGTCTAGATCCTGCCGGCGAAAATAATCGTCGTCCGCTCGCTTGGCCAGGTCCGGATCGCCGAACCAGCGGATGATCCAGGTCGGATGCGGATCGACGCACACGACGTAGTCGGGAATCACCCCGTTCCGCAGGCAATGGCCCATCGCCCCATCGGCGACGACCAGGGTGCCGCGATAGTTGAGCTGCTTAATCTTCTGAATGGTCTCGCGCCGGTGCAGACTCGGTCCCGCCGCCATACTGATCGCCGATGTGCCCTTCTCAGGGCTGGTGGGCGGCAAGTCCAGGACCGTCTGTTTCATATAGGGCAGATTCAGTTGCGCGTGCGCAAAACCGATCTCCGCCGTCTTCTGAAAGGTCGCTTGCGCGACCAGGTCCAGGCAGGCTTGATCCATACTACTTTTCATCGCCGCTCCCCTTGCTTGGGCCTGCCGCCTTGTCTCCGGTCCAGAGGACGTTCTTGCCCTTCATCACGAAGGCGATACTGCCGCCCAACTTCCCCATCGCGCGGCGCTCGAACTCGGACACGGTGGCCCGATGCGCCCCTTCGGCCTTCTCTCGCTCGGTTGCATCAACCTGGCCCGACTTCGCGTTCTCCGCTGTCTGTCCTGGCACGGTATAATTGCCGATCAGTTTCGCCATGACTTACGCCCTCACTTTCATCAGTTCGTTGGCCATTGCTTCTGCCGTGATAAAGTCCACCGGCTCATCGATATCGACCGACCGCTCCCGCGACATGATCACCATCCCGCTGTTCGGTCCGGTAATGAGATGCTGCTCCATCAAGACCGCTCGTCTGGTCGCCCAGACCGCGCCGTTCGGGATGTAGAGTTTCGGCAGCTTCTGACTGATGCCTGCGTCGCCCTGCACGAGTTTCCCGGTGAAGGGAGCGGCATGGTCGCCGTTCAATCGGTACATCCATTCAGGCCGCTCATGGACCTCGCAGGCCGTCAATACGGTGTCCAGATCCGTCGCCAGCATCTTGGCGATGCAGGCATCGATGTCTTCGCTCGTGCAGAATGGGGTGGTCGGCTGCATCGTCAACACGATTTTGACCTGGTAGCCCCCCGCCTCTACGAACTGCACGGCATGTTGCGTCACCAGCTCGGAGGCTACATCTTCAGACAGGTCGGCGGGACGCATGAACGGAACCTCCGCCCCGTACTCGCGTGCGATCCGCGCAATCTCCGGATGGTCAGTCGAGACGATCACGCGATCCAGCAACCGGCTCTCCACTGCCGCCTCCACCATGTAGGAGATCAGCGGACGCCCCGCGAGCAGCTTGATGTTCTTCAAGGGAATGCGCTTGGACCCGCCCCGCGCATGGATGACACCGATGACGCCCTGGGACTTGCTAGACCGTAGTTTCATGGTTCTGCTCCTTCAGTTCCGGAATGGCCTCGACCACTTTCTCAAACGCGTGAATGATGTCGTCCATGTCGGCGGTGGTGGCCGGCGGACGGACGACAAAAGTCCAGAGGGCTGTGCGGGCGCAGAGGTCTTCCGCCACAGGGCAGATGCCTTTCGCGTACGACACGGTGCCTTGATAGAGATGACAGGTGAAGGGGCAGCCCTGTTTGCCGTAGGCCATCCGCTCTTGAAAGAGCGGATTGTGATAGAGCGGCCTGGGATAACCGGAGCCGGCCGGAATGCCCTCGGCCACGAGCGCCTGGATGAACTGCTGCCGGGGAATGCCGACCTGCTTCTCATCATAGGTCATGCCAAACACGTGATAGACGTGATGCATCTGTGCCGGTTCGATCGGATAGCGGAGGCCAGGGATCACCGGAAGCCGCTTGAGGAGATAGTTGGCCAGCATCCGTCGGTGGTCGTTCAACCCGTCCAGCTTCTTCAATTGGACCAGCCCGATGGCGGCTTCGATTTCGGTCATCCGATAGTTCCAGCCGATCGTCTGTGCCAGGTATTTACGGACTTCCCCTGCCACGACGGTCTCCCCATGGTTCCGCACCATGCGCGACGATTCGGCCAGGTCAGGATCGTTGGTGATCAACATCCCGCCTTCGCCGGTCATCATGTTCTTGCTTTCCTGGAAGCTGAACACGGCGCAGTCCCCCATGGTACCGAGCAGGCGGCCCTTGTACTTGGCGCCTGGCGCCTGCGCGCAATCCTCGATCACTTTCAATTTGTGCTTGCGCGCGATCGCCATGATCTGATCCATCTCCGCCGGATGGCCGAGCAGATGCACGGGAATGACGGCTTTCGTGCGGGGCGTGATCGCCGCTTCGAAGGAGCGGGGATCCATGCAAAAGGTCACAGGGTCCACGTCGGCAAAGACGGGAATCGCATTGTGGTGCAACACCGCGGTCGCGGTGGCCGTGAAGGTATAGGGCGGCACAATCACTTCATCGCCGGGTCCTGCTCCGCACGCAGCGACTGCGGCATGGAGACCGGAGGTCGCAGAGTTGAAGGCGACGCCGAAAGTCATCCCATGATAGGCCGCGAAGGCCTGCTCGAAGGCTTGCACCTTTTCGCCGCCCAAGAATCCCTGCCGGCTGGCTGAGAAACTGGAGAGGTGGCCGGAATCCATGACCTCCATGACCGCCTTCTTTTCCTCATCCCCGATGGTGGGATAGGGAGGAAAGGGGGTGCTGCGAACCGGTTTTCCGCCCAGGAGCGCTAACTTGCTGGCTGTGGCTGTGCTCTTCACTCGTGCATCCTCCTTACATTCGACAGGTCGATCCTGAAGCAATGAGCGGCAACTCCACGCGGCGGTTGCCGTGCTGAACCGACTCGCAGAGCGCGCAGGCGATGTCCACCGCTGCGAGACCGTCCTGTCCGTTACAGGCCGGCTGTTTTCCGCTGCCGATACAATCGATGACGTCGCGCATCGCGGTCACCAGACGGCTCTCATGAGGGGCTCCGTCTTGGCTGAACCGTCCGATCTCATCGTCCTTCGCGAGCTCGCGATAGCCGGAATAGCGTGGGCTCTCTTTGAATCGAGACAGATCCATCGAAGCTCCATCTCCGGAGAGCCGCAACCGCCCGGGACGGCCGACGAGCTCC
>ERZ1292640.953-Hain-H43-02um-R1-953-length-23963-cov-6_pt2 | contig 16440 bp, 12 predicted proteins | sample MGYA00564404_ERZ1292640 | MGnify/ENA primary metagenome ERZ1292640 (study PRJEB36523, sample SAMEA6512636) | groundwater metagenome | collected 2019-01-08 | study: AquaDiva: Metagenomics assemblies of 32 groundwater samples
AGCGGAGAGGTACCGAAGTGGTCGTAACGGGGGCGCCTCGAAAGCGTCTTGTCGCGTAAGCGGCACGGGGGTTCGAATCCCCCCCTCTCCGCCATCCTTCGCCGCGCCGTAGCTCGCTGGATGGTCATGGCGAGCGAAGGCGGGGCTTTGGCTAGGCAAGCCAATCTCTCAAACCGCTTGATCCGCCACATCCGTTCAAGTCGCTCGTTCGTTGTCTGGCCGCACGACATCTGGCATATCGACCACCGCGAACCGCAAGCAGTTGGGACGAGGGTGGAGTTGCCACCCACTCCGCCACCACTTCGTCAGACATGCAGCAGAAAATCGAAGCGCAACAGAGCCGCCGTCTCGGCGCCTATTCTCCCTCAAGAACATCGGCAGACCGCATCGCGTTTGTGCGTAGCAAGCGACCTCTCGGCTTAAAGGTTGAGAAATAAAACGGGTGCAAGCAGGGGTTTCCTCGGCGGTAATCGGCCGCGCCCTCAGTGACCCAGGACGACCACCGAGTTCAACTTTGCCGACGCGGTCTCGAAGGTCGCCATACGACCGCCGCCCGCGACATAGGCGCCGTGGATCAGGCGATCAACGAATCCGGGCTTTGCCGACGCCAGACCGCGAGTGGCCAGAACCTCCCCCGCTTCGCCCATCGATTCAATCTCGCCGTCCTCGAACAGACGGTGCAACGCCTTCAGGGCGTCGTCCTTCCTGACACCGTAGTGATGCTGGAGGGCGTAGTAGGTTTCGGCCACGACCAAGTCCGAGAGGACCGGTCGGTCGCCACGTCGTTGGAGATCGTCGAGGAACGCAACCGCAGCGGCGGTCTGCCCTGCTGGTTGACCGGTAAGCAGGCGAAGAACGACCGACGTATCGAGTCCCACCCTCACGCAAGGCCGCCCTTCTTGCGGGCGGCAGCGACGCTCCTTCGGATGGCCGTCATCGAGTGCCTCTTGCCCGGCGTGACGAGGGTCTGCAAACTACCGACCCACGCGCGCGATCTGGCAGGCCGCGGCCGAAGCAGCCACAGACGCTCGCCATGATCGAGCCGGGGCTCGATGTCGATGACGTCGCCCGGCTTCAGCCCGAGTGCCTTGCACGTCTCGGCAGGCAACGTCGCCTGGCGCTTGCTGGTGAGTTTCAGGTGCGGCATATCACGATCCTACGACGCTGCGCCTTACTTTGCAAGGACATGGTAAGTGGCCGGTGGCACCGCTCCGATGCGCGCGGTGGACGCGCGCGCCAAAGGGAAGCGGACCGGGCGTACGTTTCTCCTCACCTGCGGTGTTCTGTCCTGCGACACAAATCCCCTGGCGCGCGCCAGCGCCAACAGGACCTACAGATTGGCCGAGTCGGCGCCGTCGGCCGATCAGTTATCGGGCTGGTACTCCCGAAGTCGAGTGGGCTCAACAATCCACAGCTTCCCAACGATCGATGCGGCTTCAAGGCCTGCGGCAAGCACCCGCAGCGCGCGCTCAAGTTCTGCGGGCTCGGCCCTGCCACGCAGTCTGATGACCGCCAGGCCCGGGTAGTCCAAGGGCTTGAACACGAGGGGGTTGCCGAAATCGAGATCGAGGGTCACGAGACACCGGCCCTCGGCGAGGCAGACTCGTGCGACCTCACGATCGCTGGCCCGGCACAGCACTTCTGCCGGCACGGTGGCAACGTCGTGCCCGGCCGCAGCCAGGATCTCTGCACCTCGTCGCCCGAAGTTCTCGTCCAGCTTCAACCGCATCAGCGAGCCACTGCGTGTACGATCACGTACCGCTCGCGCGCCATCTCGGCCCCATAGGCGATACAGGCGCGCACATCGGCCTCTTCGATGTGGTAGTCCTCGAGGATGTCCGGGATGCTCACCCCGCTCGCGAGCAGATCGAGGATCAGCGACACCCAGATCCTGTGGCCCCGGATGCACGGCTTCCCGAAGCAGACGTTGGGATCCACGGAGATCCGAGCAAGCAGTTCTTCCCGGGTCATGACCTGCCTCCTGTGACGGATGCCACCAGGTCCAGATCATACGCCGTTCCCCCGCGATGGCCCATGACCATCTCGGCAAGCACTGACCGCCACGATCGGGCACAATAAAGGGGCTTGGCCCCTTTTCGATGTCGCGCCCCGGAGTTGCTCCACATGCGGGGCGGCCGGAAATGATAGACTGCGCGGTCCGTCAGCTGCATCGCTCGATGTCCCCGTGAGCGCCACTCCGGAAACTCCTCCGTTCGGCGAGCTGCCCGTGTTGATCATGGGCGCGACGGGCTACATCGGCGCGCGCCTGGTCCCGCGCCTGCTCGAGGCGGGATACTCGGTACGCTGTCTGGCGCGGTATCCCGGGAAGCTCGCCAGCCGCCATTGGTCGACACACCCGCGCGTCACTATCGTTCAGGGCGACCTCGCCTCGTCGGAGAACATGGCGTCGCTGATGCGTGGCTGCGGAGCCGCCTTCTACCTGGCCCACCCCATGGCGTCCGCCGGAGACGACGATGCGGCCCGCGACGCGCAAGCCGCCCGGCGCTTCGTCACCGCGGCGTCCGAGGCCGGTATCGCCCGGATCATCTACCTCGGAGGCCTCGGCGACGCCGATCTGGAGCCCGGCACCCACAGAGCTTCCCGCGGCGAGGTGGCCCAGATTCTCGCCGGGGGTAATGTGCCGGTGACGGTGTTCCGCGCCGCCATGATCATCGGCTCGGGATCGGCCTGGTTCGAGATCCTCCGCTACCTGGTGGAGCGCCTGCCGGTGATGTTCGTCCCGATGTGGGTGAGCACCGAGAGTCAGCCCATTGCGGTGCGCAACGTGCTCCACTACCTGGTGACCAGCCTCGCCCAACCGCAGACGGTCGGCCGCGAACTGGACATCGGGGGCATCGACATCGTGAGCTTTCGCGATCTCATCCGGCTCATGGCAGAGGCCCGCGGATTGCCCCGTCGTGTCGTCGTCCCGCTCCCGGTGATGCACCCGCGCCTGAGCGCGTCCTGGATCGAACTGGTCACGCCAGTGTCGCGCGATGTCGCGCTCACGCTCGCGGCCAGCCTGCGCCGCCGGATGGTCTGCCGGGACGAAGAGGCGGCGCGGCTCATGCCGCAGCGCCTGCTCACCGCGCGGGAAGCCATCGACGCAGCACTGCGGAAGATCGAGCAGCACGAAGTTGAATCAATCTGGTCGGCGGCCGGGGCCATCCCAGGCGACCCGGACTGGGCCGGCGGCAACGTGTTCGTCGATCGGCGCAGCACCATCGTCAACGCAACCGAGCAGGAGGTGTTCCGGGCGACCTGCCGGGTCGGAGGCAGCCACGGCTGGTACGGCGCTGATCTCCTGTGGAGGCTGCGCGGCTGGCTCGATGAACTGGCGGGGGGACCCGGCCTGAAGCGGGCGCGCCGCAATCCCGACACGCTCGACTACGGCGAGGCCGTGGATTTCTGGCGGGTGACGGCGGTCGACCCCGGCCGTCACCTGCGGCTGCGCGCAGAGATGAAGCTTCCCGGTGAAGCGTTGCTCGAGTTCACGGTGGAGCCGGTGGGTGGATCGGACAAGGCAGGGCCGACTGACCATGTGCGCGCGTGCCGGCTCGAGCAGACCGCCACGTTCCTTCCCCGGGGCCTGCTCGGCCTCCCGTACTGGTACGTGATGGTGCCCTTCCACGCCTGGATCTTCAACGGGATGCTGCGTGGGATCCGCAGGGCCGCCGAGAAGACGGCGGCCGCACGCGCGCGGGACGCAGCGCACGCCCGCGACGGCGGGCCTCACACCACGTAGATGCGGCCCAGCGCTCCGTTGCTCATGACATCTTCTCCTGGCCGCCCCCGGATGCCGAGGCAGGCGGCCACATGGACCTGACGAACGCCCAGGCGAACCCCGCCACGCACGCCGGCCGCAGCAGGCGCAGGAAGATATCCTTGTAGGGCGCGCTGCCCGAGAACATGTCCCAGAGGATCCCGCTCATGCGGCGCAGGTGGGCCGGCCGCCGTTGTTCCTCGACCGTCATCCGCAGGATCGCCCGGCGCGCCACGCGCATGTGCCGGACCACGCGTGTGAAGACGAAGGCCAGCCGGCCCATGACGTTGTCGGCGGCAATCGTGCGGCAGACCGGCCCGTAATGGCGGTGGAATGCGTCGGCGGAGATGCCCTCGAACACACTGGTGCGGGCCGCGGCCTTCGCGGTCCGGTAGGCCGCCCCGATGCCGTCCTTGTAGAGGCGCGTCACGCCGCAGTCGCCGACGAACAGGATGCGATCCGCGTACGGGCGGGCCGGGCCGCGCACGTTGATGTGCGGCATGCACTGGCACGACTTGGCGTCGGGTCGCCAATCGGGAGGGAAGCACCGCCGGACCTCCGGCGCGTCGAGGAACGCCTGGACCAGCGCGTCGTCGATGTCCTGGCCGAGGAGGCACACCGTCACGTAGTCGCCTTTCGGAATCACGGCGGCGAACTCGAGCCGCGGAATCGCCAGCAGGAAGACGTGCATCGAACTGCCGACGGTCTGGCTGATCACGTCCCGGCCGAGTTGATACTCGCGGATGAAGGCCTTCGTCACCGCCGGCCTTGTGTACCCGATCCCCACATTCTCGAAGGCCTGAACGACCGGCGAGTTGACCCCCACGGCCACCGCCAGCAGGTCGTAGCGCTCCTGTCCGCCGCCGCGGATCTTCAGGACGGGTCGGCCCTCTTCGAGGCCCACGCCGTCGACGCGCGCGGGCACGAGCCGCGCGCCCCTGCCGATGGCTTTCTGTAGGAGGTGGTCGTCGAAGCTTTCCCAGTCGCGCCGTTGCACGTCGCGCGGCCCGGACCCGCGGTGCACGGCGCCGATTCGCGTTGCGTGCAGCGGCGTCTCAATCCGGACGCTGCCGGCATCCATGTGAAGGTGGTAGGAGTCGATCCCCCGCTGGATGACGGTCGTGGGCAGGTTGATGCCCTCCGCCGCGAGGTTCTGCACGAGCGACTCGGACACGATGCCGCCGCACATGTTGCAGCCCTGAGGCGCGGGCTGGAGGAAGTCGCGCGACTCGAAGATCTCGACCTGAAGGTCGAGGCCCACCTGTCCGGCCATGTTGAGGAGGAAATAGGCGAAGAACGATCCCGCCGGCCCGGCTCCGACGACACCGACGCGGGATCCATCCTGGAGCCGAAGTCCGTCCTGACTAGAGGTCGGGAACGCCATCTGGGAGCGCGCGGGCATGGCTACCCCCTCAAGACCCGGGGTTCGGCGGGGGCTGTCGATCCGACCGGCGAATCGGGTTGGAAGTTAGTAACGCACCGGACGGGCAGGTGTCAAGGGAATCCCGGCCGACCCTTCATGTTCACCCCTCAATCCGAGGCGGGAGCGGATCGCCATCCGGGCGCTCTTCGGACATCGGAATAGTGGGATTGCGTCGGCCGTTCAGGTGAATTCTACTAGCCACGGTCGTGGAATGTCGCAGGTTCATGCCATGCCTCACTTTCTTCTCCGCCGTCACGATAGCGGGCCCGTGGCTGTGCTGTGTGGCACCGCTGGTACTCGTGACCTTGGGCATCGGCGGGGCCTGGATAAGCACGCTGACCCGGCTCGAACCGCTGCGACCGGTGTTCGTCGTGGCCACCCTCGGGCTGTTGGCCCTGGCGTGGCGAAAGCTTCACCGGCAGCCCGTCGTCTGTGAGCCGGGCCAGGCCTGCGTGGCTGTTCAAGGCCATCTACGGGGACGTGCGGACGCTGTGGATCGACCCGGAAGACTCGGGCCGGCTCCTGCCCGGCAGTGATGGCGGCGTCTACCAGTCGTACGATGGGGGGCGCACTTGCGACCACTACTCCAACCTGCCGCTCGGCTATCAGGGTAGGGTGAGAGTTGGTTCGGCTTCCCCTGCAGGTTCAGGGCGCCTTCGTCGTCGCCCTTCGGTGTGAGCTTCACCGGCATGGCCTGCACCGAAGTGCGGCTCACCGAGATCGCGTACGCGTTCGAGCAGGCCACGAAGAAACGGGTGGCACCGAAGCTCGAGCCGTAGGTTTCATCGGTGCACGTAGGCTGGCCGCCGCACAGACGGCGTGTTCAACCGGTCGTGCGCAGCCACGCCACAATGCGCGCAAGGGTGGCCTCGTCGAGATCCGTCGAATAGAACCGCAGGAACGTCTGGACCTTCAGCGCGGTCGGATGCGTGACGCCCTGCGCACGCAGGCTCGATTCGACCAGGCGCCTCCCTGTGCTCCACATCCGGGTGGCCATGCGGAGACGCTCCTCGGGGGAACGGGACATCAACGCCTGATGGTAGACGCTGGCCGCCTCAGGCGAGGTGTCTTGCGCATGGGATGTCATCGCCGGAGCTCCTGAAGTCGATCAGCGACACCGAGATCGTGCGACCAATGCTCCATGTAGGTCCAGTCCAGTGTTTCGACCAAGGCCACCAGGGTGCGCGCGTCTCGAAGCTGTAGCTCAGACCCGCTCTCTGACGCCCACACCAGTTTGGACAGCAGCAAGTCTTCTGCCGTCACCATCCACACCGAGAACCCGTCGATCACCCGCTTCTGGCGCCGTTCGAACTCCACCCGGCGGTATGGCGAGTCCTTCCGGACGATGAGGTCGACTTTCTGTGAGCATGTAGGCGAGGCCCGCCTCGTCGAGCCTCGTCACGACAACACAGAGCAGTTCGAGTTGTTCGTCCGGTGCCGATACCATGCAGGGCGGAGTGTAGCACGCAGGGCAGAAAGCCCGGTGCCGTGCTCCTGCTTCTCCTGCTCCGTGCGTGGCCTGCCGAATAGGGATATATCCGCGGCCCTGCGGCTACCGCAGCGGCTGCGTGTTGCCGCACCGTCCACCGGTCGTGTCCGGCAGGGTTTTCGTGTGTCGCCATGCCAACCTCCGCCGAGGATCATAGGCGCACTCCACCGACAGATCCACGTGCGCGGGCTACGGCCCGACCTTGAACTCCACGACAACCATCGTGGTGTCCCACCACATGGCGATCGATCCGCCCTGCTGGGTCATATTGATGAAGCCGATGGTGAACTGCTCCACGCAGAGCGTCCCTTCGGTGGTCTTCATGGGCACGCGCAGCACGTCGAACTTCGCATCGTAGTTGTCCGAACCCCAGGTCTCGATCTTGTTGTTGGGGTCGTACTTCTGCTGGAACGGCTGCGTCGAGAGAATGAGGGTCCACGCGCCGTTTTTCAGGTCCACGAACACGCTGTACTCGCCGGCCGGTAGCATCTTGCCACCGAGCACGAGCGGCGCTTCCGTCTTGATCCGCGTCGTCTGGTTGGCCCCGGCGCGCCACACCGGAGCACCAGCGTTGACCTTCTTCCCGTAGTCCGCCACGGTGCCGAAGATGCCGGTCCGGCCCCGCAGGATGGGGCGGCCGTAGTCAATCACGATCCACTTGCCCTCACGGTAGCGCGGTTCGTCGCCGGGCTTCGCCTCCACCCATTTGCCGCTCACCTGAGTGGCCGCCGTGCCGCGCGGGCTGGCGGGCATCGGCGGCGGAGCCGCCGGCTGGACCGCCTGCTGGGCGAACACCGCCGTCGCCGCCGTCACGCATACGATTGCTGCGAGCATTGTTCTCTTCACGACTCGTCCTCCTGCCGTTCCGGGTCGGTTCCCAGGGAGCGGCTCTACCGCTGATTGACTAATGCTCCCTATCATACAGGCCCCGAGGACGAGTCCGCCAGCAGCCGAGCGTTCCCTGACCGCGCCACACCAGGCCCCCAGCCGCTTGCGGGTCGGTCAGCGTTTCATTCAGATCTTCGCCACTTGCGGGCCCGGCACGCAACGGTGTGCGCGTGTGGCTACGCATCCCGGGGGAGCAGGCGAGGTTTGCCGCACGGCGTCGTGGTGACGGTCGCTCCGGTCGAACAGCGCAATCAGGGCCCCGGTGTCCCTACCTGGTCTTCGATGGCTTCTCCGGATAGAGCGTCACCCGCACGTAGTTGCCGGTGTCGAGATAGCGGCGGGCCGCATCCTGGATCGCGGGTGCCGCCAGCTTCTCGTACTCCACCGGCAGGGTGAAGAAGTCCGTGATGTCCTCTGAGAGCTCGTACCTGGCTACGATCTCGGACGCGAGGCGGCTGTTGTCGGCCAGGTCGCTTTCGTGCTTCCTGCGCAGCGCTTCCCGTGCATCGCTCACCTCCTTCTCGGTCGGACCCTTGGCCTTGAGCGCCTCGATCTCGCGGAACAGCGTCTTGACGAGCTCCTCGGTTCGCGCCGGGTCGCATCCGAAATCGATAGTGATGCTGTAGCGCGCTTCGGGGATCTTGGTGGCGGTTGCCTCCACTTGGACGCCGTAGGTTCCGCTCAACGCCTCGCGCAAGGTCTCCCTCAGTCTTGTTTCCAGCACGATGGCGAGCGCATCGAGGACGACCCGGTGAGTGGAATCAAACGGGAACGATCCGGTGAAGACGATGTCCGCCTGGCTTTTCGGCTCGATGCCCTTCCTGACCGTCTTCTCCACGACACCTGTCGGCGGTGTGATGCCTTCGTTCTTCCAGGTTTCCTTCCGGTGAAGCGAGGGCAGGGCGCCGAGATACTGCTCGACGAGCGGCTTGATGGCCGCCACTTTAAAGCTGCCGGCCAGGACGAACGTGAAATCGCTGGCATCGGCGAAGCGATCCTTGTAGAACGTGAACGACTTCTGCAGATCCATCTCGTCGACCATCTCGGGGGTCATCTGACGCGCCCGGTAGTGGTTCTGCGCCAACGTGGTCTGCATGGCCTGCTCGAATGCCCACTCGGGGCTCGCCTGCTGGCTGGCCAGCAGCGCCTTCATCTGCGCGGTGATCACCCCGAAGACTGTCGCGTCGGCGCGCGGTTGCGTGAAACTGAGATAGACCAGCTGGAACATCGTTTCCAGATCCTTTGGAGAGGCACCGCCGGCCAGTCCTTCCTCGGTATCGTCGATAAACGCCATCACCGACGCGGCTTTGCCCGACAGGGCGTTCCGGAGATTGATCACGTCAAACTTGCCGACCCCTCCGGCAGCGATGACCTGACCGGCCGTCATGGCGGCAACGTAGTCCTTATCGCTCGCCAGAGACCTGCCTCCCGGACTGGTGGCGCGCAACACCACCTCGTCCTGCTTGAACCTGGTCGGCAGCAGGACCACCTTGACGCCATTGGACAGTTCCCATTCGGTCACGCCGAACGCCGCCCTTGTCGTCGTTTTCACGACGGGTCCCGGTTGGGGCAACCGGTCGAGCAGTGATTGGCTCACCGCGATCTCGACGTACGGCTTGATCTGTCGTTCCGCCGCACTCTTGATGACGGCGGCCAGTTTGGTACTGTCCGGCACCGTCAACTCCGCCTTCTGCGGGCCGTTCACCAACACCACTCGACTTCCGCCGGCCCAGTCCTTCGCCACCATGTCGACTTCATCCAGCGTGATCGCCGGCACGAAACGCTGAACCAGCCCGTATTCGTAGGTGATGCCTGGCAGCGGCTCCTGCTGTGTGAAGTTCCGGATGAACTCGGCCGCCAAATCGGCAGACTCCTCTTTGTCGCGTTCGGCGAACGCACCCTCGTAGAGCCGCAGCGTGTCGCGTTTCTCTCGCTCCAGCTCGGTGGATGTGAATCCGAAACGCGCAGCCCTGGCTGACTCGGTGACCAGAGCATCCAGGGCGCGTTCGATGCCGTTCCCGCCGACCAGCGCCATCAGCGACGCCGCTTCCTTCGACCGAACGAACAGGCCGCGATCGGTCGCCGCCTTCATGAACGGCGGGTCTGCTTTCAGCGTCAGGTCCGCCAGTCTGGCGTTCAGCATGCGCGTGTAGAGCCGTTCGACCTGTTGTTGTCGGTACGCGCCAACGGTGGTCTGGTCGCGCAGGGGAAGCATGTTGTACACACCCACGCTCGTCATCGTTGCTTCCTTGTCGGTGGCGATGGCGTAGACGGTCTCCGGGTGGTCCGGAACCTCGTACGTGGGTCGCGGTCTGGCGCGCGCAGGCGCCGGGATCGGGGCGAACGTCCCCTTGATCAGGTTTTCCACTTCCGACTTGTCGAAGTCGCCGACGGCGATAACGGCCATCAGCTCCGGCCGATACCAGTCCGTGTAGAACCGCTTCAGCGCCTCGGGCTTGAAGCTTTCGATGCTCTCCTTCGTGCCGATAGGCATGCGCTCGCCGTAGCGCGAACCCTTCAATAGGATCGGGAACTGCTGATCCTGCATCCTGGCGTTCGCACCACGTCCCTGGCGCCATTCTTCGACGATGACCCCACGCTCCTTGTCGATCGCCTCGGGTTCGAACGACAGGCTGTGCGCCAGGTCGCCAAGGAACAGGAGCGCCTTGCTCATCGCTTCAGGGTTGTCGGTCGGGACATGGAGCATGTAGACGGTTTCGTCGAACCCCGTGTTGGCATTGACCCCGGGGCCGAGCCGCATGCCGATTGACTCCATGAACTTGATGAGATCCTGTTTGGCGAAGTGCTCGCTGCCGTTGAACGCCATGTGCTCGACAACGTGAGCCAGGCCGACCTGGTCGGCGTCCTCCACGACCGACCCGACATTCACGACCAGCCGGAGTTCCGCGCGCCGGGATGGTCGCCCGTTGGTCCGGATGTAGTACCGGAGGCCATTCGGCAGATAGCCGATGGTGATCCGGGAATCGACGGGGACAAGTTGAGTGAGCGGCGCCGACTGTGCCGGGCTCGAGGGGAGTGTTTCCTGCGCACCAGCGAAGGACAGTCCCGTCAGCACGATCGACACGAAGATCGCGATCCCAGCCTTCTTCCGAACAGTCATGAATCTGCCTTTCGCCCGATGGAACCTACGTCGCGCGGCGCCGCGGATGGGCCGGCCCGGCCAGCGCCTGATGACTAGTTCATCATAGCGTGGTCTGGCCGCGCCATCTTCTCTGCTTACGGCCTGCAGTCGATGCGGCTTCTAGAAACGATATGTGAGACCGGTCATGAACCGGTTCTCGTTGTAGCTGTCGCCAGTGGTGTGCTCGACTGTGCCGAGCAGTGAGAGCGTTTTTGACAGGTGGATAAGCGAGGTGCCTCCGAGTCGGCGGGTGGCCGGCTTGTTCTCGATCACGATGCCGTTGGACTGCGTGAAGCGCAGCACGGACAGCGACGAACTGAACTCGCCCGACAGATAGACGCGCGACCCGGCCGAGCGGCCGACCGACACGTACCACGAGTCGAATGACGAGGATGATCCGCGATCGTAGCGGTAGTCGCTCACGTTCAGATCCAGGCCCGTTCCGAACAGGTTCGACGAGAACACGCCAAAGGTCAGACGTCCGGTGGGAGTGCTGTCGCGATCGTTTTTGTCCTGCCCGTAGCCGCCAAACACCCGGAAGCCCCTGAACACCTCCAGCGTGATGCGCGTGCCGATGGACTCGAACAGGTAACCCTCGACCGTCTTGGCCGGCACCGGGCGGCCGTGCAGGATGTCGTCGGTGATGGAGCGAGCGTCGATCGATCGGCCGCGATGGTAGGTCACCTGCACGTCGGCCCGCCTGGCCGGCGACACCCGCGCGTTCACGAAGAAATACGTGAGGCCGCCGGTCCCCTGACCGGCGGGACCCGACAGATCGACCTCGGCCGCCTGGTACAGAAACAGCGACTGCTGAACGGGCACGTAATTGGTGAAGGTGAGTACGGAGCGCTCGGTCAGGTTCTGGTTCCGCACGTTCACGTATCCCAGCACGTGCTTGCGCGATCCTCCGTTATCGAGCGCCACGTAGCCGCCGAACTTCTTGATGCCGGCTACGTAGCCCACGTCGAGAATCTTCGACTCCATGCCACCGAAACCGCCGGCACGCCACCGCATTCCCTTCCCGCCCGGGGCCTGACGCACTTCCACGAGCCCGCCTCCGACCGATCCGAGGCCGCCGAGGTCGTTCAGCCACATCTGGCCAGCCTTGACGAGCAGGCGGCCGCCAGCCAGGCGTTGCGCCACGTACGCGTCGTAGATTGACACGCGCTGCGGACGATCCTCCGACGATGGGTAGGCGCCCAGCCGCATGTCGAACCCGTACTGGAGCCCGCCGTCTTCGCGATGGGCCGATCCGGCGGCAACCGTCGTCACCAGATCGGTGTACGTGCTGGAACTGCCATCTGACTGGGTCGAGGTGGCTCCTTGCGCAAAGAACGACACCCGGGCCCAGCGCGGCAGTGTCTGCGCTGTGGCCTGGGCGTAGGCCGGTCCGGCCTGGGCGACGAGCGCCATCGAGAAGGCGAACAGCAGGTAGTGGGGGGGGTGTCGCATCATGGTCGATGAACCTTAGTCTCCCTTGCCCGTGGGGTGACAGCTGTAGCACGCGCTGGACTCGTACCTGTACCCCGCCTTGCCCTTGTGTTCGTCGTCCATCTTGGCCCGGTCATGGCATGTCAGGCACGTGAACACTTTGTAGTTGTTCGGGTCGGTGTGGCACGCGGAGCACGGGTTGCCGGCGTGCTTGCCCGAGGTAATCGGGAACCACGTGTGGTCGAACCGGCCCTGGTTCCACGATGTGTCGGTGTTCCGATGGCACACGTCACACGTCGTGGGGAAGCTGGCCGCCCGGTGATTCGGGTTGGTCGTCTTGTCGTAGCTCGTCTGGTGGCACGGGTAACAGTCGCGCGGCGTGCCTTTGTAGACGTTGTTGACATGACAGGAACTGCAGGCGGCCGTCAGGTGCCGTCCGGCCAGCACGAAGAAGCGGTTGTGATCGAAGCTGGCGCTCCACGTTGCCGACGCTCCGTTGTGACAGGTTTCGCACGTGGTCGGGAAACCCGCGGCCGCGTGATTCGGGTTGGTCGTCCTGTCGTAATTCGTTCGATGGCAGCCCACGCAGTCGCGCGGCGTGCCCTTGTAGACATTGTTCTTGTGGCAAGCCGTGCACGCCTGCGTGGCGTGGACGCCCGACAATTGGAACACCGCATTGTGATTGAATGACGTCTGCCACGAGGAAGCCGTCGATTGATGACATGACTCGCAGGTGGTCGGGAAACCCGCGGCCGCGTGATTCGGGCTCTGGGTGCGGTCGTAGTTGGCGCGATGGCAACCGACGCAGTCGCGCGGCGTGCCCTTGTAGATGTTGCTCTTGTGGCACGCGGTGCAGCTCTGCGTGCGGTGCGCCCCGGCGAGTGGAAAGTACGCGTTGTGATCGAAGACAGCCTGCGACCACGACGCCTGCGAGGCGCGGTGGCACAACTCGCATTGCATGGGAAACCCGGCGGCGGCGTGATTCGGGTTCTTCGCAGACTGGTACTGCTCGGCATGGCAGGACGAGCAGGCGACGCTGCCTTTCACGAACGTCCGGCTCTTGTGGCAACCATCGCAACCCAGGGCTCGATGCACCGGTCCAAGCGCCACGCCTGTCACCGCGCCGTGATCCCAGTTCACCGCCGTCCAGGACACCGGCCGATGGCACGCCGAGCAGTCGGTGCCGAGCCTGGTTTGGTAGGGGTCATCCTGACGTCGGATCCAGTGACAGTCGTAGCAGCGCGTGGGCGTCCCCTTGATCACCCCATCCCGGTGACAGGCCACGCAGTCCACCAGCAGGTGTCGTCCCTCGAGCGGAAAGACGCCAACTTTATGGAACGCTCTCGACACGGTTCGCCATTCGACCGGCGTGTGACACCGCCGGCAGGTCGACCCCATCGCTCCACGATGCGCGTCGGCATGGCACGACAGACAAGTCGTTCCCACCTTGTAGCGCACGGCAGTTCCGTGGCCGGCGGGATAGTCGGCCTCCTGGGACTTGTGGCACGCCGAGCATTTCTGTGTGGCGTGGGCGCCAACGAAGAACGTCTGCTGATTGACGTGCGTGTAGGCGACCACCTTAAAGGTCGCCGTGGTGTGGCACGTCTCGCACTTCGGCCCGAGCTGCCCAAGGTGCTGATCCTGGTGGCAGGAGGCGCAGGCCACCGACAGTCCCTTCAGCCTGACGGCCACCCCGCGGCCTGCAGGGAAGTCGGCAGCTTCCTGCTTGTGGCACTTCCGGCACTCCACCGTCTGATGCCGTCCGGTCAGCTGGAAGGTTGACGTCGCGTGTGAGAAGAGCGTGGCAGCAAACTTTGCGGCTTCAATCGTGTGGCACCGTTCGCACGCCGTGCCGACCTGACCCAGGTGGACGTCACGGTGGCAGGTGGCGCACGCGGTGGACAGATTCCTGAACTTCATGCCATCAACGGGAACGCCGGTGCGCAAGGGCACCCCCGGTGCCCGGGTGACATGACAACCGGCGCACGAGACCGTCTGGTGCTGTCCCGCGAAGAAGGCCGGAAACCGAGGATGGGCGAAAGTGGTGACTTTAAAAGACGACGAGGTGTGGCACGCTTCGCAGGCCTTGCCCAGTTCGGCTTTGTGCACGTCGGTATGGCACGAGGCACACGCGGAGGAGAGCCCTCTGAAGTCGATCGACCGGGTTTCCGGCCTGGCCATCGCCGCGACACCCTTGTGGCAGGCCACGCAGGTCTGGGCGGCGTGCTTGCCGGTCAGCGGGAAGCGCGTGGTGGCATGGTCGAAGGTCCCTTTGCGGAAACTGGTCTCGTTGTGGCACGCCGAACAATCCTGTTTGAACGATCCTTTGTGGGGATCGGCATGGCAGGCCGAGCACCGGTCGAATTTCACGGTCGCCTGGAGAGGCGGCCGGACATGACACTTCACGCACGCCAACGGAGCGTGCGCTCCCCGCAGCGGGAACCGGGTTTTCGCATGCTCGAACTTCTCGGTTTTCCACGTGGCGGTGGTGTGGCACGTCGCGCACACGCCGGCAAGCGGCTGATGGTGCGGGCTTCTGTGGCAGTCCGCACACGACGCGAATTTCACCGGGCGATAGACCTTGTTGGCGTGGCACTTCTCACACGCCACCCGTTGGTGGGCGCCGTCCAGCCGAAAGGCGGCCTTGGTGTGGTCGAAGTCCGTCCGGGCCGCCTTGAACGGCACGGCGGTAGAGTGACAACGCAGGCAATCGACGCCGGGTGCGCCCTTGTGGACATCGGCATGACACGACGTGCAGGTGGGTGAGGCGGTCAGAAACGACCGGGTCTTGTGACACTTCGCGCAGTCTTTCGCCAGCGGCGCGTGGCGTCCCTCGAAGGCGAATCCGGTTTCCGTCGCGTGGTTGAACGCCTTCTGGTCGAACGGACGCAACTGGGCGTCCACGCCGGCGTGTTCGACGTGACAGCGCACGCAGTCCTCTTTCACGTTGCGATGAACACCACGCTTCTCCTGGATCCGCAGCGCAATCGGCTTGTGACACGACAGACACAAGCTGGCCGTCACCTTCTTCCCAGGTTCGTGGCATTTTTCGCAGTTGCTCGCGCCTTCGACCGAGGCGTGGGCTTTGGAGAGCGGCCCGGGCGAGACCAGTTGCCCGATCTGTGCGTGTGCGGCGCCTGCCGAACCCGCCAGCACAACCAGTGCGATGGCAATCATTCGAATCCACGCGGTCAGGATCCGATTCGTTCCCGGCGAGTCATGCGACGTCATACGGCCCCCACGCGTCAACGCACCTCTGTGCTTCCGGCCCTTCTGTTCCCAGTCAGACGCCCGCTACCACCACGAATAGCCGAAGTAAATCGCCACGGCCACGTGCAGGGCGGCGATGGCTAACATCAGGTACACCAGGGGCTGGTGAAACACGTGCCACATGGAGAACAGTCGCTTCGTGCGATTCAGGTACTCCAGCCTTCGCAACAGCGACGCCCGCTCGGCGGCCGTGTCCACCGCGGCACCCGCGATCCGGCGGTCGACGCCGGCTGCCACCAGCGCTTTGCGCACCCGTCTGCCGGGTACACGCCGGCTGGTTGCGAGCGGCTCCAACTGGGCGAGCAGTCCTGGCGGAAGATCGGAGGCCGCCAGGTGTCGTGCCAGTTCGTCGGCACGCCGTTGAATCTCGGCGTGCGTCAACTCGACGCCACGAATGCTCTTCGGGATCCGGACGTACAGGTAGCGGCCGACGAACCCGGACAGCATCACGGTCACCATCGACCAGTAGGCCACCGAGATGATGCCGTTGAACTTGAACGACGTGTGGTAGGCCACAAATACCGGTCCGACAATGCCGCAGAAGATGTGCACCTCGAGCCACGCCCTCATCGAACCGGCGCGGGCGAGCCTGCCCCAATGCTTCCGCACGGTGTATATTACCGGCACCGTCAGCATCGCCATCCCCAGCAGGCCCAAAGGGTGACCGACACTGCCAGAGGGTTTCAGCACGGCGTGTGGTGTGGTGTACCCCCGCACGCCAAGCGGCGTCGAGTAGTACTCGCCCCCGTGCTGATCGACGACGATCCAGACCGTCAGCACGAGCGCCGCTGCGGCGCTAAACACGAGCACGTTCACGAGCGACCAGGGATCCCGACGCATGCCACCTTCCTGTGCAGTCGACCGGCTACGCGTCAATCGAGCAGTCGGATTTTGCCCACGCCACGCAAGGCAACACCCACCCCTGTTCGCGTTCGGAAGGGCTGAGCGTGTCTGACGTGCACTGCACGTCGCCACTGACGAGCTTCGTGCGGCACGTACCGCACACGCCGGATCGGCACAACGACGGCACCCCC
>ERZ1292640.1818-Hain-H43-02um-R1-1818-length-17475-cov-9_pt2 | contig 16439 bp, 15 predicted proteins | sample MGYA00564404_ERZ1292640 | MGnify/ENA primary metagenome ERZ1292640 (study PRJEB36523, sample SAMEA6512636) | groundwater metagenome | collected 2019-01-08 | study: AquaDiva: Metagenomics assemblies of 32 groundwater samples
TATGCCGGTGCCTCAACCGCTACTTCCCGGCGCGCAATTCGCGGCGGAGGATTTTGCCCACGTTCGACTTGGGCAACTCGTCGCGAAACTCGATGTACTTGGGGTGCTTGTAACCGGTGAGGTTCTGATGGCAGTACTTGGCCACATCCTCTTCGGTGAGGGTCGGGTCGCTGCGTACCACATAAACCTTGATGGCCTCGCCCTGCTTGGTGTCGGGGACACCGATGGCGGCGCACTCGAGCACACCGTCACACAGAGAAATGACGTTCTCAAGCTCGCTGGGGAAAACGTTGAAGCCGCTGACCAGGATCATGTCCTTTTTGCGATCGACGATCTTGATATAGCCCTGCGGATCCATGATGCCGATATCCCCCGTGCGCATGAAGCCGTCCACCGTGAAGGCGTTGGCGGTCTCGGTGGGCTGGCGGTAATAACCCGTCATGACGTTGGGGCCGCGAATGCAGATTTCGCCCGAATCGCCGATCGGCAGCGAATTGCCTGCGTCATCCTTGATGGCGATCTCGACGCCCGGCAAAGGCAGGCCGATCGTGCCGTTGAAGCGGTCTGTCGTGACAGGATTGTTGGTGCCGATGGCGCAGGTTTCGCTCATGCCCCAGCCCTCGACCATGGCACAGCCGGTGACCTCGCGCCAGTACTTGGCTGTGCCCTCGGAAGCCGCCATGCCACCGGCCTGAGAGATGCACAGATGAGAGAAATCGACCGTACGCAACTGCGGGTGTTGCAGCAAGGCGTTGAACAGCGTGTTGACGGCCGGCAGCATGTGGAATGGGCGGCGCTTGAGCGTTTCAACGAACTTGCCGATGTCGCGCGGGTTGGGGATCAGCGTCATGTGCGAGCCCCAACGAATGGCCAGGAAGCACAGCGTGAGTGCGAAGATATGGTACAGCGGCAGCGCGGCGATGCTGTTGGTCGAGCGGACATCGCCGATGCGCTTGAGGGCCGGTGTGAACCAGGCTTCGGCCTGCAGGATGGCTGCAACGATGTTGCGGTGCGTGAGCACGGCGCCCTTGCTCAGGCCGGTGGTGCCACCGGTGTATTGCAGGAAGGCGATCGAGTCCAGCGTGCTGGTGGCGGGCTTGAGCGTCAGGGCGGTTCCCTCCGCCACGGCCTGGCGAAACGTCGTGACAGTGCGTCCTTCCGACAGCGGCAGGCGGTAAGCCGGCACCATCTTGGCGAGGTGCCGCACGGCGAAGGTCAGCCAGCGGCCGTACCAGGGGCCCAGCAGGTCGCCCATGGCGGCGACGACAACGTGCTTCACCTGGGTGTTCTCGATCACCTCTTCCAGCGTATGGGCGAAGTTCTCCAGCACCACAATGGCCGTGGCACCGGAGTCCTTGAGCTGGTGTTCCAGCTCGCGCGCGGTGTACAGCGGGTTGACGTTGACGCAGGTGTAGCCGGCACGCAGGATGGCGGCCATGGTGACGGCAAATTGCGGGATGTTGGGCAGCATGATGGCCACGCGGGCATCCGGCTCCAGCCCCAGGCGCTGCAGCCAGGCGCCCAGAGCGGCGGACAGCTCGTCGAGCCGGCGGTAGGACATCCAGCGCTCCATGCAGACGGCAAAGGGGCGCTCGGCGTTCTTCCGGAACGATTCCTCCAGCAACTGACCGAGAGAGCTGTATTGATCGGGGGCGATGTGGTGTGGCACCCCCTCGGGGTAGTGTTCAAGCCAGAATTTTTCCATTGGTGTCTCCGTAGACGCTATTGGACCGCAGCTGTGGGCGGCGTACCACCGGGCTTGTCCTAGGTTGGGCCTGAAACTGTCACGCAGGTGTCAAGTCAAACTGGGATAACTGCGTCTTGGCGATTCGCTCAAATGGCCTTACAGTGTTACCCCATGGCAGATCCGCTGGAACTACCTTCCTCATCGACAAGGCATCGCAATCAACTGGACTTGCCGTTTCGCGAGGAAAATGGTTCGCGTTTGGCGCCTTGGGTGGCCACTATTCGCAAGCTTGGGCCGGGGCATCGCGAGCGCATTGCCAAGCACCTGCTGGCACTTGAGCCGCACGACCGCTACCTGCGGTTCGGGTACGCCGCCAACGACGAGCAGATCCGCCACTACGTCGAGGGCCTGGACTTCGAGCGCGACGACATCTTCGGCATCTACAACCGCCGGCTGGAACTCATTGCCATGGCCCACTTGGCGCATTCGGTGGACCGCAATTTCGACGCCTGCGGCGAGTTCGGCGTCTCGGTGTCCAAGTCGGCGCGCGGGCGCGGCTATGGCGGCAAGCTGTTCGAGCGCGCCGTGATGCATGCGCGCAACGAAGGCGTGCACCTGATGTTCATCCATGCCCTGACCGAAAACACCGCCATGCTCAAAATTGCGCGCAAGGCCGGCGCCACGGTCGAGCGGGACGGCTCCGAGAGCGAGGCCTATCTGCGCCTGCCGCCGGCCACTTTTGACAGTCGCGTCACCGAGATGATCGAGGAGCAGCTGGCCCAGACCAACTACCGCCTCAAGGTGCAAGCCAAGCAGTTCTGGGATTTACTGGCCAGCCTGCAGGAGGTGCGGCGCGGCGTGCGCGAAGCGCGCCACAAATCCTCGTCCTGAGGCGGTGCGCCGCCCGGTGTCATCCGGCGGTCTTGCCAATCCGCTATCCTTACGGGGTCGTAACAACTGCATGTCCTGCACCTTCGTCAGTGTCAGACCCACATCCTGCGCGGCTTCCTGACAAGGAAGACAAGCGCACCTTTCTGCAGAAGCTGGTCGAGTTCATCCACCCCGGGCCGGACTCCACTGCCGAGCTGATCGAAACCCTGGCCGAGGCCGAAGACAACAACGTCATCGGCGCCGAATCCCGCGTCATGCTCGAAGGCGTGATCCGCATGGCCGACATGACGGCCGGTGATGTCATGGTGCCGGCCACCCGCATGGACCTGATCGACATCGATGCGCCCTACGACGAGTTGCTGCGCGTGGTGATCGCCACTGCACATTCGCGCTTTCCCGTCTTCGAGGGCGAGCACGAGAACATCATCGGCATTCTCATGGCCAAGGACCTGCTGAAACTGCAGCGCGCGCCTGAGTTCAACATCCGGGCCTTGCTGCGCCCGGCGGTTTTCGTGCCGGAAAGCAAGGGCTTGAACGACCTGTTGCGTGAATTCCGCGGCAACCGCAACCACCTGGCCATGGTCATCGACGAATTCGGCCGTACCGCCGGCCTCATCACCATCGAAGACGTGCTGGAACAGATCGTGGGCGAGATCGAGGACGAATTCGACATTGCCGAGGACGAGGGCGACATCTTCGGCCTGGCCGACCGCACCTACCGCGTCAGCGGCGACACCTCGATCGAACGTGTCAACGACGCCTTCAACGTCACGCTGACCAGCAGCGACCCGGATGCGGCCTTCGACACCATTGGCGGGCTGATTGCGCACGAAATGGGCCATGTGCCCAAGCGCGGCGAGCAGCACGTGATGGCCGGCCTGCAGTTTGTCGTGCTGCATACCAAGGGCGGCGCCGTGAAGTGGTTCAAGGTGTCGCCTGCCACCGAGGGTGGTCTTGAAGCCTGAGGGCCGCAGCCCCCTGATCTGGCCCCTGTGTTTGAGCCTGCTGGCCGGTCTGGCGCAGGCCGTGTCCATCGCTGCCCCCTGGAACGGCCAGCCCTTGTGGTGGCTGCAAGTGCTCTCGCTGGGCGTGCTGGCCTGGCTGCTGGCGCGTGGCATGCGCTGGCAGCGCGCTGCCGTGCTGGGCGGGGTCTTCGCCGGTGCCTGGCTGGCCGGCACCTTCTGGTGGATGTTCATCTCCATGCACACCTACGGCGGCTTGCCGGCCCCGCTGGCCGCGGCCGCCGTGCTGGCCCTGGCCGCCGTGCTGGCCCTGTACTACGCCGCCGCCTGTGCCTTGTTCGTGCGGCTGGCGCCCGCCCATCGGGCGACACGTGCTCTACTTTTTGCCGCGCTGTGGCTGCTGGCCGAGCTCGCGCGCGGCCGCTGGTTCACCGGCTTCGGCTGGGGGGGCGGCGGCTACGCCCATGTGGACGGCCCCCTGGCCGGCTATGCGCCCTGGCTGGGTGTTTACGGCATCAGTGCCATCGCGGCCTGGCTGGCCATGACGGCGTCGCAGGTCCGGACCTGCGGGCCATGGCAGCGGGGCGCGGCGCTGGCCGTGCTGGTTCTGCCTTGGGCCTACCAGATGGGCGGGCCCGTGACCTCCACCTCGACGGGGCGGCTGCCGGTGGCGCTGCTGCAGGGCGACATTCCGCAGGACGAGAAATTCCAGCCCGGCAGCGGCGTGCCCACCGCCCTGCGCTGGTACGGCGAGCAACTGGGGGCCAGCCGCGCACCGCTGGTGGTGGCGCCCGAGACGGCCCTGCCGCTGCTGCCGCAGCAACTGCCGGACGGCTATTGGGACGCCCTGACGAAACGCTTTGCCAGTGGCGGGCAGGCCGCGCTCATCGGCATGCCCTGGGGCAGCTTCAGCGAGGGCTACACCAACGCGGTGGTCGGCTTCAAGCCGGGCCAGGCCAGCGCCTGGCGCTACGACAAGCACCACCTGGTGCCGTTCGGCGAGTTCATCCCGACCGGCTTCAAGTGGTTCACCGCCATGATGAACATCCCGCTAGGCGACTTCAACCGCGGCGACCTCGGCCAGCCTTCCTTCGAATGGCAGGGCCAGCGCCTGGCGCCCAACATCTGCTACGAAGACCTGTTCGGCGAAGAACTCGGCGCGCGTTTTGCCGACCCGGCGCGCGCGCCGACGGTGTTTGTCAACCTGAGCAACATCGCCTGGTTCGGCAACACGGTGGCGATCGACCAGCATCTGCACATCTCACGCATGCGCACGCTGGAGTTCGCGCGCCCCTTTGTGCGCGCCACCAACACCGGGGCCACCGCCATCATCGACCACCAGGGCCGCGTGACGGCCACCCTGCCGCGCCATACCCGCGGCGTGCTCAGCGGCGAAGTCGAGGGCCGCCAGGGCCTCACGCCTTATGCCTGGTGGGTGTCGCGCTTCGGTCTGTGGCCGCTGTGGGGCCTGGCCTTGCTCGTGCTGGGGCTGGCCATGCGCCGATCGCTATTAAAAACATAGCTTTTGGCGCATGTTTGACGCGGGCTGAGGCCCTGATTCCCTTGAAATCTCGGTGGCGGACGCTGGTTGCGCTGGCCCGTGCCTCGCGCCGAAAGCGCAACGCCAACCGCGCCAGTGTCCGACTCAGCCCCTGTGACCAGGAAGCCCCGTAAAATCAAGGGTTTACGCGGGAAAACCGCTTTACCAGCAACCGGTTGCGCGACCTCGGCCAAGCCTGTCTTGCCGGGTCGTGTACCCCAGCCCACAGCCATGTTGACCTTCCAACAAATCATTCTCAAGCTGCAGTCCTACTGGGATGCCCAGGGCTGCGCACTCCTGCAGCCCTACGACATGGAAGTCGGCGCCGGCACTTCGCACACTGCGACGTTCTTGCGCGCCATCGGCCCCGAGCCGTGGAAGGCCGCCTACGTGCAACCCAGCCGCCGCCCGAAAGACGGCCGCTACGGCGAGAACCCGAACCGCCTGCAGCACTACTACCAGTTCCAGGTGGTCTTGAAGCCGGCACCCAGCAACATCCTGGAACTGTACCTCGGCTCGCTCGAAGCGCTGGGCTTCGACCTGAAGAAAAACGACATCCGTTTCGTGGAAGACGACTGGGAAAACCCGACGCTGGGCGCCTGGGGCCTGGGCTGGGAAGTCTGGCTCAACGGCATGGAGGTGACGCAGTTCACCTACTTCCAGCAGGTCGGCGGCATCGACTGCAAGCCGATTACCGGCGAGATCACCTACGGCCTGGAGCGCCTGGCCATGTACCTGCAGGGCGTGGACAACGTCTACAACCTCAAGTGGACCGACACCATGAGCTATGGCGACGTCTACCTGCAGAACGAAAAAGAGCAGTCGGCCTACAACTTCGAGCACAGCGATGCCGACTTCCTGTTCACCGCCTTCAGTGCGCACGAGAAGCAGGCCAAGTACCTGATGGAACAGCAGCTCGCGCTGCCGGCCTACGAACAGGTGCTGAAAGCCGCGCACACCTTCAACCTGCTGGATGCCCGTGGTGCGATTTCCGTCACCGAGCGCGCCGCCTACATTGGGCGCATTCGCAACCTGGCGCGGGCCGTGGCACAGAGCTACTACGAGAGCCGCGAGCGCCTGGGCTTCCCCATGGCGCCGCGGGAGTGGGTGGAACAGATGACACCGTTGACGAAGAAGGCAGCCTGAAATGAACCACCCCCGAAGCGCCTTCGGCGCCTCCCCCTCCTGGGGGCGTCACCAGCGGCCCGGCAAAGCCGGTTCCGCGGTGACCCTGGCCTCAACCGATTGAATGACATGACGACCAAAAACCTACTCGTTGAACTGTTTGTCGAAGAGCTGCCGCCGAAGGCACTCAAGAAACTGGGCGATGCCTTTGCCGGCACGCTGGCCGATCAGCTCAAGGCGCTGGGCCTGGCCGGTGCCGACTCCGTCGTCACCGCCTACGCCTCGCCGCGCCGGCTGGCGGCGCACGTCACGCACGTCTGGCTCAAGGCCGCTGACAAGGCGATGCAGCAAAAGCTCATGCCGGTGACGGTGGGGCTGGATGCCGCCGGCAACGCCACGCCCGCGCTGTTGAAAAAGCTGCAGGCCCTCGGCGCTGATGTGTCCAACCCGGCCGCCGCCGTGGCGGGCTTGAAGCGCGCGCCCGACGGCAAGGCCGAAGCCCTGTTCTACGACAGCCTGGTCACCGGCGCCACGCTCGACACCGGCCTGCAAAAAGCACTGGAAGAAGCGATCGCCAAGCTGCCGATCCCGAAGGTCATGAGCTACCAGCTCGAAACCGATTGCGATCTGCCGGGCTGGAGCAGCGTCAACTTCGTGCGCCCGGCGCACGGCCTGGTGGCGCTGCATGGCAGCACCGTGGTGCCGGTCAAGGCGCTCGGCCTCACCGCCGGCAACAGCACGCAAGGCCACCGCTTCGAGGCCAAGGTGGCCCAGGTTGTCATCAAGGACGCCGACAGCTATGCCGCCACGCTGCTGAAAGACGGCGCGGTGATTGCGTCCTTTGCTGAACGCAAGGCCGAGATTGCGCGCCAACTGGCTGCTGCGGCCACCAAGGTTGGCAACGGCGAAGATGTGAAGTCGCACGGAGCGCTCCGTCCGATCGAAGACGATGCCCTGCTGGACGAAGTGACGGCGCTGGTCGAACGCCCCAATGTGCTGGTGTGCGAATTCGAGAAGCAGTTCCTCGATGTGCCGCAGGAATGCCTGATCCTCACGATGAAGGCCAACCAGAAGTACTTCCCGCTGCTCGACGCCGCCGGCAAGCTGACCAACAAGTTCCTGGTGGTCAGCAACATCAGCCCGAGCGACGCCAGCGCCGTGATCGGCGGCAACGAGCGCGTGGTGCGCCCCCGCCTGGCGGACGCCAAGTTTTTCTTCGACCAGGATCGCAAGAAGACGCTGGCGTCGCGCGTCGAGGGGCTGGGCAAGGTGGTGTATCACAACAAGCTTGGCACGCAGGGTGAGCGCGTCGAGCGCGTGCGTGCGATTGCCAAGGCCATCGCACAGCAACTGGGCGGTGAAGTGCTGGCCAAGGCCGCCGATACCGCGGCCCGTCTGGCCAAGACCGATTTGCTGACCGACATGGTGGGCGAGTTCCCCGAGTTGCAGGGCATCATGGGCGGCTACTACGCGCGTCATGACGGCCTGAGCGAGGACATCGCTTTCGCCGTTGAAGACCACTACAAGCCGCGCTTTGCCGGCGACGAACTGCCGCGCAACGACGTTGGCTTGGTGGTGGCGCTGGCCGACAAACTGGAGACGCTGGTTGGCATGTTCGGCATCGGCAACTTGCCGACCGGCGACAAGGACCCGTTTGCGCTGCGTCGCCATGCCTTGGGCGTGATCCGCATGTTGACTGAAAAGGATCTGCCGCTGGACTTGGGCCAACTGCTTGCAAATGCATTCGAAGATGCTCAATGGGGGGCCGCATTCAAGGCGGTTTCTGACGCTGGTGGAGCGGCAAGTTCATCTGTGTATTTGGATTTTGAAGCGGCAAAACCTCTGGCCGAATTCATCTACGACCGCTTGGCCGGTTCCCTGCGCGAGCAGGGTTACAGCGCGCAGGAGGTCGAAGCCGTGCTGGCGCTGCAGCCGCAGCGCCTGGGCGATGTGACCAAGCGCCTGGCCGCCGTACGTGCCTTTGCTGCGCTGCCGGAAGCCGCCGCGCTGGCGGCCGCCAACAAGCGCATCAGCAACATCCTGAAGAAGGCCGGTGACGTCAATGCCCATGTCAGCGAGGTTGATCTCAAGGAAGCTGCGGAGAAGAGTTTGTATGAGACGCTCAAGGACGTTGAACCCAAAGCTAGTGCCCAATTTGATTCGGGGGACTACACCGGTTCACTTCAAACCTTGGCGGCATTGCGTGCCTCAGTGGATGCCTTCTTTGACGACGTGATGGTCAATGTCGAAGACGAAGAGATTCGACGGAATCGTCTTGGCCTCCTTAAGACTCTGCACGACGCCATGAACCGCGTGGCCGACCTCTCGCGTCTGGCGGCCTGACGTGCACACGGCGCAAACGATGAAGCTGGTCATCCTCGACCGCGACGGCACCATTAACGAAGACAGCCTCGACTACATCAAGTCCGAGGCCGAGTGGAAGCCGCTGCCCGGCGCGCTCGACGCCATTGCCCGCCTGAACCACGCCGGCTGGCATGTGGTGGTGGCCTCCAACCAGTCGGGGCTGGGGCGCGGCCTGTTTGACGTGGCGGCGCTCAACGCCATGCACGCCAAGATGCACAAGCTGCTGGCCACCGCCGGTGGCCGGGTCGAGGCGATCTTCTACTGCCCGCACGCACCCGACCAGGCCTGCCGCTGCCGCAAGCCTCAGCCGGGCCTGTTCGAGCAGATCGGTGAGCGCTATGGCATCGACCTCAAGGGCGTGCCTACAGTGGGCGATACGGCGCGCGACCTGATCGCCGGCACCAGCGTCGGCTGCGAGCCGCATCTGGTGCTGACCGGCAAGGGCGAGGCCCTGCGCGGCCAGCCGTTGCCCGACAACTTCCCGCCCGGCACGCGCGTGCACGAGAACCTGCTGGCCTTCGCCGACTATCTGGTGAAGCGCGACGGCGCTGCCTGAAGAAGACCCGACATGCCTTTGATTCGCTCCGTTCTTCATCTGCTCTGGATGCTGGTCACCGTGGTGCCCTATGCCGTGGCCATCCTGCTGGGCGCCCTGTTCGGGGTGCGGGGCCAGCCCTTGTACCGCATCGCGGCGGCCTGGCTGGGCCTGTGCATCGGCGGGGCACGGGTCATGCTGGGCATCCGCACGCGCGTGACCGGCATGGACAACCTGCCCCTGGGCCAGAAGAGCCCGGCGATTCTCCTGCTCAAGCACCAGTCGACCTTCGAGACCTTTCTCATGCCGACGCTGATGCCGCATCCGCTGGCCTATGTGTTCAAGAAGGAACTGCTGCAGGTGCCTTTTTTCGGTTGGGCGATCGGCCGGCTGGACATGATCCACATCGATCGTTCGCAGGGGAGCAAGTCCTTTGCCAAGGTGGTGACGCAGGGAAAGGAACTGCTGGCGCAGGGCATCTGGATCATCATGTTCCCCGAGGGCACGCGCATTGCGCGCGGCCAGGCCGGCACCTACAAGACCGGCGGCACCCGCCTGGCGGTGGAGACCGGGGCGCCGGTGATTCCGATTGCGGTGACCTCGGCCAAGTGCTGGCCACCCAGGGCTTTCATCAAGACGCCGGGCGTGGTGGATGTGTCCATCGGCCAGCCGATCCCGAGCACAGGGCGCGACCCCGCCGAGCTCATGCGCGAAGTTGAAACCTGGATCGAGACGGAAATGCGCCGGCTTGATCCGGATGCGTATAAGTGAAGCTCCCCCAGGCTACACGACACGATGTGTCGCTCCGCCACCCCCCTCGGAGAGGGGGCAACGCCAGTGGCCCGGCGAAGCCGGTTCCACGGCGTTCTGCGAATGAGGGGTTCTAATGCCTGTCGTTCAACGATATCCGGTAGAGTGACAGCCATGCGCAGCTTTCTGCAGCTTGCCCTCGATCTGTTCGATCCCGTTCCGCGGGAGGCGGCGCCTGTTGCCGAGTCGCCGCAGAAAAAGATGCCAAATCGGCCTCTTCCCCCCGTTAATGCCGCGCCATTAGCTCCTGAATTGATAGCAAATGAACCGCCGGCTCAGCCGCTGGGCAGCGTCATGACACCGGCGCGCTTTGCGCATCCGCGTGCCAACCGTGAAAGCCGTCTGTGCGAGGCAGTGGTGGCCTACGAGTTCAAGCGCGGCAAGCGCCGCACCATCGGCATGGCGGTCGGCGCCGACGGCCTGGTGGTCAGCGCGCCGCGCTGGGTGCCGCTGTACGAGGTGGAAGCCGCCCTGCAGGAAAAAGCCAACTGGATCGTGCGCAAGCTCGACGAGGCGCGCGAGCGCCAGCAGCGCCTGGAGTCGGCCCGAATCCAGTGGCAGGATGGCGCCACCTTCCCCTTCCTGGGCGAGCCGGTCATCGTGGTGCTGGACCCGCGCCATGCGTTCACCACCGTCGGCGGTGGCCTCAAGTCGGCCGGGGTGGAGGTGGTGCTGCGCACCGATGCCGAGGCGCCCAATCTGACGCTGGCCGGTGTGCCGCGGCTGACGCTGCACATCGGTCTGCCGCAGACGGCGACGCAAGCACAGATCCGCGATACGGTGCAGGCCTGGCTGATGCGCCAGGCGCACAGCATCTTCACCGCGCGACTCAACCATTACGCGCCGCAACTGCAGGTGCAATGGCGCAAGCTCTCGCTCAGCAGCGCCGGCACGCGCTGGGGCAGTGCGCGCAGCGATGGCGCCATCCGCCTGAACTGGCGCCTGATCCATTTCCAGCAGTCCGTCATCGACTACGTGGTGGCGCATGAGCTGAGCCACCTGCGCGTGATGGACCACAGCCCGCGTTTCTGGGACACGGTGCGCTCCGTCATGCCGGATTACGAAGCCCTGCGCAGCCAGCTCAAGGACGACACCATTCCACGTTGGCACTGACATGAACATGGACTTCAACCTCGACTCCCTGGGCAGCCTGGCGCTGGCCTTGGGGCTGGGGCTGCTGATCGGCGTCGATCGTGAACGGCACAAAGGCCGGGGGCCCACGCGTCACTTTGCCGGCATCCGCACGTTTTCGCTGGTGGCGCTGGCGGGGGCCGGTGCCCAGTTGCTGAACCAGCCCTGGCTCATGGTCGTGACGGCCGCGCTGGTGGCCTCCCTGGCGGTGGTCTCGCACCTCAAGGATCGCTCCAAAGACCCCGGCGTCACCACCGAGATGGCGCTGTTCCTCACCTTCCTGCTGGGTGTTCTCACGGTGGAGCACCAGGCCGAGGCCGCGGCCGGCGGCGTGGTGGTGGCGGGGTTGCTGGCCGCACGCGAGCCGCTGCAGCGCTTCTCCACGCGCAGCCTGTCGGAGCAGGAATTGCGCGATGCGCTGGTGCTGGCCGGCTCGGCCCTCATCATCCTGCCACTGACGCCCGACCAGCCGCTGACCTGGCTGGCCGGCGTGAACCCGCGCACGGTGTGGCTGCTGGTGGTGATGATCATGGCGGTGCAGGCGGTGGGGCATGTGGCGCTGCGCCTGTTCGGTGCCCGGCTCGGCATGCCGCTTTCGGGGCTGGTGGCGGGTTTTGTCTCCAGCACCGCCACCATTGCGGCCATGGGTGCGCGCGCGCGCAAGCTCCCGGAGTTGCGCAGCGCCTGCGTGGCCGGCGCCTGGTTCTCCACCGTTTCCACGGCCTTGCAGGTGATGCTGATTGCGCTGGTGCTGAACCCAGCGTCCCTGCGCGTGCTGGCGCCGGCCATGGGCAGTGCGCTGGTCATGGCGCTGGCGCTGGGCCTGGCCGCCTTCCGCCGGATCGGGGCACCGGTGCAGGACAACGATGTGAAGGGGCGCGCCTTCCATCTGGGGCAGTCCATCGGCCTGGCGCTGCTGCTGTCGGGTGTGACGGCCGTGGTGACCTGGGTGCAGGCGGCCTTCGGGACCTTGGCCACATTTGCGGCCACCGCCTTGGCCGGTTTTGCCGACATGCATTCGGTGTCGGCCGCCGCCATCACCCTGGCGGGGCGTGGTGGCACCGACACGGCCACCATGCTCGCGGCGGTATTGCTGGCCTTCTCCACCAACAGCGTGAGCAAGGTCGTGGCGGCCTACGCGGCCGGTGGCGTGCGCTTCGGCTCCATCGTGTCCTTGGGGCTGCTGCTGGTGGCCCTGGCGGCTTGGCTGCCGTGGGGCTGGGCGCGCTGGTTGGCCTGAGTGCGGCGCTGTTATGCGGGCGTCACTGCCGGATTGCCGATACCGGTCTTGAAAAGCGCGGCCACCAGGTCGGACTGCGTGATCATGCCGACCACACGTTGCTGTGCATCGACCACCGGCATGTGATGCAGGCCGCCATCGGAGAAGAGACCGACCAGATCGACCATGGGCTGCTCCGGCCGCGCCACGCGCACCTTGCTCGTCATGATGTCCTCCACATAGCGTGCCGTGCTCATGGCCGGCGCCATGCGCGACGTCGGGGCGCTGTGGCCGATGAAGAAGTCGTGCAGCGACACGATGCCGACCAGCGTGCCGTCCGCTGTCGCTACTGGCAAGGCCTTGACCTTGTGCTTGGCCAGCCGCTCCCAGGCGGCGTCCAGCGAGTCGCGTGGTCCGATGCGCACCACGTCGCGCGACATGATGTCGCGGCAATACACGTCACCCCACTTGCGGCGGCTGGCGTGCAACTGCGCGCGGGTCAGGATTTCCTCCAGGTCATCCTTGCTGATGTCGAGCAGCTCATGCTGGCCGGACAGTGCCGCATCCAGATCAGCATGCGTGAAGCCCAGGCGCGCGCTGGGCAGCGGGTCGGCGGTGTGGTGCGGATGGGGTTGTAGCGCCGGCTGGTGCGGATAGCGCCGTTGCATCAGGTTGTTGAAGACCAGGGCCAGCACCAGCAGCAGGCCGGAGTTGGCAGCGACCGGCAAGAGTGCAAACCCATAACCGAGCTGGCTCACGGCGGGGCCGCCCAGCACCGCAGTCAGGGCCACTGCGCCGCCGGGCGGGTGCAGGCAGCGCAGGGCGAACATGGCCGCGATCGACAGTGCGCCGGCGACACTGGCGGCCAGGCCGGTGGGACCGAGCCACTGTGCGCAGCTCACGCCGATGAGGGCCGACACCAGATTGCCACCCACGATCGACCAGGGTTGGGCCAGCGGACTGGCCGGGACGGCAAACAGCAGCACGGCCGAGGCACCGATGGGTGCGATGAACCAGGGATTGACCTCGCCGAGAAACTGGCGGCTCAGCCACTCGGCGCCGAGCAGGCCGAGCCCGGCGCCGAAGCAGCCCAGCCAGATTTCGCGCCGCCCGACAGTCAGCGGATCAGGCAGGAAGAAACGAAACCAGGAAAAAATGGTTTGCACGTGGCGCGCTCCACAAACAGGCGCCTGCGGCACCAGACGGAGGCATTGTAGGTGGCGCGTGCCACGCAGCGGCCTACGGGTTATTGCGCATGAGGCGCGCTCCATGAAGCCGCTTCAGCCAAACAAAAGCCCGCACGGCGCGGGCTTTTTCCTGGAACGGAGGCCAGAAATTATTTCTTGGCATCGTCCTTTTTCTCGGCTGCTTTTTCAGCCTTCTTGGCGGCGACCTTCTTCTTCACTTCGGCCTTCTTCTCGGCCTTGGCATCGGCTTTCGCTTCGACCTTGGCGGGCGCTGCGGGGGTAGCCGGCGTAGCCGGAGTGGCAGGTGCAGCAGCTTGTGCGAACGCGCCAGCAGCGAACAAACCAGCGATCAGGGAAGCGAGGATCTTGTTCATGTCAATTGCCTTTCAAAGTTCAATTTGCTGTTCCGGAAAAGCCCGGAGGCCTTACCACAACGAGCGCGTCGAGATCATCGTTGACGGGCGATTTGTATCGATTCGTATCCGGCGCCAGGACTCATGCAACGGTGCCGGCCGTGAAGCGGTACACGCCATGCAGGTCCCTGCTACGTTGCAGCCGGCCTTCGAACCACAGCGCATGCAGGTGCGCGATCGACTCGCCCATGGCAAAGGTGGTCTGGTGCAGGTCGAGCTGGCGCTTGAACAGGATGGGCAGCACATCGGCCGCACTGCACGCTTGCTCGCGACAGGCTTGCAGCACCTCGGCCAGGCGGTCGCGGTGGTGTTCGTGCAGCTGCTCGATGCGTCGGTGCAGGTTGGTGAAGGGCTTGCCGTGTGAGGGCAGGGTCAGCGTGTCGGCCGGCAGCGCCTTGAACTTGTCAATGGAGTGCAGAAACAGCTTCAGCGGGTTGGCCTCGGGCTCCATGTCGAACACGCTGACGTTGGTGGAGATGCGTGGCAGCATCATGTCGCCGCCTATCAGCAGCTTCAGTTCGTCACAGTAGAGCGAGATGTGTTCCGGTGCATGGCCGTAGCCGCTGATGCAGCGCCAGGCGCGGCCACCGATGTCGAGCACGTCGCCCTCCATCAGACGGCGAAAGTGGCGCGGCACGGCCGGCACCAGTGTGGGGTAGTAACTGGCGCGCTCGCGGATCTTCTCCATCGATGCCGGATCGGTCAGGCCGTGCGAGGCAAAGAACAACGCCGAGCTGTCGCCGCCGAAGCCGTTGGTGCCGGCCGAGCCGACGCGTGCCAGGTTGTAGTCGGTGGCGCTGATCCACAGGCGGCAGGCATGCTCGGGCGTGCTCCAGCGCTGGCACAGCCAGTAGGCCAGGCCGATGTGGTCCGGGTGCATGTGGGTCACGATCACGCGCAGCAGCGGCAGACCTTCGAACTCGTCGCTGAAGATCTGTTCCCACTGCGCTTTGGCTTCGTCGCGGCTGATGCAGCAGTCGATCACGCTCCAGCCGGGGCGGCCATCCACCTCATCGCGCAGCAGCCAGAGGTTGATGTGGTCCAGCGCAAAGGGCAGCGCCATGCGGACCCAGCGGACGCCGGGGACAATCTCCAGCGTGGTGCCGGGGGCGGGCAGGATGTCGCCCAGGGGGTAGTGGAGTTGGCGTTCGAGTTCGTTCATGGGGTGCGGGCCTGTGCAACACAACTGACGTTGACGTCAACGTCAATAACCAGCTCATTCTAGAGACGCCTGTTGCATGAGGCTGTCGCCCTTGTTCTTGGGCCCTGTCCTTGTCCGCCTGCCATGCGCGCCGCCGTCCATGGAGCCCGCTGGGCAAAAGGGCCAGAATGTCAGCCCAGGGTGGGCACTGAAGAAAAGGAAACCATGATGCCGGACGATTCAGGAAGCAAAAAGCCGGGCGTGCATCCCGATGTGCTCAAGCTGGGGCTGGTGAGCTTCCTGACGGATCTGAGTCCGGAGATGATTTTTGCCGTGTTCGCGGTTTTCTTCACGACCATCGCCGGGGCCTCGGCCGCCTTGCTCGGCTTGATCGAGGGCTGCGCCGATCTGGCCGCCTCGTCGTTGAACTACCTGTCGGGCTGGCTGTTGGACCGCACCGGCAAACGCAAGGTGTTTGCCTTGGCCGGCTACGGGTTTTCAACGCTGGCCAAGCTGATCCTGCTGGTTAGCAGTTCGGTCGCTGGCCTCGGCATGTTTCGAGTCATCGAACGTCTGGGCAAGAGCTTTCGCTGGCCTATTTCAGCTTCAGCTTTCTGCTGCTGCGCGCCCACCATGCCGGCTTCACCGTCAAGGACGTTGTACTGCTGTATGCCTTGTTCAACGTTGCCCGCGTGATCGCTGCGCCGCTGATCGGCCAACTGGGTGACCGTCTGGGGCGCGGGCACATGGTCATGCTGGGCTACCTGGTCTATCTGTTGATGAGCCTGGGTTTTGCCTTCGCCAGCGCACCCTGGCAGATCGTGACCCTGTTCGTGCTCTTTGGCGTGTTCTATGCGATCGACGAGGCCCAGAGCCGGGCGTTCATCGCCGACCTGGAGCAGGAGCGGCGCCTCGGCGATCGGTCTGCACAATTTCGTGACGGGCCTGATCTACCTGTCCGCCTCGCTGATGGCCGGGGCCCTGTGGCTGGTGCACCCGGCCGGCACCTTCCTGTTCGCTGCCGGGCTGGCGCTGGCTGCCTTGGTGGTGTTCCTGCGGCTGCGGCCGGACCGGCCGCAGCGCTGACTTCCTGTCACCAAGGCCGGCCTGGATTTTGGCGGCATAATTGACGTTTACGTAAACGTCAATGCGGGCCGCCTTGGGGCGTGCTGCCGGGACGTGGCGTTGGCCCTTTGTTCTTCAACCGTCCTTCACGATCCATGGCAACCACCTACAGCATCAGCGATCTGGCCCGGGAGTTTGATCTGACCACGCGCGCCATGCGTTTCTATGAAGACATGGGGCTGCTGCAACCCGAGCGTTCCGGCCCTGGCGGGCGCAATCGGGTGTACAGCGGGCGCGACCGCACGCGCCTGAAACTCACGCTGCGCGCCAAGCGGCTGGGCCTGAGCCTGAGCGAGGCCAAAGAGATCA
>ERZ1292640.1031-Hain-H43-02um-R1-1031-length-23178-cov-45_pt2 | contig 16433 bp, 9 predicted proteins | sample MGYA00564404_ERZ1292640 | MGnify/ENA primary metagenome ERZ1292640 (study PRJEB36523, sample SAMEA6512636) | groundwater metagenome | collected 2019-01-08 | study: AquaDiva: Metagenomics assemblies of 32 groundwater samples
GCGGAGCGGTGTTGCCGGCGAAGGAAAGGCGGAAATAGTGATTCAGCAAGGCCAGACCGTGCTGTGGATGGTCGTGATTGCCTACATGACCATCATGCTGTTGGCGGGCAGCTACTATGCGCGGTACATGCGAACGGCTGACGCGTACTTCAAGGCCGGCAACCTGGTCCCCTGGTGGGCAGCGGGCATCTCGATGTACATGGCCAATTTCACTGCTTACACGTTCGTTGGGATCGCGTCTCTCGTGTATGTAGACGGTCTGGTCGGTATTCTGCTGGAGTCCGGTCCCGCCCTGGCGTTTCTGGTTGCGGCTGTGGTCTTCTCGAAGCGCTGGCACCGGCTCAATCTGACTTCTCCGCCCGAGTACATGGAGGCGCGCTTCAACCCGTTTACGCGCCGGCTGTTCAGTATGCTCGGGATCGCGCTGACATTTCTCGGCAGCGGCATCCGGCTCTATGCCATGTGCAAATTCGTGGAGTCAGTGACGGGGCTCCCGCTGACAGCGACGATTCTGGTGGCGGGAGCGGTGATCGTCATTTACACGATGTTGGGCGGCCTGTGGGCCGTCATTGTGACCGATGTGCTTCAGTTCGTCGTTTTGTTCCTGGCGGTGATCCCGCTTTTTGTCATCTCGGTAGCGCATGTCTTTCTTGACGCCTCCTACGCCGATTTCATCGCCAGGATCCCGCTGGGCTTCGGCTCGTTTCCGCACCCCGAACACGGCCGGACGCTGGGCTGGCTCCTGGCCTGGTGGCTCACCTATCTTCTCGACTACAACGGCGACTGGGGAGTCATTCAGAGGATGTGCTGCACGCCCACCGAAGCCGACGCCCGAAAAGCCGCTCTCCTCTCCATGGCGCTGAGCATTCCGCACGCCGTCCTTCTTCTTGGGCCGTGTTTCATCGCCCGAGTGCTGTGGGCCGGCGAGATCGCCGACCCCGCAGTGATGAGCCAGGCCGAAACCGTCTATGGCCGCATCGCGGTTAAGCTCCTGCCGGCCGGGTTGGTGGGGGTGGTCGCGGCCGCGATGTTCTCCGCGACCATGAGCACTCTGAGCGTCTCCTGGAGTGTGCGCTCCACCTCTTTCGTGAACGACCTGTACGTGCGCTTCATGCGTCCCCAGGCGGGGGACCGGGAGCAGATTCTTGCCGGCCGCCTCGCCGTGCTGGCGATGGGCGCTGTGGCGACTGTGGTGGCTGTTGTGATCGCGTTGACATCGGCCGGTCTGTTTGCGTTGGGTCAGGCGCTGGTGGGCTTCATGGTCATTCCGCTGGTTCTGCCGTTGCTGCTTGGTTTGCTGCTTCGACGGACCCACAATTGGGCGGGGCTGGCGGGACTGTCCGTGTGCCTCGGCTTCACCGCTTTGAGCAGGTGGGGCTACCGCCTGCTGGGACTCAGCGCGCCGTTGACCTTCGGCCAGGAGATTGTCGGGAGCACGATCCTTGCTCTCCTCGTCATGCTCGGGAGCGGCCTCCTCACCCGGGATCCGGTGGATGCCGGGCGGGTGCGCGATTTCTTTGGCCGGATGGCGTCACCACGACGCGTTGAACCGTCCGACAGGGGGATCCCTCCTCCGGTCACCATCATCGGCTCCTTTGTCTCGCTGATCGGGCTGCTTGTGCTGGCGCTCTGCGCCATGCCGCAGGCGTCCCTCGATCGGATTGTGACTTTGCTGGCCGCGGCGGCGCTGGTGGGTATTGGGACAGCCATGCGACGGCGGCGCACGAAGGCCCACAACTGAGGCGGACCGCGTAGACCTCCACCCGGTCGCACCCCCTGGCTCCCGTTCCTGAACCGTCCCCGTGCCTGTTCTGTCTCGACCCCCGGGGAAAGTGGTATCGTAGAGTACACTACCCTGTGGGAGGCAACGGAAGAGGGAGTCGTGCTTAGCCGGAATGACAACACCCCGCGAGCACTCCAGACCCTGCTCGCGGAGACCCTCATTCCGAGCCTGGAGAAGCCCCGAGCGACGCGGATTTGTTTGGCGCCGGTACGCGACGTCTCCGGCGTGACCTGCCACCCGGACCGGATCGACGAGGTGGAGCGCCACCATTTTCCCGAGCTCTGTTTCTGTCTGGCCGGCCAGGCCCAGATATGGCTGGGCCCCGTTCCAACGAACATGAATCAAGGGGACATCCTGGTCATACCCCCGGGGGCGCCGCATTCCCCGCCCTCTCTGCATTGCATCGACACCCCCAAGGAGACCGCCTTCTCACGCTTGTTGTGGATTGCAGTCTTTCCTTACGGAGCAGTGCTTCACCTCTGCGAGAGCCGTCATGGCCAGCATCGCACCACCGCTCGGCAGATCTTCTTCGATCGCCACGTCAACGTTCATGTTCAGAATCTCCTGGTAGAGATGGAGAGGGATGATGACGCCTGGCAGCGGATAGGCCGCTATAACCTGCTTCTGGCGCTCATGGGGATCTGCCGCGCCCAGACACTGCCGTCTACGACCGCTTCGTTCACCGCCGTCACATCGGCGGATCCGGCGGCACTGTCCGGCGAGACGATCACGGGCCGCACAAAGAAATTCCTGCATCAGAACTTCGATTCCATCAACGGCCTCGATACCATCGCGCGGGCGGTGGCCACGAACAAGTCCCACCTTTGCCGCGTTTTCAAGAGGGAAACGGGCCTGAGCGTGATGGAATACCTGACCAAGGTACGAATCGACGCGGGCAGGAAGCTTTTGCTGACCGGTCTGCCGGTTTCGATGGTAGCCGATCTGATTGGCTTTGAGGACCCCTATTACTTCAGCCGTGTGTTCAAGAAGGCGACTGGTTTCTCGCCGAGGCAGTTCAAGACTGAAGAATGCGGAAAATGACTCGTAGTCTCACCTGTCGCCGTTCTTTGAATAGGCGCCCGAACTCGAGGTGATCCGGGCTTCCGTGCCTTTCCGCAGGTCATGAACGTAAATGTCGCCCTTCGCGCTGCGATAATCGTACCAAACGATGTGGTTCCGCGAGACGGCGGGAAACAGTTGGTCGTTCGGGTCGCTGGTTATCCGGCTTTCCCGACCAGTCGCCAGATCGTACATGTAAATGTCGGCATTACCGTTGCGGTTGTCCTCCCAGACGACTAATTCGCCGTAGACGGCGGGCCGCCCACAACTGGCGGCATTGGTGGCTATTGAGACTTCTTTCCCGGCGCGGAGGTCATACAGGTAAATGTCCCCGTTGCCCTTGCGATAGTCCACCCAGACGATCTTATCCCCCGAGATGGCGGGCCAGAGTTGAGCGGCGCCATCGGTAGTGATCGGGACTTCCCGGCGAGTGCGCAGGTCGTAGAGGTAAATGTCCGGGTTCCCGTTGCGATAATCGACCCAGACAACCCTATCCCCCGACAGGGCCGGCCAGTCCTGGCTGGCCGGATTAGTAGTGATCGGGGCTTGCTGGCCGGTCCGCAGATCATGAAGCCAGATGTCGGCGTTACCGCTGCGGTAATCGACCCAGACGATTCGCTCGGCCGATATCGCCGGCAGGAACTGGCGGTAGGGGTCATTGGTTATCCGGACCTCGCGACCGGCGGCCAGGTCGCACAGGTAAATCTCCCAGTTCCCGTGGCGGTAGTCTTCCCAGACGATCCTGTCCCCCGAGATTGCCGGCCACTCTTGGCTGGCGGAGTTCGTGGTTAAGGGGGTTTCTTTTCCGCTGCGCAGGTCATAGAGATATATGTCTCTGTTCCCGCGCCGGTAATCTACCCACACAATCCTGTCATCCGATATCGCGGGCCATCCTTGGCTGGCTGCGCTGGTCACGGTGAGACCGGTGGGCTGACGAGCGCCGGCATGGCCGAGGGTAAGCGCGGCCAGCCAGAAGAACGACGGTGCAGCTTCGAGCATTAACCTGGCCATAAATCACTCAATGCTGACGTCCACAGTTTTCGTCAGCGACAGAAGTACATACTCCCCGTGGCGCTGAATCCGCGCCGGCCGGCCGTCCAGGGTGGCTTTCGATGCCTCCGGGGCCAGAATTCGCAGTTTCGCATCGCCGGCGGTTTCGATCCGTCCGGCCCATCCCGATGAAGTGCGCCGCAGGGTCAGCGCGCGGACGCCCTCCGCTTGGATCAGAGTCTCCCCATTGACGCTCAACAGGCCGCCGCCGGCCAGCGAAACGATGCGCGGAAGATGCCGCCTTTCGGTCTCCTCTCTTCTCGATGCGGCAGCGGCACTGGGGAAACGCATAAACACCCGCAGCGCGTCGGTGGTGGTTTCCCGCCACTCCACCAGTTCACTCTTACTGCTGACCATGTGCCAGTCCTCGTGGCCGGGCCACGACGCTACCAGGCCCATAGCCGGGGATGAGTTGCCTTTCGGCGGGAGGGCGCGAACCTCGATCCTCGGCACTGACTTCTCGAATGGCGCGATCACCACCCCGTACGTCTGACTGCCGCGCCCGGGCGGGATCGTCTTTGTGTAACCGATATACGGGACATCATCGCGGGAGGCCTTCTGGTACGGCCGGTCAACGGGCACCGCGCTGAGACCTGCGCCTTGCTTGACCTCGACGATCGCTTCCGGTTCCGCCGGGACGAGGAGGACCCCGGTCTCCCCCGGCGGCGTGTGCACCCGCTTCCCGGAGTCGAGCAGGAGCGGCTTTGGACAGTGAAACAGCCAGCGAAGCGTCGCGCCGGGGCCCCCGTTCAACAGGTCGAATACAACGAAGTACTCCGTCGGCAGGAACGTCACAAACCGGCTGTGGATAACGCCATCGGTCTGCCGGTACACGTCCGTCGTAGCGCCGAAAAACACCACCTGGCCGAGGTCGTGCCAGTGTTCCAGTTCGGCGTTGAAGGGCCGGCTCGGCGAGTGATCGTTGACCAACACGGTGTTGTGCGAGATAGTCTGGTCGATCCACTCGTTGTAGGCGACCGACGAGTAACTGGCGGGCGTGCCGGGGTGGAGCGCCATTGGCGCGCCTTTGGCGTACAGCACGAAGGAAAGCTTGCTCGGATAGCCGTGGCGCCCGCTGGGCCGCGCGAAATCCAGCACCATGACGTTCGCATTCCGTCCCCATCCGTCGCGCAACACGGCGTAGCCGCTCTCACGCAGCAGGACGCTCGTAAAGGGCGGCGGTTTGGCTGGGCGGCGGTCGTGCAGCGCCGCGGCGAACGATTCGTCGGCGAGTGAGAAGATCAGCGGCAGAATTTGCTCGGTGCCGGGGAGGGGCAAAGGCAGCCACCCGGGCTTGACGAATTCCTTCACTGCCCACCTCAGGGACGCGTCGTCGAAAAAAGTCTGGGCCAGTCCCGCGAAGATCAGCCATTCCGTCGAGTATCCGCCGGCGCTCAGGGCCGGGATCTGCCCGTCCGGCAGGCTCACCGCCAGCGGCCAGAGCATGGCCTTGTGGAACTTTTCCATCAGGGAACGGTCGTCCACGAGCTCCCGGTCGTTGTTGCGCTGCATCAGGCGGAGGATGTGCCAGTAATCGCGCAGGCCGGCAAGATGATACCCGATCGACACCTCGGTATGGCCGCCGTCCGCCCGGAAGCTCTTTTCCAGATGCTGGCGGATGATGGGCACAGCGGCAGCCCGCCAGCGGCGCGCCTCCTTAAGCTCGGGCAGCATGGCGGCGGCCGATACCAGCCAGGCCGCGCCGCTGTTCTGGCCGTTCCAATAGGTGTATTCGGCGATGTCGTTGTCGTAGACCCGCCGGGCATGCCCGAGCAGGATCCGCAGCATGCGCGCGTGGACCTCCGGAGTAAAGGCCCTGCTTCGGCGGGCAAGCCAGTAGGCCTCCAGCAGGTATGTGCCGCGCAGTGGCGCCCCGAGCGAGGCCGCCGGCGAAGCCATGGCGTGCCAGACGAATTCGTCGAATCGGCGCGCGCCCAGGCGGACGAGCATCTCGGGAAGCATGTCGTACCACTCGGTGGCGATATCGGCCACCATCCTGGCGTAGCGCTCGTCCCCCGTGAGGACATAAGCGCGCGGAAGCGACCGGAGCCAGAGGAAGTATTGCCAACCGATGAAGGTGTTGTCGTTGTTGTCGTCGGCCCAGTCGAAGGTGCGTCCTTTCAGCTTGGGAAGAAACGTGTAGGCGATCAGCTCGCGGGCCACAATCTTGTCGGCGTTTTCGACGACAAACGGGATTAGCCACGGCATCCGCTCTTTCATCGCGCGGCGGAATGACTCCGGATCGAATACCCACTCGGCCTTCTTCCCGTTCGACCAGTACCGGCCCCAGGCGGCGTACGCCTCGACGAACCGTCTCTGTTCGACGGCCCTGCGTACCTCATCGAGGCCGGGACGCGACAGGTCAAAGGCGCCGAACAGTTCATCGTCGTCCATCACCAGGTAGGGCCCGCTCGGCCCCGCCTCCGCGTACAGTGCGCGCCAGCGAGCGTCTTTGCCGCCAGCGGCGCCGTCGTCTGCCCGAAGAATTGAAGGCGCCGGCAGGCTCAGCATCAGGATGAGAATGCGAGCCGCATCTGGCAGAACGCTGGAGCGGCGCTTCACCTCATTCCGCCTGACGTCAAAGGACATTGCCGGTTTCTCTTGACCTGCGCTTGGGGCATCCTTGTTCCTCCACAAAGTCTTGATTAATCGCCATGGCCGTGAATAAGAATGGATCGGGTTTGCAGCGGATGGATTCGCATGGCTTTCTGTGTCCGCGGCAGGCCGGCCAACGGCAAACAAGCCGGTGCGGCCGTCCGATCTGCCGGAAGCCCCGGGGCGGCGGCGCGGCGCCGAAGGCTGCTCCGGTTTTCGACGGTCCGCGGTGCCCGGTGTCAAACCGGTTAAAGCCGAAAAAAGCACGACATTTCATTCTCTGCAAACCTACTCCATTTTAACCGGGCGGTCGCAGCGCTATAAAGGCAAGAGTGCATTTGGCACATCACCGGGAGGGACTCTATGCGAAGGCGCTTTGTGCCGCTCTTGCTCATCGCTGGCCTGACGGGCGCTTTGATGGGCCAGACATTCACGGGCAGCGTCACTGGAGTTGTCACCGATCCCGCTGGCGCGGTCGTCCCTGGCGCGCGGGTGACGCTGACGAATACGCTCACCCAGGCGGCTCGGACGACGGCGACCAACGAGACCGGGCGCTACACGTTTTCGCAGCTCCTGCCCTCGACCTACAGCCTGAAGGTGAGCGCCGCGGGCTTCAAGGAGCATTTGAGAAAGGGGGTCGCGCTGGGTACGAACGAGTCAATCGATCTCGGCGTCGAGCTTGCCCTTGGACAACTCGCGGAGGTTGTCGAGGTTTCGGAAACGGCGCCGCTGCTGAACACCCAGACGCCCACCGAGTCGGTGACGCTCGACAGCAAGGCGATGGCGGAACTGCCCATGAAGTCGCGCGTTCCGTTTGTTTTGGTGCACTCCACGCCGGGTGTGGTGGCCGTTCGCACCGGGGTGACAGCCTCCATCGGCGACCAGGACTATAACCGCTTCGCCATGAACGGCGGGCGCGACGAGTCGGTGCTGATTCTGATCGACGGCGTGCAGGCCCAGTCTATTCTGGACTGGGGCGGCCTACTGGCCTCTCCGGGGGCCGAATCGGTCAGTGAGGTCCAGGTCATTCGGAATACTTACGAAGCTCAATTCGGCAAGAGCGGCGGCGGCGTGGTAAACATGACCACCAAAGCCGGTTCGCGGGAATTCCACGGCGCCCTCTGGGAATTCCTGGGCAACGACAACCTGGATGCAAACGACTTCTTCAGCAACAAGTTCGGGCGTCCGAAGAGAGAGTTCAAGCGGAATGAGTTTGGCTTCAACCTCGGCGGGCCGATCTGGAAGAAGCAGGGGCTGTACGGCTTTTTTGGCTACGAGGGCCTGCGGCAGTTTTCCCCCGTAACCCGGGTTACGACTGTCCCCACCGGGCCGCAGCGGGAAGGGAACTTCTCTCAGACCTTCAACACCGACGGATCGCTGGCTGTGATCTACGATCCGCTGACGACCCGGCCCGGACCCGGCGGTTCGGGCTTCATTCGCGATCCTTTCCCCGGCAACACCTTCCTGGCGAATCGAAGGGATCCCGTTGCGGCAAAGGTGATCAACCTCTACCCGCCGGCCAACATGGCCGGGGTTCCGCTTACGAGCTTCAACAACTACTTTGAAAGCGGCACCCTAAAAACAGTCAATGACCGGTATGACGCTCGCGGCGACTGGGCCCACAACGCGAAGCACACTATGTTCGCCCGCATAACCAGGGCTTTCCAGGACAGCCGCGCGCCCTACCTCGGGTTTGGGGTGGCCTCGCCAACGGCTGACTCGATCAATCCCCGCTACCACCTGTCTGTCGGGAACACTTTCGTTCTCAGCCCGACGCTGGTGGCAAATTTGTTGATCGGGGGCGGCAGTTGGACCGAGGACCACCCCACCCCGGGGCTGGGGTTTGATGCGACATCTTTAGGGTTCTCCCCTGACTTGGTGAGGCAGTTTGACGCCCAGGTCATACCTGGCTTCGTCATAACCGATTACTCTGATCTGGGAAATTCCAGTTTCAATGTGCGGCGGAGGCACGTGGCAAGCGTCGATGCCAGCGCCAGCAAGGAACTCGCTTCCCACAGCCTGAGATTCGGTTGGTCTTTGGACAATGCCCAGCAGACCGAGGCGGTGACCAACTCGGCAATCTTCAATTTCGATCGGTTCTTCACCAGCGGCCCCAATCCGGATGCGAGGAACATCAGGGCGGGAAACAGCCTGGCGTCGTTGTTGCTGGGCGCCGGCTCCGGCGGGAACGCGCCGCGGAACATAATGCCCGCCCTGACTCAAACCTATTGGGCCTGGTATGCGCAGGACACCTGGAGAGTTAATCGCCGGTTGACTTTCACCTACGGCCTGCGGTATGAGGTTCAAACGGCCCGCACGGAGCGGTTCAACCGCCTCAATTACTTCGACTACGACGCCGTCAGCCCCATCGGCGCGCCGCCGGGCCGGAGTCTAAAGGGCGGGCTGGTGTTTGCCGGCAGCTCCGCTCGCGGCGTTTGGGATGCGCCGCTGACCAACTTAGCGCCCCGCCTCGGGCTTGCGTTCAAGCTCAGCGACAGGCTGGTCGCCAGGGCGGGCTATGGGATTTTTTATCTCCGCGCGGCCACAACCGTGTCCGGAACTTCCTCCACGCAGGGATTCTCGACGGCCACGCCGTGGCTCTCGACCTTGGACGGCGGCCGGACCCCGTACCATCTGCTGAGGAATCCGTACCCTCAGGGGATCGCCGGCGCCCCTGGTCCATCGGGGGGCCTGCTCACCCAGGTCGGACTCAACATCGCCGCCTTTCAGCGGGAGCATCCGACCCCGTATATGCAGCAGTACAGCCTGGACTTGCAGTTTCAAGTAAGCAAGAATCTGCTGCTGGAACTGGGTTACGTGGGGAACCAGGGGCGCAAGCTCCTCTACGGATACAATTTCCAGAGGAACCAGCTTCCCGATGCGGCTCTGGCGCTGGGCAGCACGCTGCTCGATCAGGTCCCCAACCCGTTCTTTGGCGTGATTAAGAGCGGGCCGCTGGCGGCCGCGGCCGTGCAGCGGGGCCAGTTGCTGCGACCTTATCCTCACTTCACGGACGTGCACATCATCAACGTCTCCGGCGCCTCGTCCACTTACAACGGCGGCACCGCCAAGGTCACCAAGCGATTCTCGGATGGCCTGAGCATCATGGCCTTCTATCAGTTCTCCCGGGCCATCGACAACGCCTCGGAAGACCAGGCATGGGAAGTCGGGGATCGAGCCCGCAACTTCAATAACCTGGCGCTGGAGAGGTCAATCAGCGCCCACGACATCCCTCACGACGTGGCCGTCAACTTCGTCTACGAGCTCCCCGTCGGTAAAGGCAAGACGTTGGGTGGCGCCCTGCACCCCATCGTCGAGCGCGCCATCGGCGGCTGGCAGCTCGCGGGCATATTCAAGTGGCAATCGGGCCTGCCGTTGATGTTCAGCGCTCCCAACAATACCTTCTCCTTCGGCGGATCGCAGTTCCCCAATGTGAGCGACGTCAAAGCCGCAAAGTACGAGGCCAAGACGGTGGATCGATGGTTCAATACGGCGGCATTCAGCCAGCCTCCCCCCTTCACTTTCGGGAACGCACCGCGCTACCTCTCGAACGTCCGTGTGCATGCGCTGAATAGCTGGGACATCTCGGCCGCAAAGAACTTCCCCATACGGGAAAGGCTGCGAATTCAGTTTCGCGGGATGTTGTTCAACGCCTTCAACCGGGCGCGCTTCGGGCCACCGGACACCAATGTGGCCAGTCCGGGCTTCGGGCGGATCAGTGGTCTCGGGCAGACGGCGCCACGGAGCGTTCAGTTTGGGCTGAGAATCAGTTTCTAAGGAAAGCCCCGGCCGAGGCAGCGCGTCACCCGCGGGCGCCGGTCGCCCGGCGGCAGCGGCGGGAGGGAAACTGCCCTGCCAGTTCGGGCGATAATTAGCCACATGCCAGGTTCAACGCAACTCCGCCTGGGGCGCCGGCAGTTTCTGGCGGGCACTTGTGAGCTCGCCGCCGGCGCCTCGTTGAAGGATCGCGCTCCGGGCCAAGCCCGGCGGGAGGCGGTGCAAAGGTACGACTTCCAGGGGGAAATACGGAGGTACCGGAAGATCGATGCGCATAACCACCTTCTCTCTGCGCCGCCCAGGGCGGTGATCGAGGCGGCCGATCGGCTTGAAATTGAGCGACTGGCGATCTCCATTCCCCAAGGTGACCAGCCCGGCGAATTCCGGGCTTCCAACGACCGAGTGCTGAAGGCGATGGCGGAGTTCCCGCAACGATTCCTCGGGCAGTGCTTTGTCAACCCGGCCTATCCACGAGAGGCGATCGAGGAGCTGCTGCGATGCATCGGCCGGGGGATGGTCGGACTGGGCGAGCTGTACACCCAGGTCAAGATCGACGATCCCCTCTGCTATCCTCTCATCGAAAAATGCATTGAACTCCGGATCCCAATCCTGATGCACGTCCGCGGCGATCTGGGGCTGTTACGGAAGGGTCACCGCCTTGAGGCTCCAGCCACCACGTCCACACCGGACGACCTTGCGGCCATCGGGCGGCGCTATCCGGAGGCGATCGTTATTCATGCCCACATCGGCGGCGGCGGCGACTGGGAGTATATGTGCAAGCGACTCCGGGACGTTCCGAGCGTCTACGTTGACACCAGCGGGAGCGTGACCGATGAGGGCATGATCGAGTTTGCGGTCCGTCACCTGGGGGCAAGCCGACTGCTCTTTGCGACCGATGAGAATTTCGAGTCGGGTGTGGGAAAGATTCTCGCTGCCGATCTCACCGAGGAAGAGCGGCGGATGATCTTCCGGGAGAACTTCAACCGCATCCTGAAAAAAAGAGAAAACCGTGCGGATTGACATTCACGCCTGCGTCGGACACTGGCCGTTTCGACAGCTCCGTGGAAACACCTGCGAAGGGCTGCTTGCCAGGATGGACAAGCACGGAGTTGATAAGTGCGTGATAGCCAACATCAACGGAGTCTTCTACAAGAACACACAGCCGGCCAATGAGGAACTCTTTCGGGCGATCAAGCCCTACCGGCACCGGTTCATTCCGTTCGCGGTCATCAACCCGACCTACGCGGATTGGGAACACGACCTCGATGTGTGCCGCGGCGGGCTCGAAATGAGTGGCGTGCGCCTTTATCCGCAATACCACGACTATGAGGTCACGCATCCCGCTTGCATTGAGCTGGTCAACGCGGCTCGGGAATACAAGATGGCGGTCGCGTTCTCGCTCCGGCTGGTAGACGGCCGGCAACGTTCATGGCTGGATGTGGACAGACAACTTAGCCTGGACGACATTGCCTCCGTCGTGGACAAGGCGCCGCAAGCCCGGTTTATCGTGCTGCATGCCCTGATCGGCCGGGAGAAACCGGCGACCGTCACGACCCTGGAGAGGGCGGACCTGGTTTTTGACACGATCTATGGCAGCGGCTGCGGCGTGGCCGGTCCGGTCGCGTATGATCTGGCCGCTGCGATCCGAAAATACGGAAAGAACCGATTCGCCTTCGGCACGGCGGCGCCGTTTCGGGACTACGTCTCGCCCTTCCTGCGCATCGAGGTGATGAAGGAGGCGGACGACGATACAAAGCGGTTGATCTGGGCGGGCAACGCCCAGCGGATCCTTGGGATTGGCCGACAGGGGTTGGCTGAAGCTCTCGTCGAAACCCGGGATGGAGGCCATGGAGATAACAGGTCACCAGAAGGCTGAGGCGCTCTTCACGCGGGCCAGTGAACTGATCCTTGGCGGCACCCAGACACTGAGCAAGCATCCGAGCCGATTCCCGCCTGGGGATTTCCCGATCTACGCCGAACACGGGCGGGGCAGCCGGCTTTGGGACATCGACGGCAACGAATACATAGATTTCATAATGGCGCTCGGCCCCATGATCCTCGGCTATTCGAACCCAGCGGTTAACGCCGCCATAGCCAGGCAGATCGAGTGCGGTACCTTGTTCAGCCTCTCTTCGCCGCTCGAGGTGGAGCTGGCTGAGGAAATCGTGTCGGCGGTGCCTTGCGCGGAGGTGGTGAGGTTCTTCAACACGGGCGCCGAAGCTACGCAGGCGGCTGTCCGTGTGGCACGAGTGTTCACCGGTCGAGACCTGGTTATCAGTTGTGGATATCACGGCTGGCACGACTGGGTTGGCGCAAAGAACAAGAGCGAGCCCGGAATCCCTCACGCGATGCGCGAACTTGTGCTGGACCTGCCTTACGGAGATTGCGGCCGGCTTGAAGAGCTCCTGCGGAGACACAGGGGCCGTGTCGCCTGCGTGATCGTCGAACCGGTTGCTCGTGATGCCAGTCTGGGGTTTCTTCAGGGCGCACAACGGCTGACCGGGCAGGAGGAAGTAGTCCTGATTTTCGATGAGATCGTTACCGGGTTCCGGCTATCCCTGGGTGGCGCCCAGAGCTGCTTCGAGGTGACACCTGACCTTGCAACCTTCGGCAAAGCGCTGGCGAACGGACTGCCGCTCGCGGCGCTGGCGGGAAAAAGGGGGATCATGACGGCCGCCGCCAACTCGTGGATCAGCAGCACGTATGCTGGCTGCACCCTGGGTTTGGCCGCTGCCCTGGCGACCATCCGCGAGTTGAAGCGGGGGGAGGTGTTTGAACGCATCTGGGCGCTGGGGCAAAGACTGGCTGTCGGCTGGCGGGAAATGCTGCGGCGCTATCCGGTGAGCGCAACGGTGGCCGGTATCGGGCCTCTGCCGCTGCTGCTCTTCAAGCACGGCCCCTGCGAGGAGTTCTTCATGCGCCGGTTACTTCGAGGCGGGGTCCTCTTTCGGAAGGACCACTATTGGTTTGTCTCCGGTGCCCATACTGAAGGCGACATAGACAGAGCCCTGGAATTGTCGGAGTCCGCCTTCCGGGAATGCCGCGAGACGGGTCTGTGTCCGCCATCGCCCGGTGCGGATCTGTAATCGGGAGGAAAACCGGTTACCATGGGCAAGCCTCGCTGCTATTTCATCGGCAACACCCACGTTGACCATACGTGGACCTGGAACTGGACCGAGGGCTACGACGAAGTTCACGCCTCCTTCCGCGCGGCGCTGCAACGGATGCGGGAGTTTCCGGAGTTTGTGTTCACGTGTGCGTCCTCGCTGTACTACCGCTGGGTGGAGGAGAACGACCCCGGAATGTTCGAGGAGATTAAGCTGCGTGTCGCCGAGGGGCGCTGGCAGGTGGCAGGGGGATGGGTGGTTCAATCGGACAACAACATCCCTTGCGGTGAAGCGTTCGTGCGCCAGGGACTGTACGGCCAGCGATATTTCCTGAGCCGGTTCGGCCGCCAGGCGCGCGTCGGCTACTGCGTGGACTCGTTCGGTCACCACGCTCAGTTGCCGCAGATCCTCCGCCTCCAGGGGATGGAAGGGTGGGTGCACTTTCGCCCGGAGCCGGCGGAGTTGCAACTGCCGGCGGGCCCGTACTGGTGGCGGGGGATCGATGGCACGGAGGTTCTGTCTTGCCGGCCGCCGGGATCCTACCGAACCCCTCACGAGTCCTCTCTGGCGGAAACAGCCCAGGCGTTGTGGAAGCACTTATCGGCGTATCCGGAAGCGCTGTTCTTCTACGGTGTTGGCGATCATGGCGGAGGCCCCACCAAGCGTGACCTGAGGTGGATGCGCCGGTTCCGTAAGGAGCATCCGGAAGTCGATTGCCGCTATGGCGGCCTGGATGAGTTCTACCGGGAAGCCGCCCGGAAAGGCCCTGCCCTACCCCGAGTCCAAGGCGAGCTGCAGTACACTTTTCGCGGCTGCTACACAACCAACGGCTTGGTCAAGTCCCTGAATCGCAAGAGTGAGGGGCGCCTTCTCATGGCGGAAATCGCGGCCGCGCTGGCCGCCATGACCGCGAACGCGCCCTACCCGAGACAGGAGCTTGACAGGGCCTGGGACTTCCTGCTGACCAACCACTTCCACGACGTGATCTGTGGCGCCTGCACGCAGGAGGCGATGGAGGAGGCGGTTTTCCGCTTCGGGGCCGTGCTGGAGGCCGCCGACCGGGTGCGCCATACGAGCCTGAAGCGGCTCACTGCCCGCTTCGACAGGCGGCCCCCGCGACCCTTCGCCGAATCGCTTGCCTTCAGCGTTGCCAATTCGCTCTCCTGGGATCGCTCGGAACCGCTGGAGTTCCATCCGTTCACGCCCGGGCGTGATATCACCGCCCCCGCCCTGGTGGACGCCAGCGGCAAGCCGCTCGAGTTTCAGATGGTCGAGCCCGCCTTCGGCCCCCCGGCCTCGCCGGGCCGCATGCTGTTCACGCCGGCGGTTCCAGCCGGCGGCGCGGCGTTGTTCCACGTCGTGGACAATCCGGATCCCCCGCCCGTGAAGAGCGACCTGAAGGCGAAACCCACATTGCTGGAGAACCGCCGCTGGCGGATTCGCATTGACGCAAAACTCGGGACGATTCGCTCGCTGTTCGACAAGCGGCGAGGCGTCGAGCTCGTGCCCCGCGGCGAGGGAATCAACGATCTGCTGGTGCTGAGAGATCTCAGCGACACCTGGGGCACGGGCCGGAACCGCTTCGGCGCCCGAATCGGGCGGTTTACCGCCGGGCAGATCCGCGTTCTGGAGTCAGGACCGCTGCGCGCCCGCATCGAGATCCGCAGCGAGTACCGCCGTTGCACGGCGGTCGCGCGGATCACGCTGTATCGCGATTTTGACTACGTGGATTTCTCTTTGGAAGCGCTCTGGAATGACAAGCTGAAGGCCGTAAAGATCGCCATTCCCTTGGCGCTCGAGCGGGGCTGCTCGTTATTCGAGATTCCTTACGGCGCCATCGAACGGCCCCTGAACGGCGAGGAACAACCGATGCAAAGGTGGCTTCTGGTGCGCGGGCGGGCGAGGAAGGCGGACGGCAACAGAGTGCCTTACGCCGTTGGTATCGTCGCCGACAGCGTTGGCGGAGCCGATATCGACGCTGCGGCGAGCAACCGGTTGGAGATCCGGCTCACGCTTCTTCGCAGCCCTTATCACGCTTCTTTGACCCGGGCTGACGCCGAGCCCCACGCGGGGCGGGCGGTCAGCGATCAGGGCTTGCGGCGGGTGCGATACCGCCTGGTCGGCGGCGGCCGCGCCGGCCTCGGCTTGCCCGAGCACGGCGCCGCGCTGAGCCAGCCGCTTCAGGTCGCCGTCGAGGGCGCGCAAGCCGGAGCGCTGACTCGGCCGCAGTCTTTCTTCCGCTGTCAGCCGGCCAGCGTCCACCTCACCTCGCTCAAGATGGCGGAGAACGGCGAGGGGTTCGTGGCGCGTCTGGTCGAGACCCGCGGTCGGGCGACAGCAGCAACGGTCTCCGGCCCAAAGGGCTACGCCGGCATTAAAACCACCTTGCGTCCGTTCGAAATCCAGACTTGGCGCTGGTTGAAAGGGGCCGCGCCGATACTGTGCGATTTGCTTGAGAACAGAATGCGGTCGGGTACCGGGCGCGTGCTTGCACGCGTGTACTGAGCCGCGCTTACTGAGCCGCGACCGAAGGGAGCGGTCTATTTCGCCGGCTTGCCGAAGTACGGGTACCGGTCCCAGCGGTCGTCCTCGCTGGTGGCGCGCGAGCGCGAGCTGGGGCTGGTGAAGACGCCGTCGGGCTACCGGCAAACCACCGCCGAGACCGCCCGCCGCAAGCTGCTGGCGCTGATCGCCGCGCCGGAGTAACGCGGCTGTACACTGGAGAAAGCCTGGAGGCGGACCAGATGAGCACCTTCAGAAAGATCAACAGGATCTTAAGGAGCACACCGACCATCGAGGGCGCGGGCGTCCACCTGAAGCGGGCGTTCGGCTTTCATGATGTGCCTCTATTCGACCCCTTCCTGTTGCTGGATGACTTCCACTCGACAAATCCAGCACAGTATCTGAGCGGCTTTCCGTGGCATCCCCATCGGGGAATCGAGACGATCACTTATGTCTTCGCAGGGATCGTCGAGCACGGGGACAGCATGGGGAACCGGGGGGTGATCCGCTCCGGCGACATCCAATGGATGACTGCGGGCAGCGGCATCATTCACCAGGAA